>Ga0181575_10003576_pt1 | contig 10942 bp, 8 predicted proteins | sample 101ome_23_FD_145599 | JGI IMG/M metagenome (GOLD analysis project Ga0181575, IMG submission 145599) | Coastal salt marsh microbial communities from the Groves Creek Marsh, Skidaway Island, Georgia - 101411CT metaG (spades assembly) | ecosystem: Environmental > Aquatic > Marine > Intertidal zone...
TCGGAGCAGTTGCTGCGGAAGTTTGTTGCCTTCACCGATAATGTCGCTCACGGTCAGTTGGCAAAAGCGCCGGTCAGTTTCCTGGCGCCGGAAGGTTCGTTCCTGGTGACGCCGGTTGACGAAGAGACCTACGTCATTGACCCGGCCTCCTACGACCGTTACAACCGTTTCACCGAGTTGGTGGTCTCGATTGATGCGCGGCGTGCCGCTGAGTTCTACCATCTGCTGCAACCGCTGCTCGCGCAGGCCTATGGCGAGCTTGGTTATGGCCGCCGGTCTTTCGATGATGTTGTGTTTGAAGGTATTGGCCGGCTTCTCGAGACGCCGGTGCTGGAAGGTCCGGTTCGGTTGAAACGGCCAGTGGTCATGTTCGAGTACGAGGATGAGAAGCTTGAGTCCCTGAGTGCGGCGCAGAAGCAGTTGATGCGAATGGGTCCGAGAAATACCCGTATGCTGCAGACCAAACTGCGCGAAGTAACCATCGAACTGCGGGCTATTTTAGAGCGCTGACGCGCTCTTCCACGCACTGACATGGCAGGCTTTCCCCGCGTACCGCTTTGGTCCTGATTGGCGTCGAGCCAAGTAACGCTGAAGGCTCTTTTAGAGCGCCGAAAGCTTTCATTGAATCTTCGTTTTTCTTCTGGGCAGAGTTCGCTACACTGAGCCCCTCTGAGAAAAAATTCCCATAAAGAGGGAGGTAGTAATGAGGTACGAATCGCCTGCCACCACCAAAGAGGCGGTGGCACTGCTGGCAGCGGAAAAGGGGAGTGCACACGTCCTCGCCGGTGGTACAGACCTGCTGGCTAAATTGCGGCTCGACATGGTCGAACCTGACCTGATGGTCGACATCAAGCGCATCCCGGCCATGAAAGAAATCAAGAAAACAGCGACCGGTTTCAAGATCGGGGCGGCGGTTTCCGGTGCTGAACTCGGTGAAAACAAGGCGCTGGTCAAAGCGTGGCCGGGTGTGGTTGAGGCAACAAACCTGATCGGTTCTGACCAGATCCAGGGCCGCTGTACTATGGTCGGAAACCTCTGTAATGCCTCGCCTGCAGCGGACTCTGTGCCTGCCATGATCGCTGCTGGGGCCAAGGCGGTTGTTGTGGGTAAGAACAAGCGGCGCACGGTGCCCGTCGAAAAGATTGTCACCGGCCCGGGCCAGACCTCGCTCGCGAGTGATGAACTGATTGAAGCGATTACGCTGCCGCAACCGGCCGCGAAATCCGCTGATGCCTATCTGCGTTTCACACCCAGGACCGAAATGGACATTGCCATCGTCAGTGCTGCGGTGAGCCTGACACTGTCTCGCGGTGTCGTTAAGTCGGCCAGAGTTTCTCTGGGCGCCGTGGCGCCGACCGCTGTGCTGGTACCCGCGGCTGCCAAGGCCATCATTGGCACGAAACTCGATGATGAGGCGCTGGAAGCCATGGCGGCGGCTTGTTCCGCAGCCTGTAATCCAATCGACGACAAGCGTGGCACGGTTGAGTATCGCACCCGCGTAGCGGGTGTGCTGGCGAAGCGTGCGGCGAAAATTGCATTTGAAAGGGCAGGAGGTTGAGATGTCCAGTGTACTAGTATCGACAACAGTCAATGGCGACCCGGTTCAGTTCGCCTGTCCACCCGATGAAACCCTGCTCAATTCACTGCGCGACCGGCTCGGTCTGACCGGTGCAAAAGAAGGTTGTGGTACCGGCGACTGCGGTTCCTGCAGCGTTACCGTGGATGGCAGGCTAGTCTGTTCCTGCCTGGTGCTGGGTGTTGAAGCTGAAGGCCGAGAAATCAGCACGGTTGAGGGGCTTGCAGACGGCAGCGCGTTGCATCCACTGCAACAGCAGTTTATTGACAAGGCTGCTCTGCAGTGCGGTATCTGCACGCCGGGTTTCCTGGTTGCGGCAAAAGCGCTGCTTGACCGGAATCCCGACCCGACGGAAACAGAAATTCGCTACGCGCTCGCGGGGAATCTGTGTCGCTGCACCGGTTATGACAAGATCGTCAGGGCGGTCCAGGCGGCGGCGAAAGACATGCGTAAAGCCGCGAAGAAGAACGCGAAGAAAAAGAAGTAGGGAGGGCAATAGAATGAAACATGATCAAAGTTATACTGACCAGGATTTCAAGGTTATTGGTTCACGTGTGCCGCGACCTGATGGCGTCGACAAGGTGACCGGGCGTGCCCGGTATGGCGCCGATGCTTACGCGCCGGGCCAGCTGACGGGGCTCGTGCTGCGTTCGCCACACGCCCATGCCCGCATCAAGAAAATTGACACAGCCAAGGCAGAGAAACTGCCGGGCGTGAAAGCGGTCATAACGGCGGCAGACCTGCCTGATCTGACCGAAGGCCGGCGCGACCTGTTCGACACCCTGGAAAACTGCATGGCGCGTGACCGCGCCCTGTACGATGGTCACGCGGTAGCTGCTGTTGCAGCCATTGACAGGAACACGGCGAAGCAGGCGCTCAAACTGATCAAGGTCAGCTACGAAAAACTGCCTCACGTAACCGATGTCGATGAAGCCATGCAGTCTGACGCGCCGATCGTCCAGCCGCACATCCAGCAGGACGGCAAACCCTCAAACGTTGCCCAGCGCATGGAATTTGGCCACGGCGATATTGATGAAGGCCTGAAAGAAGCAGACGTCGTCATTGAGAAAAGCTACAAGACTGAGCAGACCCACCAGGGCTACATTGAACCGCATGCCTGCCTTGCCAGCGTTAGTCCAGATGGTACGGGTGATCTCTGGGTGACGACCCAGGGGCATTTTCAGTATCGCAACGTCTGTGCCTCACTCCTCGGCATGGATGTCGCCAAGCTCAAAGTGACCTCGTCAGAAATCGGCGGAGGTTTCGGCGGCAAAACCCACGTGTGGATTGAGCCGCTGGCGTTGGCACTGTCACGCAAGGCGAACCGACCGGTAAAGATGGTGATGAGCCGCGAGGAGGTGTTCAAGGCTTCTGGTCCGACCTGTTCAACGTCAATGGATGTCAGGATTGGTGCCCGCAAGGATGGCACGATTACATCCGCTTTCATTGAATGCCGCTACATGGACGGTGCGTTTCCGGGTATCTGGGGCATGCTGGGCGGCATGACTGCCTGGGCCTGCTACGACCTGAAGAACGTCAAATCCGTCGGTATCGACGTGCTTTGTAACCGGCCCAAGGTGGCAGCCTACCGTGCACCTTCAGCCCCGATGATGGCGTTCGGGGTCGAGAGCACGCTTGACCTGGTTGCCGCGGAAATCGGTATGGATCCGATTGACTTGCGACTGAAGAATGTTGCCCGTGAGGGTAGCCGTTCCAGCTATGGGCCGACCTATGGTCCGATTGGTATTGAGGCGACACTGCAAGCAGTGAAAGACCATCCGCAGATGAAAAAGAAGCTGGGCAAGAACCAGGGCCGGGGTATGGCCTGCGGTTTCTGGTTCAACATTGGCGGTCAGACCTGTGTCGATCTCAACATTGGCGTTGATGGCACGGTCAGCCTGACGCAGGGCACCGTTGATGTGGGTGGCGCAAGGGCTTCCATGGCGATGATTGCCGCTGAGGAGCTTGGCATCCCCTACGAGGACGTGAAATCCAGCGTTGGTGATACTGCGTCGCTTGGTCACAACGATACGACTGAAGGCAGTCGTGGCACATTTTCTTCGGGTCTGGCGACCATCTTTGCGGCGCGTGATGCGATCCAGGTGCTGAAAGAAAGGGCGGCCAAGATGTGGGATATCCCCGTCGAGCAGGTCACCTGGGAGAACGGCGAAGCGCGGGCTGTGGGTGCTGAGCATAACAATATGCCGCCACTTTCCCTCAAGGAGATCGCCGCCAAAGCGCCAACCACGGGTGGGCCGATTGCTGGCCACAACGAGGTCACGGCTGATGGTGCGGGGGTATCCTTTGCATCGCACATCTGTGATGTTGAAGTTGACCCTGAAACCGGCAGAACCGAGATCCTGCGCTACACAGTTGTGCAGGATGCTGGCAAGGCGATCCATCCGGATTATGTCGAAGGTCAGATGCAGGGTGCTGCCGCGCAGGGCATTGGCTGGGCACTGAACGAGGAGTATATCTACGGTAAAGATGGGCTGCTGCAGAATCCGGGTTTCCTGGACTACCGCATTCCTGTCTGCTCGGATCTGCCCTTCATTGATACAAAGATCCTGGAGATCCCGAACCCGAATCACCCCTACGGTATCCGTGGTGTGGGTGAAACCTCGATCGTGCCGCCACTGGCGGCGATTGGTAATGCCGTGTCCGAGGCTGTCGGGGTGAGACTGGACCATGTGCCGATGTCGCCGCCGCGTATCCTCAAGGCACTGGATGAGCAGGTTGCCTGATGCAGGTCTCTCTCACCGGCCCGCTGCGTTCCGCGGCGGGCGGTGCAGCAGATGTCGAAATCGGTGCCAGAACGATTCGTGAACTGCTCTTTAAGCTGACTGAGCAGTACCCCGATATGAACAGTCACATGGAGCAGGGGATCGCGGTGTCCGTCGACGGCACCATGTATCGGGACGACTGGGACGTCGAAATTCCAGATGGCGTTGAAGTCGTGCTGTTGCCCAGGATTCAGGGGGGATAACCGTGACCGGGCTGCCGCTGGCTGACTGTCGGGTCCTGGACCTGAGTATTGCGCGTGCCGGCCCTGTCGCTGTCAGGCTGTTGGCGGACTGGGGCGCAGATGTGATCCGCATTGAGGCTCCGGCCATGGCGGGTGGCAGCGGTATCGGCGGCAGTCACGATGGCCCTGATTCGCAAAACCTGCATCGTAACAAGCGTGGCCTCGCTATCAATCTCAAGAGCGAAGCAGGGCAGGCGTTGTTCCACCGTTTGGTGGAGCAGGTGGATATCGTGGTCGAGAACTTCCGTCCGGATGTGAAGTACCGCCTCGGAATCGATTACGAAACTCTGAGAGCAAAGAATCCTGCGATCATTCTGGCCAGTATCTCCGGCTTTGGTCAGACAGGGCCCTACAGCCACAGGCCGGCAGTCGACCAGGTGGTGCAGGGCATGAGCGGACTGATGTCGATTACCGGTGAGCCGGGTACCGGGCCAATGCGTGTCGGCGTCGCGATCAGCGATACCTCGGCCGGTATGTTCCTTGGCCAGGGTATCCTCCTGGCATTGCTGCAGCGTGAAAAAACCGGTAAAGGACAGTGGGTACATACCAGTCTCCTCGAAGCGATGCTGTCAAAGCTCGACTTCCAGGGTGCACGCTACACCATGAGTGGCGAGGTGCCGGGCCAGGAAGGCAACAACCATCCGACGATGACACCGATGGGCGTGTTTGAAACCTCAGATGGTCTCGTCAACCTCGCGGCGAGCACAGACAAAATGTTCAGTGCCCTGTGCAGGGCGCTGGGTCATCCCAATCTGGCTGAGGATGAGCGGTTTCAATTCGCCGCCTCGCGTTATGCCAATCGGGAGGTGCTGAACGAGGTTGTCAATCAGATGACGCGGCAGTTCAGCACAGCAGCGCTGGTTGAGCTGGCCAACGCGGCGGGCTGCCCGTGCGGACCGATATACGATGTTGGTGAGGCATTCGAGGACGAACATGTCAGGTCGCTCGGCATCGCCAAGCCGGCGTCTCACCCGCGACTTGGCGATATCAGCCTGGTGCGCTCGCCGATCAATCTGACGGCGGAACAGGTGCCCGAACGGTTTCTGCGGGCCGGCCCGGACAACGGTCAGCATACGGTAGAAATACTCACTGAAGCGGGTCTGACGGGAGAAGAAATCAGGCAGTTACAGGAAGCGGGTGTCGTCCAGTCGCTTGTACAGGTACGCTGAGGGATGCTTGTCTAAGAGCTCAAAGAAATGTGATGGTAATCAAATGGACTTAACGACTGACAAGATGCTGGCGCATGTCGATGATGGCATTGGCTGGGTCACCTTCAATAATCCTGCCCGCCGCAATGCGATCTCGCTCGAGATGTGGGAAGCACTCGTCACGATTCTCGAGAACTTCCAGCAGGATGATGCTGTACGTGTGGTTGTGCTGCTTGGTGCCGGCGACCAGGCGTTTGTTTCCGGGGCCGATATTTCGGAGTTTGACACCAAGCGTGGCACTGCCGCGCAGAAGGATGCCTACGGCAAGACCATGTCGCGGGCTAATCACTGGCTGGCCAAGATTGATAAACCGATGATCGCGATGATTCAGGGCTTTTGTATTGGCGGGGGTCTTGCAACGGCGTTGACAGCTGATCTGAGGTTCGCGACGCCGGATTCAACGTTCGGCATACCCGCCGCGAAACTGGGGCTCGGCTACGAGTATGAGGGCCTGGTACGACTGTGTCACCTGGTTGGACCCGCCAGGGCAAAGGACATCATGTTCAGCGCTCGTTTTATGGATGCTGAGGAAGCACTGGCCATGGGACTGATAAACCGTATCTGTGCACGGGAAAATCTCGAAAAAGAGGTAAGGGAATACGCAGCGATTGTTGCCGGCAATGCGCCGCTCACGGTGCGTGCCGCCAAAGCAGCGATCAATGAGGCTGCAAAGGACCCTGAGCTCCGCAATATGCAGGCTGTGCGAGAGATGATAGACACCTGTTTCGACAGCCGGGACTACAAGGAGGGTCGACTGGCTTTCCGGGAGAAACGCAAACCAGAGTTCAAAGGATTCTGATACAAGGCAGTAGTCAGCACCGGCACGGCTGGTACCCCGAAGCGTAGCAAGTGGAGGCCAACGCTCGGGTTGAGTGACCAGGAAAGATCCGGCGCCGCAGCCGGGTTAACTTTCTGAAAGTGCCATTGACTGAGCCCGCTTCAGCGGTTTCAGGATGTAGTCCATGACGGTCTTCTGGCCAGTCATGATTTCAACGGTGGCTACCATGCCTGGAATAATCGGCAGCTGGTTGGTTTCAGAGCCAAGGTGATTTTTGTGAGTCCGAACGTGGATCAGGAAGAACGGCTCGCCGCGTTCGTCGGTGATCGAATCAGCGCTGATCAGTTCCAATGAGGAGTCGAGGCCACCGTAGACTGCAAAGTCGTAGGCGGTCAGCTTAACCGTGGCTTTTTGCCCGGGTCGGATGAAGGCGATATCTGCCGGCCTGATGCGAGCCTCAATCAGCAGTGTATCGTTAGCAGGTACAATTTCGATCAGGTCCATGCCGGGCTGAACGACGGCACCGATGGTGTTGACCAGCAACTGGTTGATGGTCCCGTCAACCGGCGAGCGAACTGCCGTGCGATTAACGCGGTCTTCGAGGGCAACATTGGAGATACGCAGGCGTTCCAGCTCGGTCCTGGACTCATTCAGTTCTGCCTGGGCAGCACTGATAAACTGTTGCCTGCGCTCGCGAATTTTCCGGTCTGCTTCGGCGACGGCTGCTTCGGCGCCGGGAATACTGAGGCGGGTTTCTTCCAGCTGTCCGAGTGAGTCATTGACTGCAGCCTGCAATCGAAGCAGCTCAACCTGGGAGACTGCACCTTTCGCGACCAGTGGTTCCGTCAGCCGAAGTTCTTCCTCGGCAAGGGCTGCATTCTTGGCGAGCTTGTTTTCTGCGGCTTTCAGTTCCGCTGTGCCCTGCTGATACTGTTTGCGCTGCTGGGCCAGGATATCGAGGGCAGAGCCAAGTTCTTCCTGCCGTGAGTTGTAGAGTTGAACTTCATCCCGGAGCAGCTGCTGGTGATCGGTGGGAAAGTCGTCGATATTGGTGAACGGACTGCCCGCGATTTCTGCTCGCAGCCTGGCAATGCGGGCTTCAAGCGAGAGGGTAGTGAGCTGGCCTTCACGGAATGACGTCGCAAATCGCGTGTCGTCGAGTAGTAGCAGTGTCTGGCCGGTCTCTACCTGCTCACCGGCACGCACCAGCACCTGCGACAGGATACCACCCTCGAGATTCTGTACGACCTGGACCTGGCTTGAAGGGATAACTCTGCCATCAGCCCGGGCGACTTCATCGAGCGTCGCGAAGTTCGCCCAGATGACTGCGATAACGACAAATGCTACCGATACCCAGAGGATGGCATGCATAACAATCGGCAGTGATTCGACTTCAGCTGCATAGGCGTCCGGCATGAACCTAATGTCTGCCTTGTGATCGGTCATGCCGGTGACCCCGCCAGTGCGCGCAGAACCTCTTCGCGTGGCCCGTCGGCGACGAGTTTACCGTCATTGAGCACGATCAGGCGGTCAACCAGCGACAGCATGGATGCCTTGTGAGTCACCAGGACCAGTGTGCGGTCTCCAATGTATTCTGTGAAATTCTGCTTGAAGAGCTGCTCAGTCGTGTTGTCCATGGATGCCGTGGGTTCATCCAGCAGCATGATAGGACCGCGGTTGATAATCGCCCTGGCAATCGCAATACCCTGACGCTGGCCACCCGACAGGTTGCTGCCGCGTTCCCCAACGTTCAGGTCAAAGCCCTCAGGATGGGCATTCATGAAATCAAGAATACCCGCCAGACGGGCGGCCTCCAGTACACCTTCGTCGGTTGCCAGAGGCGTACCGAGCACAATGTTTTCCCTGACGCTGCCGTTGAACAGTGAAATCTCCTGGGGCACATAGCTGATGTTGCGCCGCAAATCGGATGGGTCGATCTGATTTATATCGGTGCCTGAGACGAGCAGAGCACCTTCCTGTGGTGAGTAGTAGTTCAGGATCAGTTTCTGCAGTGTGGTCTTGCCGGAGCCGGTGCGGCCAATGATGGCGACTTTTTCGCCAGCAGTGATCCTGAAGCTCACGTTACTGATTGCGGGTATCTGCTGCTCAGGATATTTGAAGCTGACTTGCCTGAACTCAATATCACCGCTGATATCGGGTCGATGCAGGAAACGCTTGTCTGCCGGTCGCTCCACCGGCAAGTTCATGATCCGGTCAATTGCCTGGAAAGCGGCAAGGGAATGATGATAGCGGGTCAGGATGCTGGCGACCTGACCCATGGGTGCCAGGCAGCGACCGGTCAGAATAGTACAGGCGATCAATCCGCCAACAGTAAGGTTGCCGTCAATAATCGCATACACACCGAGGGCGACGATGGCCACGGTCGAAATCTGTTGGATCAGTTGTGCAAGGTTGACCATCGACAACGAAAGAAAGCGGGACCTTAGACCGAACTTCGCCAGTCTTGCATTGAACTCTTCCCAGCGCTTCTGCATCACGCCTTCGGCTCTTGCACCCTTAACGGTGTCCAGCGACGCTAGCACTTCGATCAGCATTGCATGCTTTGCGGCTGACTCTTTGAAGGACTGACTGATCACCTGCTGGAGTGGCTTCTGGAACAGCAGACCGGCGCAGAGGATCAGGGGAATCGCGATAAGTGGAACCAGTGCCAGCCCGCCGCCAATGAAATAAATCAGGACAACGAAGAGAATGACAAACGGCAGGTCTATCAGGGCAAGTAATGTGGTCGAGGTGAAGAATTCACGAAATGAGTCGAACTCCTGAAGATTGTTGGCAAAGGACCCTACTTGTTTTGGTCGGTCGCTCATTCTGATGTCCATGACCCGACTAAAGCTGCGAGCCGAGAGCATAATGTCAGACCGTTTGCTCGCGGCATCCACGAAGTAACCTCGAAGGGTTTTCATGGCGATATCAAAGAGGAAAACGATAGCGACACCCGAAGCCAGTACCCACAGCGTTTCTACCGCATGATTGGGGACAACACGGTCGTATACATTCATGATAAATAGCGGCGTAACCAGGGCAAACAGGTTGACCAGGAACGAGGCGACCAGAACCTCAAGGTAGAGGCCGCGGGACTTCCGAATTGTGCTCCAGAACCACTCCTTCGGCGTCTGGCCGGGGTCTGCAGCACCTGGTTTGACCAGGTAGCAGAAGCCTGAGTAACGCGCCGCAACCGAGGCAATGGGTACGTCGTGAGGGGTTTCCTGTTCGTCAAAAAACAGGACATTGGCGGCATCTTCAGTGCGTGAAATCAGAATGCAGGCGCGGCCGTCCTGTAATTCAAGCACGACCGGCATAACCATCTCAGTGATGTCGTCGAGCTCGCGCTCGACATGGCTCGCCATGAAGCCCGCAGCTTCAGCCGCCCTGACGAACAGGTCCGGCGTCAGTCTGCCATCCACGAGGGGCAGACCTGCGGTCAGGCTCTCGGCACTCACCGGCTTATGGTGCAGGCGGGTAAGTGTGACGAGTGCTTCGAGCAGCGGATCGCGCTGGTGCAGGCTGGAAAGCGGTTCTTGCATGGCGTGAGTATAGCATCCGCATGACCACTCCCAGAGAACATGTCCTTGGTTATAATCCCTGCATGCGAATGCTAGCGTTATTATTGTTTTTGTTCAGTGTCAGTCTAAACGCGATGCCTCCCGAGTTCGACCTGGCCCAGCAGGCGGCGGCGGAGGGGCGGTACCAAGATGTGACAAAGATCCTCTCCGAGATTATTGCCGGTGACAGCCTGACACGGGAGGACACGGCGATTGCGTACAGCAATCGCGGTATTGCTTTCAGCCTGATGAACGATTACCCCGCTGCGAAACGAGACTTGAACGAAGCGATCCGGTTAAACCCTAGTCACCAGCTCTCATTGAATCATCTCGGCATTCTTGCCGAACACGTGGAACAGGATATTGCCGCAGCAGCGGAGTGGTATGGTCGGGCATCTGATCTGGGCTACCCGGCGAGCATGGTCAACCTCGGTAACCTCAAACGCAGTGGCAGACTGGATCGTGCAGCAAACGCTGAGGCCTTTTTACTGTTTCAGAGAGCCTGGGAACTGGGGTACGAGACCGCCCTGGCGCCGCTGGGTGAAATGTATTTGCATGGTCGGGGCGTTTCGAAGGATACGGAAAAAGGGTTGGGACTCCTCAAGATGGCCGTTGAGGCCGGACAGATCACCGCTCACTATGAGCTTGGTTGGGCCTATGAGAATGGCGTTGGTGTTGATCGCGACTATCGCCGGGCCGCTGAGCATTACCGCCTCGCTGCGATTGAGGGCCATGCCGCCTCTCAGGGCGCGCTTGGTTACCTTTATCGCCGTGGCCACGGGTTCCAAAAAA
>Ga0181575_10003581_pt1 | contig 10936 bp, 9 predicted proteins | sample 101ome_23_FD_145599 | JGI IMG/M metagenome (GOLD analysis project Ga0181575, IMG submission 145599) | Coastal salt marsh microbial communities from the Groves Creek Marsh, Skidaway Island, Georgia - 101411CT metaG (spades assembly) | ecosystem: Environmental > Aquatic > Marine > Intertidal zone...
TTCTAGCGGCCCCGAGGACCCAAACTTCCTGCCCATCAGAATCACGCCGTCGCGGGTTGAACTGTCCGAAATGTTTGGCTCGATGAACAGGCGGGTCTGGCGCGCTGACAACTCCGTCCCCAGACGCGCCGCCAAGTGAAACGTCTCAGCCTCTTCCTGTTCGCATGGGCATATCTACCTGTTATTCATGGCAATGACCTTGCCCCTGCCTTCGAAGCTGTCGAAGCCCGCCAGTTCAAACAAGCCATCGAAACCCTGGAACGCCTGGCCGATCAAAGCCCGGATCGCGACACCCTCTTTCACCTGGCACTGAATCAGTACCGCCAGGCGGAATTTAAAGATGCCGACGAGACCTTGTCCGATCTGCATGACCAGTATCCGGCAGATGCCGATGCACTCTACCTGTCAGGACTGGTCTATCTGGCGCTGGTCGGTGAGGTCAACATGTTCCGCAAAGTCGGCATGGCCAAGAAGACAATTGCCAGCTGGGAAGCTGCGGTGGCGGCAGAGCCAGATCACCTCAACAGTCGCTTCGCGATTTTCGCCTTCTACACCCAGGCGCCCGCTATTGCTGGCGGCGATATCGAGAAAGCAGCAACGCTCCAGACTGAAATGGCAGCCATGAACGAGGAATACGGCACGCTGGCGCTCGCCATGCTGAGCAGCAGGGCCGGCAACCTCGAAGCAGCCGAGGCAGCCTTTCAACACGCCTTCACCCTGACCGAGCGCGCCGGACCGCACTTCTCGTTTGCCCAGTACCTGCTGCGTACCGAACAATGGGAGGAAGCCATCAAACACAGCAATGAATTTCTCGACCGTGAACGCAAGTGGTGGGACCCCGACATCACCATGGCTTATCTGATCAAAAGTCGCGCTCACAGCGAGCTTGGCAATACCCGGCAGGCACGCGAGCTGGCCACTCAGGGGCTCGCACTCAATCCGAACCGCATTATCAGGAAGATGCTCGAGGAAACGCTGGAAGATCTCTAGTGCCGACACGGCGCTGGTGAAATCGAGCCGGCCACTGCCGGATATGCCTGAGAGCGGCGTTACCGTTTATGTCCGAGCACAGTCAAATGCTGGCAAACTTCAGGATGCGCTGCTCGTCAGCACTGGTTTGATAGAGTCGCCAGCCGACCAGCAGCGCCACAACGAAGAGCCCAAGCGCCATACCTGACCAGAAACCAAAGACACCGTATTGCTCGCCAAAATAGCCGAAGCCAAGCGCCATGCCCAGCGGCAGCGCCAGTACCCAGAAGCCAATAAAAGAGAAAATCGCCGGCAGGCGCGTGTCTTTGTAACCCCGCAGTGCCCCGATCATGGTCGCCTGTGTGCAGTCAACAATCTGATAGACCGCCACAATGATCAGCAGCGTCGCCGCCATCTCGATCACGGCCATATCAGACGAGTAGATCGTTGGCAGCAGGTGCCGACCGAGAATGAGTGCAGCGCTGGCCACCAACGCATAACCGAGTGAAATCTGGAAAGACAGCTTCGAGATGTGACGTGCGTGTGCCAGGTCACGTTTACCGACAAAGTAACCGACCCGGATGCTCACCGCGGAACCCAGCGACATCGGGATGACATAGGTGGCCCAGTTGATGTTGCCGACGATGCTGTGAGCAGCCAGCGCGGTCACGCCCAGGGAACCCACCATGAAACCGATCACCGAGAAGACTGCCATCTCAAGAAATATGGTGATGCCGATCGGCAGGCCGACCTTGAGGATACTCAGCATCGGGCCCCAGCTAAGCCATTCAAACTGGCTGAACAGCTGCGTTTCCCTGAACCAGGCCCGGGTCGTTAACAGCAGGATCAGGCAGAATTCAAACCACATCGTCAGTGCCGTTGCCCAGCCACAGCCTTCCCCGCCCATGGCTGGGAATCCAAGCTTGCCGTAAATAAAGATGTAATTCAGCACGCCATTGACCAGCAAGGCAGAGCCGACAATAACCATGGGCTGCAGCGTATGCCCGAGTCCCTCACAGACATAACGCAGGGTGATGTAGAGCATGACGCCTGGAATGCCCCAGGCTGCTGCCGAAAGATAACGCCGGCCGATATCCGCGGCCTGCGCATCAACATTGAACAGATCGAATATCGGACCGGCATTCAGCATCACGCTGACGGTGATCATCGAAGTGATCAGGGCGAGCCAGAGGCCCTGCCGCACCAGCTTGCCAACATCACCAACCCGCCCTTCGCCCCGCAGCTGCGCCGACATAGGTGTCAACGCCATGTTCAGGCCAGACATCAGCATCAGGACCGGCCAGAGCACATTACCGCCGAGAGCCACACCAGCCAGGTCGACGGAGGCATAGTGGCCCGCCATGGCGGTATCAAGAAACCCCATGCCCATTATGAAGAGCTGGGTCGCCACCATGGGCAGACCCAGCTTGAACAGTGCCTGGATTTCCCGCCAGGTGCGATCCGACTGCGACATGCGCGCATTATGCGCCAACTAGCCAGCGGCGTAACCACTCCGGTTTTTGAGATCAGTCGCGTTCACGGGTAGGGTATCGTTTCTTTTGACTCGAGCCCTGCCTGTGCAGAACTGATCTGAAACCATGCAGCCTGGAGCCCTATCGTAAGACGGGTTTCCGTTGCACCCATGTCCATGAAGACAGGAGTATCAGACAGCAGACGCGGGTGCGGATTTTACCCCCGTTCGCGCATCCACATGGACTGGCATTTATCGATGCCATCGCGAAGCGCTTCATTGACCTTGATGAATTTCGCCCCAGCCAATGACGCTCCGGCGGGTTTCTTGTAGGCTCTGAGCGGTCCTACTACGAGTCAACAAAGAGAAGAATTGAGTATGCAGAAACTGGCATTTATCGGCCTCGGCGTGATGGGCTATCCCATGGCGGGCCACCTCAGCCGCGCCAGCCATGAAACGGCCGTGTTCAACCGAACGGGCGAAAAAGCAACGGCCTGGGCAGGGGCATACGAGGGGCGCGCAGCGGCGACGCCTGCCGCTGCCGCGAGCGATGCCGACATCGTGTTCTGCTGTGTCGGCAATGATGAAGACGTACGCTCAGTGGTCTACGGTGATGACGGTATTTTCAACGGGCTGAAACCCGGCGCGATTCTGGTCGATCACACCACTGCTTCCCCGGCACTGGCGCGGGAGCTGAGTGATGCAGCCAAAGCCGCCGGTTGTGGGTTTCTCGATGCTCCAGTATCCGGTGGTCAGGCGGGCGCAGAAAACGGTGCCCTGACAATTATGGTCGGGGGCGATGAGGCAACTTTTGCCGCAGCCGAACCAGCCATGGCGGTCTATGCTAAATCCGTCAAACTCATGGGCCCGGCCGGCAGCGGCCAGCTCACCAAGGCGGTCAACCAGATCTGTATTGCCGGCGTCCTGCAGGGACTCTCGGAAGGCCTGCACTTTGCTGAACAGGTGGGTCTCGATATCGAGAGCGTCGTCGACGTTATCTCGAAAGGCGCGGCCCAGTCCTGGCAAATGGAGAACAGGGCCGGCACCATGGCGCAAGGCAGGTTTGATTTCGGTTTCGCCGTCGACTGGATGCGCAAGGATCTCGACATCGCGCTTTCTACCGCAGAGGAATTCAATGCGTCACTGCCGCTGACCGCACTAGTGGACCAGTTCTACAAGGACGTGCAGCGCCTCGGCGGCGGTCGCTGGGATACCTCGAGTCTGATCGAGCGACTGCGAACGAAATAAGCGGCTACGACCGTCACTGGTATCGACCTTGCCGACATAATCTGTAACTTACTCCGGGTCTAGCGCAGGGCGCTGGCCAGCACCGCGGTCGTCACAATCTCATCGACACTGGCGCCCCGGGAAAGATCCGCTATGGGGGCGGCAAACCCCTGCAGGACCGGACCATAAGCCTCCGCCTGCCCCAGACGTTGCAACAGCTTATAAGCAATATTGCCGGCATTCAGATCAGGGAACACGAGCACATTGGCGGTTCCCTTGAGCGGCTGGTCCGGCTTCGATTTCATCAGAGCGATGTCCGGCACCAGGGCAGCATCTCCCTGTACTTCCCCTGCGATGTTTAAGCCGGGTGCGCGCTCTTTGACGAGCACTGTCGCCTCGATAACTTTATCTGCCAACGGATGCACCGCACTGCCCAGGGTCGAGAATGACAACATGGCGACTTCCGGTTCTGCGGCCAGCAGCTTGACTGCACTGTCCGCGGAGGCGAGCGCAATGTCTGCGAGTTCCGCCGATGTCGGGTCAACGTTGACCGCACAGTCGGCAAAGATGAGCGGTTTCTGCCCCGGCGGTACAACGAGAAAGAAACTCGATGGTGTGCCAATACCCTGGGCAAGGCCAATACAAAGCCTGGCCGCCTCAATAACCCGCCGAGTCGGTGTGGCAGCACCGGCAAGCAGCAGATCGGCATCGCCGGCTTTCACCATCAGCGCGCCATAGTAGATCGGTTTGCGGGCAGCGCGCAGCGCCATGTTGTCGCTGGCCTGGGGTCGGCCTTGACGATACAGCTGGCTATAGAAAGTCAGCCGGTCGCTGGCCTCCGGTTCTACGAGCTCGGCGCCATCAAGATTCAGGCCCATGCTCGCTGCCTGTCGCTGGATGCTGGTGGTCCCACCGAGCAGGGTCACTCGTGCCAGGCCGTCCTCGACCAGGCGAGCCGCAGCAGCCAGGATCCGCTCGTCTTCAGCTTCAGGTAAAACAATGTGTGCGGGCTGCTCCCTGGCTGCACTAAAGAACCGGTCGATCATGACAGGTCAGCTTTCGACGAAGTCTTTTACTCTTTTGTGCAGGTGCCTGATGCGGCATTCCTGATAGTTCCCCAGAGTCTGGGCGCCACGATCGCAGGTCTTGAAGCCGCGAGTCTGTGCCGCCATGTTCGATGTGTCCTGATCATATACGGCCCCAAGGAAACCCAGACCGGTCGCCTGCGTATAGCTGTCATCGATGTCCAGGAACAGGGGGTCAGGCGGTGGTGGTGGCTCATTCTCGGGATGCTTCGGCCGCAGGAAATACAGGTCGAAATAGGAGTAATCAGGATCATCCGCATCCGGCCTGAAACGATAGGCCATCGGCAGCGACAGACCTGGGAAGATGAAAAAATTCGGAAACAGAAAATACTCTATCGAATCCAGTGTCTGGGCTGTCGAATAGCTGGAAAAGTCTTGGTCATACTGCTCGCCCAGTTGCTTTTGCACCACCTGCGCGTAGCAGTCCCGAGCCGTCATGCCGTCGGGTATCTGCGGCAGCTCACCCTCCTCAGGCACCCGCCGGCCCCAGAGTTCAGCCAGCAGTTCTTCCTGTGTCGGCTGCACAGGGTTGCGCGGGTTAGCAGCACCCACCGTATGGATAAACCGGTTTACGTTGGGCTCGAAGATATCGTAGGTCGTGATCGGTTCCGAATAGTCGCGGCCACCAGCATGGGTTTCTTTAACGTGGTAGGCCTCCATGAAGGCTTCCTGAGCCGCCTTCCAGTTCACCGGCAGCCGCTTGCAAAGGTGCGTCTCGACATAGCGGTCTTCGATATGGAAATCCTTGAAGTGCTCCGGCAGCACACCGAGGAAGTCTGCCAGTGGCTCGGCGTTCCGATCGAAATTCACGAAGATGAATCCGCCCCAGGTATCCACCAGCAGCTCCCTTAGCCGATGACTGTCTTTCTCGACATGCGGGAAGTCCCAGGATTCCGGCAAATCAATCAGCTCGCCGTCGAGTGAAAACTGCCAGCCATGGAAAGGACAGCGAAAGGTTTCGCAGAATCCTGTGGTACCCGGCTGCTTCAACTGTGTACCGCGATGCATGCAGGCATTGTAATAGGCCTTAATCGCGCCAGACTCGGTACGCGTGACAATCGCCGAAAGATGGCCGATATCATAGACGTAGTAATCACCGGCCTCAGGAATGTGTTCTTCGCGGCAGGCCATCTGCCACACCCGGGGCCAAAGCTTCTCAAACTCAGTCTCAAGAAATTCCTTCGACGTGTAGTTGTCGTAAGGGATATCCTCATCACCGCCAAAGTCATAGGAATAAACCAGGAAGGGTGCGGGCGGAGCCGAGGCATCCTGTTGAATGGCTTCCTGGTAGGTTGGACCGGGGGCGCGGGCCTCGCCCGGCTTGAGCGTTTGTTCGATGCTGGACATAGTCAGCTTCCGGGTATCTGAAAGCCTGAGTATCGCTATTATTTGCCTTGTCTGGCAACCGGTGGGCAGAACTTCAGCACAGACAGAAAGGCCAATCGACCTCGACTAACCGTCCCGTCCAACCCGCAACACGCCTTCCTGAGCGGCCGTCGCGACGCAGGTGCCGTCCTGGGTGTAGATATGACCGAAGGCAAGACCACGACCACTGCGGGCAACCGGCCCTTCGGTACAGTAAAGCAGCCAGTTATCAAAGCGCGGCGGCTCATGAAACCACATGGCGTGATCAAGACTCGCACCGGCATTGGCACCTTTATGGGCGTGGGGGCGATAAGCGGTGTCCAGCAGACCTCGATCCGAGGCGTAGACCACCAGCGCCAGGTGCATGGCCGGATCATTCGGTATCTCACCATTGGCCCTGATCCAGAGCTGCTGTTCCGCGAGTCGCGCCTCGCTGCCGGTAATGTCTGTGACCATGCGCACATCCACCGGCATATCCTGCCAATGTGCCCGCCCTTTTAACTGGTCGCGGTTCGGCAGTGTTTCCGGAGCAACAACCTCCGGCATCTGCGGCTGGTGAAAAACCCCCTCTTCCAGCCGCTGGAAACTGGTGATCATCTGAAAAATGCAGTCACCACCCTGCCAGGCCTCAATGCGGCGCGAGCGAAAGTTGCGCCCATCTTTCATCGCGGCGACGTGATAGGCGATGTCCCGTTCCGGACGACCGGGGCGGAGGAAATAGGCATGCAGCGAATGCATCGGGAAGTCATCGACGGTTCGCTGCGCGGCGGCAACCGCCTGGGCAGCAACCAGACCACCAAACAATCTGGCGCCGCCGCCGACGCCACCTTCACCGGCCCCGCCAACAAAAACACCTGGACTTTCTTCCACCAATGTCAGCCGGTGGATAAGCCTTTCAAATCTGTTCATGGGTTAATCAATCGGTGAGCCGGGCTGCTCATTGTGGCACCTGCTCTTTAGTCGAAGACGTAAGGATCAAGCGACCCCTGAGCCCGGATCCGGATCTTGTGCCAGTAGCCACCACCGTAGTAAGCCAGGCTGCCAGGTTCTGCTTCACCCTCGCCGTTGTAGTACGAGATACAGTCCCGCAGCGCGCCTGTGGCCATGTCTGCCATGCGACAGTGCTCGGCATATTCTTCTTCCGGTGCCTTGTCGACATCAAACACAGTCAGATCCTTGTCCCGCATCATCGACAGCATCCAGACCGCGTACTCCGAGTGAGCGACAATCGCATCGGTGAAGTTGAAGCTGCCGCCGCCACCCTGAGGTCCGGTCATGATCATGAGGTTCGGAAAGCCGTGACTGTGAATACCAAGAAAGGTCCGCGTACCTTCAGTCTCCCATTTCTCCTGCAGCGAGCGGCCGCCAACGCCGCGGATCATGTTGAAGGTTGCCGTTCCCATCCACTGGAAGCCGGTCGCGTAGATCAGCACATCCAGCGGGTATTCAACTTCATCATGCACAACGCCCCGCTCATTGATCTTCTTCACGCCATGGGGCGCCGTATCGACGAGGTGGACATTAGGCCGGTTAAAGGTCGGCAGGTACTCATCATGAAAGGTCGGCCGCTTGCAGCCGTAGGGGTAATAGGGCTTGAGCGCCGCAGCGGTTTTCGGATCCTCGACGATAGCATCCACCCTGGCCCGGATCTGCTCCATGATGCGGAAGTTGGTATCGAGCTGCTTGGCGATCAGTTCTTCCTGGGTCAACTTGCCTTCGTGCGCTTTCTTCTCCTTGAAGTGGTCAACCTTGCCGGACAGATAATCATCGTTGGCCTGAATCGCTGTGCGCCCGGCAGAAATGCGGGCAAAGCGAGCACGCCTGGCAGTGGCCCAGCCCTCCTCGCGGGCCCAGGTTTCGCGTTCTTCAATCGTCGTCTCGCGCTGGTCACGCACGTCCACCGATGAGGGCGTGCGCTGGAAGACGTAAAGATCACCCACAACCCCGGCAATCTCGGGGATCGCCTGCACGGCAGTAGCACCGGTCCCAATAATACCCACGCGTTTACCGGCCAGATCGATGTCATAGTTCCAGCGGGAAGTATGAAAGGATTCGCCCTCGAAGGTTTCCATGCCATCGATGCGAGCCAGGCGCGGCGTCGTCAGGATGCCATTGGCAAGAATGACATAACGGGCCTTCATGCTGTCACCGCGGTCCGTGGTTACCTGCCAGCGATTTTCATCTTCCTGCCACTCTGTGGATTCCACTGTGGTGTGAAACAGACAGTGATCATAGAAACCGAACTTCGTTGCCATGTTCTGGCAGTACTCCATGATCTCAAAGCCCGAGGCAAACTTCATAGACGGGATATAGCCCATCTCTTCCAGCAGCGGCAGGTAGCTGTAGGCTTCGACATCGCAGGCAATGCCCGGGTAACGATTCCAGTACCAGGTACCACCGACGTCACCGCCTTTCTCGCAGAACCTGACGTCGTTGAAACCCGCTTCCTTCAATTTGTGCCACAGCAGCAGGCCGGCAAAGCCGGCACCTACAACAAGCACTTCACATTCATCCACCAGCGCTTCCCTTGGCACCGGGTCAGCCGAGTAAACATCTTCAAGGTACCGTGAGAACTCACCTTCCATCGACATGTAGTCAGCCGCACCACGACGTTCTTCCTTATAGCGACGGTACTTCGCCTGCTCCTCGGCATTAAAAACAGCGCCTGGAGGCGGTGGTGGCAGCTCCTTCAGGCGACTGTCATCGAGCACGGTATAACCTTTGCCCTGGATTTTTTTGGTCTTCAGCCCGGCGCGGGTGTTGAAGATCTTGAGTCCGGTGTCAGGGTCAATACTGATCGCCGCTGTATCACTCATAGTGCTTTCCCTTTGTTAAACCTGACGACGTTGGCTGCCATCCCCCGGAGGCGTGGCTGAAGCCTGTCTTTACATCGGTGCCTAATTAAATATCACAAAGATCGGAACCTGTCGCCTGTCAGCAATGCAAAGCACGGAGGTTTTCGTGAGCGAATTAGAGGGTCATCATCAGAAATCCGGTCATCGCCGCATTGTTTGGCGCGAGGGATGGATGAACCCGTTTTTTCATATCGAGGATCGCGGTACGATAACCGTTGTAGAACTCCCAGGTTGGCTGCGGCTTATAGACCAGGTCGAGCTCAAGCTTGTTAATGATGTTCTTGGCCGTTGTCGGTTTAACAAACACTTCTTTCTGTGGCTTGTAGTAAACCAGCGGAATGGTCACGAGACTCCATTTCGCCACCTTGTGCCGGGTCAGGATGTCAACAACTTCACGAAACCCGGTTGCCTGTCCACCATGGAACAGCTTGCGGTATCCCTCGACCAGCGCCTGGCGCTCGTCAGAATTCATGTCAGCGATGGCATCGCGAAACTTCGGCTTCTCAAACAGTGACACCATGGAAGAGCGCGATACCAGTTTGACCATATTCTCCAGAAACGCAGTGGGTTTCTCGAATTCGGTCTTTGCCAGTGCCGCGCCGGCGAACTCAATCATGCGGTCCATCTTGTGACGCTTTGCCACCTTGTTGAGTTCCGGGTCAGCAAAACCACCCGGGTATGACTGCAGAAAGTGAGCTTCCGCGATTCGCAGTTTTTCGTAATTCATTGATTGCTCCACCGCCCGCCTGGAAGTCACCTGAACTATCCGCATGACACTCACGCAGTCTCTGCATCGAGTCTATCAACGCGCCACTGGCACGACCAAATTTCCCCGAAACCACTCCCATGTTCAGGCGCTGTTCACGTTCAGCGACATTGCACCGGGTGCATTCAGTTTTCGTTCAAAAACTCACAGCTAGTGTTGATCCCGATGTCAGAGGAAAGGAAAACATCATGATCAAACAAACCATCAAAATGGCTGCTGCCGCAGGTCTTATTGCCTTTACTTCATCCGCTTTTGCCGACAATGACGCCAACGGTTTTTTTGTCTGGGCTGACGTGACTGACGTCGTGCCGCTGATCAGCACTCGCTACGCAGAGGTGCCGGTGGAAAGCTGCAGGATTATTAGAGCCAAGCCTGCGAAGCATACGAGGCATGAGAGCTTGCGTCGCTATCAGTCGGATGCTCACCGACAGGTCTGGGTGGATGATTATCCCAGGCAGCAGAACGCCCTGCCAGCACTGTTCGGCGGGCTGATTGGCGGCGCCATCGGCAACCAGTTTGGGTCCGGTAACGGCAAGAAGGCCATGACCCTGATTGGCGCCATTGCCGGTGCCAGCATCGCCACTAACAACCAGCGAACTGTTGCGCATCATGCCGATACTGCCGGGCACAACTTTCAACCGACCATGAGCCACAAGAACCGGTCACGCCGGGTCTGTGAGACCCGCTATGAGCATCGCGAGTACCAGGAAATCGATGGTTACGAGGTGACTTACTCTTACCTTGGCCGCGAATTTGCAGAGGTGACCGAGGATCATCCCGGCGACCGTCTCAAGCTCTACGTCACGGTCGACCCCTATCACGAAGACCTGATCTGAGCGCACACCCATGAAGACTTCTGAAGAGAAAACAATGCAAACAACCGTAAAGAACATCATCCCCGGGCTTCTGGTGCTGCTGGCAAGCCTGCCGGCATTCGCCAGCACCACTGGTACGGGCCCCATCATGCGCTTGTTTCCGACAACAGTGCTGGAGGACATTCGCGAGACCGGCACCGTCGCCGAGCAGATGGAAGACAACCTGCAGGACGTCATCAATCGGCTCGATCTGCAACAACAACTCTATGTTGAGTCCCGTTGCGAGGGTGCAGATGGCGACCCGGGCTGTGATCGGATTGCCAGGCAACTGGGCGCGACTTATCTCGAGATGCTCGAGACCATGGAGGAACGCCTGCCGGCGA
>Ga0181575_10003597_pt1 | contig 10889 bp, 9 predicted proteins | sample 101ome_23_FD_145599 | JGI IMG/M metagenome (GOLD analysis project Ga0181575, IMG submission 145599) | Coastal salt marsh microbial communities from the Groves Creek Marsh, Skidaway Island, Georgia - 101411CT metaG (spades assembly) | ecosystem: Environmental > Aquatic > Marine > Intertidal zone...
TTGTTGAACATTCAGAAAGTAAAATAGCTATTGTTCAAGACGAGGTTCAATTAGACAAGGTATATCCTTTAATCAATGACGCTAATTCAAATTTAAATACCATTATTATTATGGATGATGAATATAGTGGCGAGAAAGAGAATGTTATCAATTTTGGTGATGTATTTAATATGAAAGATCAAGTACATGATATTCGCGCTCTTTCTGCAACGGTTCAGGAAAATGATTTATTAACTCTTATTTATACTAGCGGTACAACTGGAAATCCAAAAGGTGTTATGCTTAGCCATGCAAATATTTGTAATAATTTGCTTTCAATTGATGTCAATATTAAGGCTGCAATGGAGCTTAACCCTGAATTAAAACCTGCTGATGGCATAGAAAGATTTGTATCATTTCTACCGATCAGTCATAGTTTTGAAAGAGTTGGTGGTCATTATTCTATATTTAGCCAAGGAACCTCAATATATTACGCTGAAATGAATTTTACTCCTGAAATTCTTTTTGAAAATATTAGAGAAGTTCGACCAACTTTTTTAACAGCGGTACCTAGAATTTTTGAAAAAATTCATGCTAAAATTTTAGATTCAGTAGCATCAATGACCGGAATTAAAAAGAAGCTTGCAGACTGGTCAATTTCTGTTGGGTTGCAAACTGTACCCTATCGTACTACTAATCGAAACTTGCCATTTGTACTTGGTTTAAAATATAAAATTGCTGATAAGTTAGTGCTTAACAAATTTAGAGCTGCCTTAGGTGGCAAGGTCAGAGCATGTTCTTCTGGAGGATCAGCATTGTCTAAAGAAGTTGGATCATTCTTTTGTGGTATTGGTATTTCAATTATCGAAGGTTATGGTTTAACTGAAACAAGTCCGGTGATGACAATTGGACATCCAGACTTCTTTAAATTTGGAACAGTTGGAAAAGCAATACCAGGAGTTGAAGTTAAAATTCAACCTGATGGCGAGATTGTTTGTAGAGGTCATAATGTTATGCAAGGCTACTATAAGAATGAAGAAGCAACTAATGAAGCAATTATTGATGGATGGTTTCATTCAGGGGATATTGGTGAGTTTGATGAGGATGGTTTATTACGCATCACCGATAGAAAGAAGAGCTTGATTGTAACTTCAGGAGGCAAAAATGTTGCTCCTCAACCAATGGAAGTTTCACTTACATCAAATAAATATATCGAACAATGTAATGTTGTAGGAGATGATAGGAATTTCATTTCAGCATTAATAGTTCCAAATAAAGAAAATCTATTGGCGTGGGCAGAAGAAAAAGGATTGTCAGGTTTAGATTATAACGCTTTGTGTGCGCATGAACTTGCATATGACTTATTTGATGCTATCGTTAAAGATACAATGACAAACTTTTCAAGATATGAGTCTGTTAGAAAATTCACTTTAATTGCAGATGAATGGACCGTTGACAAAGGAGAATTAACTCCAAAAATGTCTATTAAGAGAAAAGTGGTTGTTGAAAAACACAAAGTAGAAATCGACGCAATGTACAATTCACCAAACACACCCGTAACATCATCCGATGATGAACTTCAACTTGGTGGTTAGGTTATTATTATTTTTATCGATTTCATCGCTGTTTTATAGCTTTACCTATATAAAAGAGCAGCCATATGTCGTTGTTCTAGGCATTGCACAAGACGGTGGCGCTCCTCATGCAGCCTGCGAAAAAACTTGTTGTATTGACAAATGGCACGATCCAAATCTTCACAACAAAGTCTCAAGTATTGGTATTGTTGATCCCGCTTCAAATGAAGTTTGGATGATTGATGCAACACCTGATTTTGCTGAACAATTATATTTGTTAACAAATAACAACAAAAGAAATCTTAAAGGAATTTTTTTGACTCATGCTCATATTGGACATTATACTGGATTGATGCATTTGGGTAGAGAAGTCATGGGTGCAAAAAATACTGTTGTTAATGTCATGCCAAAAATGGAAAGTTTTTTAAGAAATAATGGTCCTTGGAGTCAGTTGATAGATTTTAAGAATATCTCCTTATCAAGTTTAAGCAACAATCAAAAAGTACGACTTAATTCAAGATTATCTATTGTTCCATTTAAAGTGCCTCATAGGGATGAATTTTCTGAAACAGTTGGTTACAGAATAGAAGGACCTTCAAAATCTTTAGTTTTCATTCCAGATATTGATAAATGGAGCAAATGGCAGACAGATATTGTAGATATTGTTGAAGATTCGGACTATAGCTTGTTAGATGGTACTTTCTATGATATTAATGAACTTCCAGGAAGAGATATGTCTCAAATTCCTCATCCTTTCATTGTTGAAACGATGAAATTATTTCAATACTCTAATAAAAAAGATTCTATTTATTTTATTCATCTAAACCATTCTAATCCCGCGCTGGATAAAGGCTCAAATGAATTTCAAAATGTTAAAGATAACGACTTTAATGTCGCGCAGCAAGGAGACAAATTAAATCTTTAGTTTGCTATTACATCTTTAATAAAAAATAATTAACATTATATATTATTAACAAATATGGGGTTAATTATGAAAAAATTATTACTATCTCTTATCTTTATTTCCTACGCTTTTGGTCAAGTATTGCATATTCAGAGTTATATCGGAGTTAAAGATGGAGTAAGAGTGGCTGATTTTGAAAAAGCTATGATTCAACACAATAAAGCTCACACTGGATTAGGTGCAGTAAACACATTTTCAATTGTCAACGGTCCAAATGCTGGCAAATATGTTAGGGTAGCTGCTGCACAATGGCCTACTCCTTTGGATATGGTAGATGATGTGTTTGATGCTATGTCAAATCATGATCCAGTACCTTATGATAAATGGGGATCAATGATTGAGCAAGTTGGTGGCACAGAGTTTTGGACGCTACGTCCTGATTTAAGTAGAAATATGCCAATTGTCGATGGAGCAAATGTGAATAATCAAGGACCGCCTAATTTTATCACTGTTTATTATTACGGTGTTCAACAAGGTGGAACTGCTAACACAGAGAGTGTTTTTGGAAAATTTAATGAATTAGCGAAGCAAAGTGATAGCACAAGACCTTGGATTGCAATGACAAAAACTTTGGGTGGAAACGTTTCGGTTTATTCATACTCAACACCTCACATGACTATGTCAGAAATGTTAGGACCACATCAATTAGAATTTCAAGAAACACTTCAAAAAATGTATGAGGAAGATCCAGATTTAGACTCAAAAGTAAGAGGAGGATGGAATTGGATTTGGAGTGAAACTTGGAGATTTAGACCTGAATTAAGTACAACTGTTGATTAATATTACTTTTTTCTAACTTTATGAAGAGCCTATTATTTGTTGTTAATAGGCTCTTTTTCTATTAACATTTCATTATGTACAATAAAAAGTCTAGAGAAGAGCTTGAAAAAAGCTTAGAAAGAGAACAATTTGAAAGAATTACTTGTTCCTTTTATAAATACATTTCAATAGATAATCCTGAATATTTACGTCATAAATTATATTTTGACCTCAAGAGCCTAAATATTCTTGGTAGAATATATATTTCGAAAGAAGGAATTAATGCGCAAATAAGCATTCCAGAGCATAACGTAGAAGATTTTAAATCTTACGTACATTCATTTGATGTGTTTAATGATATCAAATTTAAACATGCTGTTGAAGAGGGCGCATCTTTCTTAAAATTAAAAATTTTAGTTCGTGATGAGATTGTTGCTTATAAAGTACCTGAAGAATCCTATGATATGAATAAGACAGGAGTGCATTTAAAACCACTTGATTTTAATCGTTCGATTAAAGAAAAAGACGCAATTGTAGTTGATATGAGAAATTACTACGAAAGTGAAGTAGGTAGATTTAAAAATGCTATTATTCCTAATGCGCATTTTTCAAAAGAACTACTTCCAACTGTTGCTAAAGTGTTAGAAGGAAAAGAGGATAAAAAAGTACATCTATACTGTACAGGAGGTATTCGCTGTGAAAAAGCTAGTTCGTATCTCATTAAAAAAGGTTTTAAGGAAGTGTATCAACTCGAAGGTGGAATCATTCAATACGCCCATGATATGAAGGAAAATGATTTTAAATCTGAATTTATTGGTAAGAATTTCGTGTTTGATGATAGAATGGGAGAACGAGTAACAAATGACATTATTGGTAAATGTCATCAATGTAAAGCACCTTCTGACGATCATAAGAATTGTAAAAATGATGCATGTCATTTATTATTCATTCAATGTGATAAATGTTCCAAAAAGTACAATAATTGTTGTTCTGATGCCTGCAGTGAATTTTTGCAACTGGATATAGATACACAAAAAAAATTAAGAAAAGATGAAAATAAAAAGGTTTCAAGTGCTAAATTATCAACTAAATTTAGACCTAAACTTTATAAATTGTTTAATTACTGGAAATAATACAATGATAGAAAAATTTCAAAATTTTATTTTAACACCAATTAAGGTGAGCTATAAGGACAGATCGGACTATACACCGATAGAAAATTTCATATTAAGCCCTATTGTTCTGGCGTTAATTGTATTTCTAGTCACTTTCCAAGCTTTTTCTTTGAACGATGATGTGAAGCCATCTGCTTCAGATGCAGCACTAAGCAATGCAATGATTTACTTTGAAAAAGGGGATTTTGATAATGCTGTCTTACAGCTAGAGGCTGTCGTAGATGATTTCTCCAGCACTAAAGCTGCTCATCAAGCTAAGTTTTATCTAGGAAGAACAGCATTTATTAATGGTAATAACGATAAAGCGCTTGTTTATTTATCTGAAAGCGTTTCTAAAATGAAGTATGACAATCTTAAAAAAGAAGGATATATCATGCTTGCAGAGTTAGAAAACGACACAAAAATGTTTGACAAGGCAATGAAGTTTACTGACTCTGAAAATGAAATTAAATATATCAGTATTCTTAAAGCTAAAAAACTAGCTCAAAATGGCCAGATAGATCAGTCTATAATTCTTCTCGAGTCCATAGATACCGATAACCCGGCATATAATCAACTTTTTGAAGAAGTTTATGGATACGTATTAAGTATTAACTAAGATACTTGTTAATACGATATTAATTAAATATATTCCAATGAATTAAATGGGCTACGGCCCATTTTTGTTATAATGAAAAAAATTGAAGGGTTATTATGATTAACAGAGATTTAATTGAAATTTTTATTGAATTAGCAAGAGAAAAGAATATCGAGCGTTCAGAGCTTGGCACAATAATTGAACAATTATTCTTATTTATTATTGAGAAAGAAACTGGTGAATCTGATAATTGCAGTGTTATTGTTAATCTTGATAAAGGTGAAATTGAGATATATGTTGAAAAAACAATCGTTGAAGAAGTAGATGATGATCACTTTGATATAACATTAGAAAGAGCAATTGAGCTTGAACCAGATCTAGCTGGGGAATTAAAATTAGGCGATACTTTTGTTGAGGTAATAGATCCTGCACGTTTTGGTAGAAGATTAGTTGCAAATGCTAGACAATTTCTTAACAAAAGAACGAGAGAAGTTCAACAGCAGTACATTTACGAGGATTATGTCCAGAGAATAGGAGAAGTTATTATTGGAACTGTTCATCAAGTGCACCGAGAAAACACTTTTGTGAATATTGAACAAACAGAATTAAGAATGCCAAGAAATGAACAAATTTTTTCTGAAAGATTTCGAAGAGGTGATACAATCAGAGCTTTAGTTAAATCAGTTGAGGTAACACCAAAAGGTCCAGATATTTTGATATCTCGAAGTGACGATCTATTCCTTTATAAGCTTTTTGAAATGGAAGTTCCTGAAATTGAAGATGGGATTATTGAAATTAAAGGAATTGCAAGAAAGCCAGGAGAAAGAAGTAAAATTATAGTCCATTCAGTTGATAAGCGAATTGATGCAGTTGGTGCTTGCGTTGGTATGAGAGGAAGTAGAATTCAATCAGTTGTTAGAGAGTTGAATAATGAAAAGATTGATATTGTTAATTATACAGAGAAATCTGAAGTATTTATTACCAGAGCACTTTCTCCAGCAAAACCAGTTGATTTATATATAGATGACGACAGAAAGTATTGTGTTGCAATATTTGATGAAGGTGGTCTAGAAAATGCTGTTGGAAGAAGCGGTGTTAATATTAATCTTGCATCAAAGCTAACAGGATATACAATTGATGCTTACACTAAGTCAGAATATGATGAAGTACTTATAAATCAGAAAACAACTCTTGAATCATTAGATGGAATTACAAAAACATTGAGTAATAAACTTGCAAAGGCAGATATTATTTCAGTTGCAGATTATTTAAACTTAAAAAAATATATTCTAACGGAAGAGCTAGAGCTTAACGATAAAGACATAACTTCAATAAGTGATGCAGTAAATTCTTTTATAGAAATTACGCATAATAAAGATGAAGAAGTTGAAGAGATACTTGAAAGTACAGAAGAGAGTGTTGATTTAGATTCAACTAATGTAGAACAAAATATTGAAGCAGTTGAAAACGATAGCGTAGAAGCTGACATCTCTGATGAAGAAGTTGTTGATTCTGATGAAGATTCTGACATAAGTATTGAGGAAAAAGAAGAGTAATTAATGTCTGATTCAATAAGAATATTTCAGTTAGCAAAAGAGCTAAACATATCTCATACTGACATCTTAGACTTTTTAAAGTCAAAGAATATTTCTGTATCTAGTCATATGTCTCCAATTGACGGCAAAACACAACAATTGGTTTATATTGAATTTGCGAAAGATCGTCGATCTGCAGAAAGAGATAGAAAAGAGCAAGTAAGAAAAGAGATTCATGACTCCAAAGTTGTGATGAAAACTAAATCTGTCAAAAAGTTTAAAATTATGTCTGTTGAAGATCAACGTAAATTGGAAAAGAAAAAAGCTGAAGAGCCAATTAAGGTTGAAAAAGATGGTAAAAAAACTGAAGCAAAGAAAGAGGCTCCTGTTGAGAAAAAACCAAAGAAAAAATTAAGAAAAATCTCTTTACGTGAACCAGAAAAGAAAGAGGATAAAAATCAGGCAAAAAAACATAAAGATGAACTGAAAAAAGATAGTTCTGCTGTTAAAAGATTGAAGAAGACCCTTGCTTCTATGGATGCAAGTCCTAAGAAGAAATCATACAAGAAATCGAAAAAAGATATCGGGCTTGAAGATGGAGATCAAAAAAGATCAATTGAGCTTGCTGAATATGCTAGTATTGATGAAATAGCGAAAGTTTTAGACGTATCAACCAGTGAAGTAATTGGTAAATGTTTACAAATTGGTATTTTGGCAACTGTAAATCAAAGACTCGAATGGGATGTCATAGAATTAATTGCTGGAGAATATGATGTTGAATTGAAGAAATATGAAGAAGTTGTTGATGACTTGTTTGTAACATCTCATTCAGAAGAAGAATTATCAAATGCGATAGAAAGAGCACCGGTTGTAACAATTATGGGACACGTAGACCACGGTAAAACATCCATTTTAGATTACATAAGAAAAACAAAAGTTGCTGCAGGTGAATCAGGAGGAATAACACAAAGAGTTGGAGCTTATCAGGTTTTACATAATGATAATAAAATCACTTTTTTAGATACACCTGGACACGAAGCTTTTACAGCTATGAGAGCAAGAGGTGCTCAATCAACAGATATTGTTATTCTGGTAGTTGCAGCTGATGATAGTGTTATGCCTCAAACAATTGAAGCTATTAATCATGCAAAAGCAGCAGAAGTTCCAATCGTAGTAGCTATTAACAAGATTGATAAGCAAGGCGCAAATCCTGATATAGTCAAAAGAGAGTTATCTGAAAAAGATGTCTTAGTGGAAGACTGGGGAGGTAAAATTCAATCTGTACATACGTCTGCTAAAACAGGAGAAGGTATAGATGACTTAATGGAAGCAATTTTACTTGAGGCCGAAGTATTAGACCTTAAAGCAAATCAAGATATTGATTGTAAAGGTATTGTAATCGATTCAAGGTTAGATAAAGGATTAGGTCCTGTTGCAACCGTCTTAATTCAAAAAGGTACTTTAAGTATAGGAACTCCATTTATTTGTAATAATCACCCTGGTAAGGTTCGAGCAATTATGAATGAAAATAATGAAAGAATCACTGAAGCTAGACCATCAGATCCAGTTCAAATTCTAGGTTTTGATCAAGTTCCTCAGGCTGGAGATATTTTTGCAGAAGTTGAAAATGAGTCAGACTTAAAGAAAATCGCTAATGAACGTCAGAGAATTAAACGTGAAATTGATCTTCAGATGGTTCAAAAAACATCATTAGACAGTATATCAGCACAGATTAAGGAAGGCGATATTAATAATTTAAATATCATTATTAAAGCTGATTCTGACGGATCAATTGAAGCTCTAATACAAAGTATTGAAAAAATCAATAACGAGGAAGTTGGTGTAGATATTGTTCACAAAGGCGTTGGTAATGTTACTGAATCTGATGTTTTATTAGCACAAGCCTCACAAGCAATTATAATTGGTTTTGGGGTTCAAATTCCATCAAACACCAAGCTCTTGGCTAGTCAAAATAATGTAGAAATTAGAGCTTATAGTATCATTTATCAGATTGTGGAAGATGTTAAGATGGCTGTTGAAGGACTATTAAAACCAGATATGGTTGAAGAAGTTATTGGTGTGGCAGTAGTTAAAGAATCATTTAAGATTCCTAAAATTGGTTTTATTGCTGGATCTCAAGTAGAATCTGGTAAAATTACACGCGATTGCTTTGTTAGGCTTATTCGCGAAGAAGAGGAGCTTGTTTCTAAGGGTTCAATCACCTCATTAAAGCGTTTTAAAGACGATGTAGCATCAGTTGATTCTGGTATGGAATGTGGTATTTCCGTTGAAGGTGTGAAAAAGTATTTTGAAGGTGACAGAATCGTTGCATATAAAATAAATGAAATTAAGAGAACATTAGCAGACAGTTGAATAATAGACCGTTTTCAAGATCAGAGAGAGTTTCACAACAAGTTTTAAAAACCATTAATGATATCTTAACCAGAGAGATGGATTTAAGGAAGTATGGTTTTATCACTTTTTCTTCAGTTAAAATGACAGCTGATTTAAAACATGCAACTTTGTATTACAGTGTATTAAATCCAACTAAAAAAATAGAAATTATTAATGAAGAGCTTAACTTGCTTGTGCCGGTTTTTCGAAAATTTTTATCAGCATCTTTAAATTTAAGATCTACTCCAACATTAAAATTTTTCTACGATGATTCATTTGAGCAGTTTGAAAAAATTGATAAGCTAATAAAAGAGATAGATTAACATGATTTATAATATTTATAAACCAAAAGATTTATCTTCTTTTTCAATTGTTAAACAAGTAAAAAATATTACTAAAGAAAAGGTTGGACACTCAGGTACTTTAGATCCATTTGCAGATGGAGTATTAGTGTTAGGCGTTGGAAAATCGACTAAAAAATTATCAAGTATTATACAATTTGATAAAACTTATCAAGGTATAATCAAATTAGGAGAAAAAACTGATTCGATGGATTTAACAGGCAGTATTGTTGCAGAAAAAGAAGTTTGTGAAATTTCTAATCAGAGTTTAATGGATTGTGAGAATAAGTTTGTTGGAGAATTGCTACAAAGAACTCCTATGTACTCAGCAAGAAAAATTAATGGAGTTCGACTATACAAGCTTGCAAGAAAAAATATTGAAATCAAAACGAATCCAAAGTTAATAACTATCAAGAGCTTAAAAATTAATTCATTAGATGAAACTACCTTAAAAATCACAGTTGAATGTTCATCTGGAACTTATATAAGGGTATTAGCAGAGGATATAGCAGAATATTTAGGTACTGTAGGTCATTTGATAAGCTTGACGCGCTTAAGCGTTGGTAAATATAAATTAGCTGATTCGGTTACAATAGAAAAATTTGAGGATAAATGGAAATCATAACATCTTTAAAAGATTTCAAAAAGTTATCTAACTCAGTCATAACTGTTGGTAATTATGATGGTATTCATAAAGGACATCACGATGTGTTATCTTATATAGTTGAAGAGGGTAAAAAAAGAAATATACCTTCTTGCCTAATTACCTTTTATCCTAATCCTTTTTATGTGCTTTCAGACAAACAAACTCCAATAAATCTTCAAAGTCCAGATGAAAAACTCAAAACCTTAAAAAAGATAGGTTTAGATAAAGTATTAATAATACCATTTGACAAAGAGTTTTCATTAATGACAGCTCAAGTATTTGCAGATACTGTGTTAAAAGATTTATTTAATCCAACTATCATTTCTGTAGGTACAAATCATTATTTCGGACATCAAAAAGAAGGAGATTTAGAATTTTTAAAAACTTTTTGTAGCAATAATGATATTGAGCTTCATACGCCTATAATGAGAGAACATATGGGAAGTACCATATCTAGCAGCTTAATTAGGTCATTGATTTTAGATGGAAACTCAAGCAAAGTATATGATTATTTAGGAAGATTTTATGGATTTAATGCAACTGTTGTATCTGGTTCAAACCGCGGAAAAACTATGAATTATCCAACTGCTAACTTTATTCCAATTTTTGAAAATCAGCTACTTCCGAGTACTGGAGTATATTTAACTAGAGTTTTCTTAGACGGAGAAAGGTATTTTGGAATGATGAATGCGGGTGTCAGACCAACTTTTAATGAAAAAAAATTTGTTATGGAAGTTCACATTTTATCTGATAAATTCGGCAGTCTATACGATAAGAATTTTTATATCGAATTTTTAGACAAAATTCGAGATGAAAAAAAGTTTGATAGTAAAGAATTATTAATCAAACAAATTGAAAAAGATAAAGAAGTATGTATTGAATTAATAGATACTTTTAAGGAGAAATATGAAATATAGTAAAGAAACAAGTACACTTCTTCAGGAC
>Ga0181575_10003599_pt1 | contig 10887 bp, 9 predicted proteins | sample 101ome_23_FD_145599 | JGI IMG/M metagenome (GOLD analysis project Ga0181575, IMG submission 145599) | Coastal salt marsh microbial communities from the Groves Creek Marsh, Skidaway Island, Georgia - 101411CT metaG (spades assembly) | ecosystem: Environmental > Aquatic > Marine > Intertidal zone...
CGCCCCGTCCCGTCGTCCGATTCGATTCGATCCGATTCGTTCGGTCGACGTGCGCGTCGTTTCGAATTCCATTTTTTGCGCATCCACGATGAAATGTGAAACGTCGCGAAACGTCGCGTCCCTTTGGACTCTCGGACTGTTTTTTCCCGTCGTTTCCCCCGTCGGCGTCGACGCTCGCCGGTCGGTCGGGCGCGACCGTCGACGCGTCGGCGCGATCGGCGATTCGATTGCGTTTTAAAACGACGTCGAGACGACGCGCGGTGGCGTCGACGGTCGACGGCCGGTCCGTCGGCGAACGGAACGATTTCGGATTTGGATTTCAGGAGACGCGCGCGTCGACACGGACGACGCCGAGGGGTTGGGGGACGCGATACGCCGACGCGACGGAGCGACGGGGGAGTGACGAGGGAAACGACGGGAGGGTCGAGTCCGACGCGTGGTTTCGCGTGGTGTGTTGATTGATTGATCCGCGCGCGCGCGCGCGACGAACGAGTCTGATGGCGAACGTGGCGGTGACGCTCATCGCGGCGGGCGCGGGTGCGTTCGCTGGGAAGATTTTGGAAGCGAAAAAGGAAGGCGTTGAAAAGACGGCGCGGGGTGATGGAGAAGAGCGCGTCGCGTTTGAGACGGACGCGACGCAAAATGCTGATCACACGGCGGCGGCAAAGGCGGCTCGGTATCTCGCGCAGGAGTACCCAGAGGTGGATGCGCGGGACGAGAAGACGCCAGACGCCTGGGTGAAGAGACACCCGCACTTGATTCGGTTGACCGGGAAGCACCCGTTCAACGTCGAAGCGCCGCTGCCGGAACTTTTCGATTACGGCTTTATCTCTCCGGCGAATTTACACATCGTGCGTAATCACGGCGCGGTTCCGAAGTGCGAGTGGGACACGCACACGATCGACGTGTGCGGCAACGTGCCCAAGCCGTTTAACATTGGTATGGACGAGCTCACCAAAATGCCGACGGATACGTTTCCGTGTCTCGTCGTCTGCGCCGGTAACAGACGTAAGGAGCAAAACCTCATCAAGTCCTCCATCGGCTTCTCTTGGGGTCCGTGTGCGATCGGGAACACGTACTGGACTGGTGTTCCTCTTCGTTTGCTCCTCAACCGCGCCGGCATTTACAAGCCCGGCCCAGGCGCGCGCTACGTTTGCCTCAGCGGTCCTCAAAACGAGCTCCCGAAGGATTACCCCGATCAAGATGGCGGTCCAGGATCCTACGGCACGTCCATCGACATGGAGACCGCGCTCGATCCGACGTGTGATGTGCTCGTCGCCTTTGAGCAAAACGGTGCCAAACTGCATCCGGATCACGGTTTCCCCGTGAGAGTCATCATTCCTGGTTACATTGGCGGTCGTATGATTAAGTTTCTCACCGAAATTAAAGTCACCGATCGCGAGAGCAACAACTTTTATCACTTCAACGACAACCGAGTCTTGCCGCCGAACGTTGACGCGGAGACTGCGACTGAGGAAGGCTGGTGGTTCAAGCCCGAATACATCATCAACCAACTCAACATTAACGGCGCCATCGCGTACCCCGCGCACGACGAAGTAATTCCGATGACTCAAAAGACGTATACCTTCAAGGGGTACGCTTATAGCGGCGGTGGACGCAAGGTGATCCGTTGCGAGCTCTCCTTCGACGGGGGTCTCAGCTGGAAGCTCGGGACCATCAACGTCCGCGAGGAACCGCGCTGGGCCAACTTTTGCTCTGGCGACAAGGCGCGACACTGGTGCTGGTGTCACTGGGAGCTCGAAGTCCCCGTCGAATGGCTCGCCGACAAAAAGTGCGTCGAAGTGTGCTTCCGCGCCGTCGATCAAGCCAACAACAAGATGGACGAGCGCCCGACGTGGAACGTCATGGGGATGTTGTCCAACGCTTGGTATCGCGTTCGCGTGCATCACACCCCCGCCGGCGGGATTCAAATCGAACATCCATGCATCGCCGGCCCCACCCCGGGAGGATGGATGCAAAAGATGGCTGCTGCGACACCAACCGGTGAACTCTTATGGGGATGGGGCGGCGAGGGCACGCCCGCCGCGCCTCCGCGCGAATAAAAGTGTACTAGTACAAATGATTGTTTTTATCTTCATGTCATACCGATAGTAAACAACCCACTCGCCTTCTCCGTCTGCATAACCTCGCGCGCACCCACGCGACGACGGAAAGACCGAACGCGCATCGCCGACATGAGCTTTGTCCGACAGTACCTCGGCCTCGTCCTCGCCGTTCTCGCCGCCTCCGGTGTTTTTCTCTGCGTGCGAATCGAAGAACGCTTCGGCATCGACCACGGCGTCGTTCTGAAGTCATCCGTCCTCATGGCCATCGTCTCTCTCGTCTTGCACGAGCTCCGCCCGGAGAAGCGACCGTTTAAGATGACGTTCGACGCGGCGGAGGCGAAGAAGGAGTGGGCGGAGAAGAAGGCGGCGGATAAAAAGGCGGCGGGTAAGAAAAAGCGGTGAGGATGCGCTCTACGATTGCGTGGTTCGCGGGGAGAGGGTTGAGATCGCGCGCGCGCAAACGACGCGTCGTTCCTCGCGACTCTGACGAAATAGGCGTGTAATAGATGGATAATAATTTAGAACACCGTTTCCACGCGTTTCGACGCCGCCTCGTCCGTCGCGCGACCGCACCGACGGCGTTCTCGCGCCGTCGGTGCGTTTGTCGACCGAACGCGTCGCGGCGGGTCGCGTCGCGGCGGGTCGTGTTCAGCGAGCGCATCACACGTCGTCGCGCGCGCGCGTCGCGGTCCCGGGCGCCGGTCGACGCGCGAGACGATATGGGATGCATCTCGAGTAAATCGTCGTCCGCGCGCGCGGATAAGATTTCGAGCGCGTACGGCGACACCGTGCACTTTGAAGCGAGCGGGCGAATCTTTGATTTTAACGCGAGGCTCACCGATGAGTTTGAGATCGTCGATCGCGTCGGGTTCGGACAGCAAGGGACGGTGTATCGGGTCCGTGAGATTGCGACTGGAGATTCGTACGCGATGAAGGAGACGCACATCGGGGTGTTCGGGGCGGATGCGAAGCGTCGGGAGGCTTACTGCGAGATTGACACGCTGGCAAAGATGAGACACCCCAACGTCGTGTCGTTGAAAAAGGCGTTTCAGACGAGCTCTGAAGTGCAAGTGGTGATGGAATTGGCGGGGGATGAGACGTTGCTGTCGTTTCTGGTCAAGCTGGATGAAGATGAGGGTTTGAGTGAGGCGGAAAAGGTGGATGTGAAGCATGAGTTGTTGCGCCAGCTCGTGGACGCGGTGGCGCACGTGCACTCGCGAGACTGCGTGTTTAGAGATCTCAAGCACGACAACGTCATGGTTAAGCACGATGGGGACTTGAAAAAGGCGCAAATCAAGCTCATTGACTTTGGGCGGGCGGCTCTTTTGCGAAGAGAGGATAGATTTAGCAATTTGCCGCCTCTAGGGACATCGCTCTTCCAGGCGCCAGAAGTGGAGCAACGAAAGGAATACGGACAAGCGTCCGACATGTGGGCCGTCGGTGTGTTCGCGTACTTTCTAACAACCGGGGTCATGCCGTTTGAACACACGGTTTCCGGGCTGTACAAAGCTTTGCGGGGCGAGTATGAGCCGATGGATGTATCTGTGGACAAGAACGCGCGAGATTTGGTGTCAAAGCTTTTGGTGCTCAATCCGTCAAAGCGCATCAACGCCGCGCAGGCGGCGACACATCGCTATCTCAGAAAGGGATACGAAGCGCATCGACACGTCGCACGGGGTGACTCTCTTCAAGTCCCGAGTGACATGGTTTCATCCGCGAAGAAGCAGCTTCGAGCTCTCGTGATGCAAGAAAGTTTGGAACGGCACACCGTTTCATTGCTCGCGGACAAACTCAACCCTGAGGACGTCACGACTCTCCGACGATGGCTCGGAATGAAGGCCGAGAAATCCGTACACCGTGGTACAGCAAACGTAAGGATAAAGCATCAAATGGTTCAGTCTGAGTCACGTTCTCCGAGTGCGTCAACTCCTGACGATACTGTGAGCGGTGGTCACGCGTACATCGACGACATACAGGCACAACGCGCGCTTGATGCGATGTATAAAGACTACGCCGAGCGCGGTTCTGACAGTAAGGATACGAGCTTTCACGGTCGGGGATTGCCACAATCTGCTTCATTTGCGGCGCTTTCCGACGCGTTAAACAAGCTGGCTCAAGAAGAAGATAAGGAGGCACATTCACCTCCATCGAAAAGTTCTCCTCCGGCGAAACCACCTCGACCGACAATGTCTGACAAATTGAGCAGAAGCTCGCCGGGATCGAGTGGAAGGCTCAGTCAACCCGGCTCCTCCAAAAATTTGGCGGGGAGAAGTTTCGTCGGTATCGCGCACGCGAGCGGGTTCTGTACTATTGACGAGCTAATCACGGCGTGTTTGAGCGCGCGTCTTACGATTGTCGCAGAGGAACTCGAAAAGGTGCGCTCCTCTCTGAAAATGGAACGCATGGAGAAGCTCAAGTCGGTGGGTATCGACTCGCAAGACGAGAGTATCTTGCTCGATATTATATTATTTAGACACGATGATCTGCTGAGCAGGGTAGAAGCCATTCACATGCGCCAGCTCAAGGACTGGTCTGTGAGAGGCGGGACCCGCAGCATAGTATTTGATGGTTCGGCGCAATATGTCAAGCCTATCCAAGAAGTAGAAGACGCATGAATAATTTTGTTGTAATTGAGATCTGAATCACAGATGCGAAATTTGCGCGCATGGCGCGTCGTCTAAAGCTAACATTGATATTTCTTTTTGTTTTTTCGATGTTTTTGCTTTTGTACTGTACTCTCCAACTCAGACGACGCATTACATCATATAACGTTGTTGATGCACGTTTGCGTCCATTCGGGCTCCCCACTGGAACTCCGCCATCAGGCAGACGTGGTCACTCGACCATTGGGTGTTCGGTAGACCCCCGTACTTTGCTCTCACTTCCTTCTCGCTAGGAAGTTCGAGCAAGCTGAGAGGTGCGAGCGTGTCCTCCGTGTAGAAGACGTAGTCGAGCGCACCGTGGAAATCCTTGGTGCAGTTGGTGAAAATGGGCTCGCCGATGACGTCGACTCGGTTTCTTTGACGCTCGAGCGCCTCCGAGTCTAAGCAAGGCTTGTGTAAATTCGTGTATGCTGAAACAAGCGGAAGAGGATGCGACAACTTGGTGGAAGGTTGAAGGATACCGAACGGATCGATGCCGAGTTCGGGATGATCCGCCGGGACACGGCCACTGCCGAGCAGCGAGTGCGCCGCACTTCCCGGAACAGAGTTGAAATCACCACAAACAACCATTGGTATCTCTGCAGACGTAGCAATCTTTTCCAGACCCTTCAAAAGAGTATGAACTTGCCATAACTTAACGTCGTTGTGTTCGGTGTTCGCGTGAATATGCGTGTTCGCGATGCACAACAGCTGTCGCTTGCCGTTCATGAGTTGCTGATCGACATCCAGCGCCTCCAACACGGCGATAAGCGCAATGTTGTCCTTCATGAGTCGGTTCAGCGCATCCTTCTTTTGCGTTGCGCCACCCAACGATTCAACCAAACTCAATGCAGCCTTGTTAAACTCAACCTCGTACTTTTTGATCAACGCAAACTTGTCCTTTTTGAAAAAGATGGCGCACCCGTCAATGACAAATTTACCCTCGCTGAATACTTGCGCCGTCTTCTTCTTGTACACCGATGCGTATCCGTGCTTCGCCATCTCGCCTTGGAAAAATTCTTCGAAGTGGTCGGACTGGACCTCTTGCAGACACAAAATGTCTGCGTCGTAGTTTACAAGCTCCTTCAGAATATTCTGTCTGCGGTACGCCCACGCCAAGGCCCAATCTGGAACGTATCCGTACATGTCGCTGTTGCAGTACAGATCTGCCAAAACGTTGTACGTCGCCACAGTGAAGGTGCGAGGTTCTGCCGTGCTGTTCGGTGCAATCTTTACGAGGTTTCTACGCGGAGGTTCAGGCGCCGGAATCACCCTACCGGTGATGACGTTTTGTGGCTGCGCCTGCTCGTTGCCCGACTTGGCGTCCACCGGCACCACTTCGAGCTTGAGCACGTGCCCAACATCGTCCGCCTGGACGGTGTAGTTACGCGTCTGACAAACCTCAATCCAAGGTTCAACTCGCTTCTTCTCTTCTGGTTTGTCCGCCTCCGCCTTCAGCGCCTTCCATCCTTGCTCCGCGTCATCCTTCGCGCTCGAGGCGCGGTCCAACTTGGAAGGAAACGGCTCTCCATTCGCGATCCGGTTCCGGTTCCACTCCCTCCACGCATACTTAAAGCACTCACTGTCGCAATGATACGTCCTCGTCGCAATGTTTAAAAGCGTCGCTTGCTCCGCTGGGTGCACCGAGCACACGCTCATCTTTGTCTTCTTGCCCGACCTAAACCATCTGTACCGAACGTAGCTTCCCTCGTGTGCGTTATCCTTTCCGATATCCTCCGTCGTCGAAGTCCCGTCCGACTTACGCGTCACGATGTACGGCGCCAATTCCACACCGACGATCGGCGTATCCGTATTCAGCGTCGCGCGGGTCACAGTGAGACTCATCCTTTTGACGACGTCAACGCCTCTTCGCCCTCGCGCGCGCTCGTTCTCTCCGTCCTCCTCGTCGTCTTCGCCACTCCCACCTCGCGACCGTCCACCGCGCCGATCAAAGAGACCTTAAACGCCTCCCGCGTCTCCCCGTCGTCGCGCGAGCAAAGCGTTCGCGAGCGTCGCGGCCGAGACGGAGATGTATTCAATTCCCTTTTGAGATTAATCGAGTGATCTCGAGGAGAACGAAGCCTCTTCCTCGTTCGGTTTCCCGCCAGTCACGGCTCGTCGGCGAAACCAATCGTTTACGCGCCTTCCCGCACGCGGTTCGTGCGCTTCGCCGCGCCGCGCGCGCGTTCCTGCCGTCGTGCGCCGCGTCGATCGCATCTCTCGCTCGCGGTGGAGACCCTCGTGTACCCTCGTGTACGATATCCCTTATATAGGTCTACAGTCGTCTCAAATACGATTTTATTCATCGCATGGTAAGATGTAACAGAGCTTTCCGAGGATGATATCGTTGTTAGTTTTTGTTAACTTTAGCTTTAGCTTCAAGATTATACGCTGCGACGTTTTATATTCCGTAGTTGATTGTGTTAAACATTGTAAAATATGATATGCGGGACTGTTTTTCTTTCTGTGTACGCAGTGACGGTTCGTTTGACTGACTGTTCCTCTCGGGCGACGTGTGTACGTAAAGAAGCGACGACGGACGGGCGGGCGGGAGACGACGGCGCGAGCGAGGACGACGGCGACGGCCACGCGGATCGTCCGTAGAACCGTCGAGCGCGCCGGTCGTTTGGCGACTGCGCGATTGAGCGACTGCGCGATTGAGCGATTCCCAATTCGTTGTGCGCCGATGCGCAGAGGTTGGCACAGAGACCGATCGGACGAACGGACCTGTGAGCCGAATGCGCCGGCGGCGAACGATGACGCGACGACGCGAAGAAGACGGGAACGATCGGAGACGGTGACCGCGCTCGGAGCGTGTGCGATCGGAGGGGCGTGCGCGGTGGGGGTGTGGTGGGGCGCCGGGGCGTTGGAGAGGTACGCGCGCGCGACGGGCGCGGGAGCCGAAGCGTACTCAGCTCGGCGCTCTGGCTTTGGGGAGACTTTGAACAGCGCGGCAGACGTGGCGATTCGGCAATTGGATGGATTCGTGCGCGAAGACACTTTCGATGTGTCTTTGGAAGGGAAGCGACGCGCGGATGGATTCATTCGCGTGGTCGGAACGCATCACAAGACGGGAACTTCGTTGAGCGCAGATGTGTTTCGCACCGTATCGCGAGAGTTTGCGTACGAGTTCTTTGACGTACGACAAGCCGAGGATTCACCCAACGCATCGGCTAGTGCGTCGTTGAAATCGTTTCATAACGCAGATATCGTGCTTGACTATCACTTTGGAAAGACATTACCGAGATATCTGACGACTGATCCGACGACGCGCTCCTGGAGCTCCTTGACGTCCGTCGCCAGAGCGAGTGATCATCGCATTGTGCACGTCGTCAGAGACCCTCTCACGACTCTCATCAGCGGTTTAGTATACCACATGCGCCACCCTGCGGATGAAAAGTGGTTGTCAGACGCGCGAGATGAGCTCCGCGGGCAAACGTATGCGGAATTCCTTGCGAAAGCGTCGCCCATCGATCGAGTTCGAGCAGAACTCGTAGTCGCCGACGAAGAGCTCCGCGCGCTCGTGTTGACGTACGCCGATTGCGAGAGAGATAGCAGGTGCATCAACGCACGTCTCGAGGATTTCGATTCCGACTTCAAGTCCACGTTGCGGAGGGTGCTGCGACACCTACAGTTTCCGCCTTCGCTAATTACCGAAATGGTTCGTTCCGCCCAGGCGCACGACACTGGTACGTGGTCCGCGTCAGAGGTTGAGACCAACGTGCACCTGACGAGAAATTCAGTCGAACGCGATGCGTTGTTCGACGCGGCGCTCCGTGAACCCGACGTGAGACATGTGATCGAGAAGCTGCGACGCGCGATGAACTACACTTCAAGCAAGCTGAGAAGTTGAATTACACATTTGTTTACGTTTTTGACTCTTTTTTCAGTTCAAATTCAAACGCCTCCCGACAAAGGACGACGAAAGAGTGGTGTCGTTGCTAAATACGCGTGCTTCACTCTGGAAGCGGAATCCCGTTCGGATACTCATTCTCCTTGATCCAGGGATGTTCTAATAAGCGGCTCAACGGCAAGCGCGAGCTCGGCTCCTTGACCAGGAGACTTCTGATGAGGTCCTTGGCGTTTTCGCTAATATGCGAAGGAAATTGCAAGTCGACGCGCAAAATGCGCTTGTACGTCTCGCTGTGACCCTCAGCCTCGAAAGGAGGTGTTCCAACCAAGAACTCGTACGCCAACACGCCCAGTGACCACACGTCGACGGCGTAATCGTGATCGCGCCCCTCTACCATCTCTGGCGGTAGGTAATCGAGCGTCCCGCACAAGGTTTGTCTCCGGCTATTCGGAGCGTGCACCGACCAACCGAAGTCGGCAATCTTGAGCTCACCCTTGATGCCGACGAGCAAGTTTTCCGGCTTGATATCGCGATGGATGACGTGCTTTTTGTGACAATAAATTAGCGCTCTCGCAAGAGACGCAATATACGTCGCACTTCTTCGCTCACTAAACCGTTTAACCCGCTGCAACTCCTTGTACAACTCCCCGCGCGCGGCGTACTCCAAAATCAAAAACACCCTCGTGTTGTCGTAAAAGTAGCCATACAAGCGCAAAATATTCGGATGTCTCAAGTGCGACTGAATCTCAATCTCTCTTCGAAGCTGATGTTCGACGTGCGACGCGCACAGCTGCGTCTTGTGTAACACCTTGAGCGCCACGATGTACTTGCTCTTCTTCTCGCGCGCCAAGTACACCGAACCAAACTTTCCCTTTCCGAGCGGCTTGCCAATGTCAAAGTCATCCAACTGCGAACGCGAACGAAAGCGAAACACGCGCGTCAGTCAATCATCACTCCCATCGTTCATCACGTGAGATGCCGAATCGTCTCGAGCGGACGCGAATCCTTTGCGAATACAAACCAATCGCGTCGAGCGCGGGCGCGACCAACAGACAAAAAAACTCAAACTCGCGCGCGACGCGTCCTTCCTCCTTTATCGACGTACCTTCCACTCCTTGGTCGCTCCACCGCTCTCGCCCTCCGTCGACGCGTTCACCGCGCGTTCGCTCATCCCCCGACCGATCAACGGGCTCTTCCCGCCTCGAAGATGCGCGTCCGCGTTCTCTTTTTCCCGGCCAACGCCCTGTTGTTGCCCGAGCTGCTGTTGCTGCTGCGTCCACCCATCTCTCCCGCCCCGCGAACCGGGCGTCGACCTCGCGTCCATCCTGCGCGAACCAACCGATCGATCGAAATAATTATTTCCCGTCAGTCGTTCCCGTCGTGAAATCCACCGCGCGCGCGCGCGTCGCGATGCGGCAGTCGCGCATTCATCCGTTCGTTCGTTGTCCGTTGAAGCAAAGCGACAAAGAGTTCCCCTTCGCATTCACCGAACGCCCGTCGTCGTCGCGATCGCGATGGCGAGAAACGACCGCCCGCGCGAGATTGAAACGAGATGAAATCACATCCACCGCGTCGTTCGCTCGGGCGTCGTTCGCTCGGGCGTCGTCGCGCGTCGCGTCGTACCTTCACCGTCGCCGTCGTCTGACGTTCGCGCGTTCGCATTCGGTTCCCTCGTCCGAAAATGGCAAAAATCGATGGAACGTATATTGAGGGCAGTTTTGTGGTAATAAACGGGTTTTGGTGAACTGGTACGCGATGCCGCTTCGACGCGAAACGGTCGTCACACGGCGACGGCGACGGCCGACGGTGGGGCGAACGGGCGACGATCGCGTCCGTAGCGCGCCGACTTCGTCGCGCGTCGGTGATTCGAGGGGTGCTCGCGTCGTCGGTGGGGTCAGAGGAGTGATTCGTGTTTGATCCCGCGCGTCGTTTGACTGAAATCTCAAGACGATGGCGTCGTCGACGCACGCGCACGCGCACGCGCGTCGAGAGTCTTCACTGTCGACGTCGTCGATGATGGATGACGAGACCTCGCCTCGCGGAGGCCCGCGACCGCGACCGCTCGCGCGAACGCCGGTGAGCGCGCCGATGACGACGACGACAGACGGCGCGTCCGCCGACGCGCGACGCCGGGAAGAAGCGAAAAGCCGCCGACGCCCCGCGGTAGAACCGCGACCGCGGAGAGCGACGACGATGGATGCACACGGAGACCGCATTGCGACGATGTCGGCTGAAGTCCGCGCGCTGCGGGCGCAACTCGAGGCGCTCGAGGCGAGGAAGTTTGGCGTCGGCGTTTCAAAGCGCGACGCCGCAGTGGGAGTGGAAC
>Ga0181575_10003600_pt1 | contig 10887 bp, 21 predicted proteins | sample 101ome_23_FD_145599 | JGI IMG/M metagenome (GOLD analysis project Ga0181575, IMG submission 145599) | Coastal salt marsh microbial communities from the Groves Creek Marsh, Skidaway Island, Georgia - 101411CT metaG (spades assembly) | ecosystem: Environmental > Aquatic > Marine > Intertidal zone...
AAGATATGATTGACAAGGCAACTGAACGTTTTGACAATCGTAGGGAGAGTTTACAGACAGATACGGAAATTAAAATTACGGCTGTTGAAAAACGACTGAATGATAAAATCCAGAATGTGCTGAACAACCCTCTCGCTGACTAATAGGATAGGGAGTACAGACTCATGCGTGTTAAAGTAACGTTTGTTAATGGAAACACGATACATGGTAGGTTAAGCGGGGACGATGAAGTTTATGCTTCATTGAAACCCAAGGACGTAATCCCTTGGGTTATGAACGACGAAAGACAGTTCATTCCTTTTACCCAACCGAGTGGTATTGAGGTTCATTTGAACAAATCAAATATCGCTTTAATCGTGTTAGATGAGGAGGAGTAAATGGACAGGGTTTTTGAAACCCGTGAAGTCCGCTACAGTCATCAGTTCCTTCTTATGTGCAGTATTGGACTGAACATAGGATTGGTGTTGGGATTTGTAGTATTCTGACTCAGCGGGAGGGCACCTACGGGTGCCCTTTTTTTATACCTTGCGCTCTTCAGGCTTGCATTGTTTGAGAGTCTTAGCATACTCAGGGTCATACTTCGTCCACACTTCACATTCTAACTTGTAATCAATACCACCGTCAAGTGATTCAAGATATCGCTTGCGTTTGAGAGAGTTAAAGGGTTTCATGCGATACTCGCAGAACGATTCTCCGCGCTCCCAACAATCGTCAATTTTATTTTTGATAAGCGCATCCGCAACAATACCGCCCGGAACTAAAAGTAAAAATACAAGTACTGCTTCCATGATTAAGACTCTATTAAGGTTCGTCACTACTTAGTTAAGAAACGTTTAGATTTTAGTTAAGTTTGTCAAAACTTAATGAGAATTAATCTCATCTTTACTACATAAAAAGAATTCTTAATAAATTAAAGGAATATTTAATATGAGATACTTAATTCTTGTAATCGGTGTTTTGTGTGTGCTTGCTGCGTGTTCAGTCAAGGCAGGACCATACGTAGAAATCAAATCAGAAGTGACATACAAAGATTTTGCTTCAACTGATGCAGTCAATCATACTCGTTTCGGTTACGAGAAAAAATCACTCACAGGCAGTAACGTGTACTTCGAAGCAGGGCACATGACAGGCGGTTCATCTTGGGAAGCAGGATACAAAACTCGTTTATCTGACACCCTCGTCATCAAAGGCAAACTCGAAGGCAAACGTGAACGAGGATTGCAGTCCAAGACTAAACTCGAAACAGAAATTCGATATACTTGGTAACTATATAATATCACTATGGAAACACACAAAATAATTAATGTTACAGTTACTTTGGCTGATGGAACTCGATGGTTAGATTGCGAAGTCTTTCTTCCAACGGGTGACCGTTTATCTGATGTTATGAATGACGATAGGAAATTCCTGCCTATTAAAAGAGATGGTAAAGAGATTGTTGTTCACAAAGACCAAGTAATGTTTTTAACAGAATCATAATATAAATACTCCTAGAATTCATCTGGGAGTATTAAATGGAAACATTAACTGCTATGTTTGGCGATACGCTGTGGATATACACGGCGATTGCCGGTTCTGTTTTTGGTGCAGCGTTTTTAGCATGGTTCAAAGACACTCATATGGCACTTTGGTGTTATGCTAAATTCGACCTTTTTTTAGATTCACTTGTCGATAAATTTGGGTGGGAATGGTTACAAGACGATCCCACTGCTTGGCGTAAGAAATATCCTAAAGTCACTAAAAAAATTGATGAACTTGAATCTCGTATTGCAAAGTTAGAAAAACATAGTCACCCGTGTAAAGAACTACACGAGTTTGATGTTTGGCCTGAACTTGATGCAAGAATTAAAAAATTGGAGAAAAAGAAATGATCAGCAACCTAACTCATAAAGAAAGAAGCGTATTGTTCGCAAACCTAAGCAGCATTGCATATCTTGACGAGAAAGATGCGAAGAAGGCTGTTAAAGCATATGGTTTCACTCAGGTAGAGTTTTATAATCGAGATGGTGCTCAAGCATATCGTTTTCAAAACAAAAATGACATGGTAATTGCATGTCGTGGAACTCAACCTACAGAATTTAATGATATTAAAGCAGACCTAAGAGCAATCCCAGTTTTATCTGAGACGGTTAGTAGAGTACACAAAGGGTTCAAAGGCGAAGTTGATGAACTGTGGCCTATGATTCTTGAAGACCTAAGTCCTAAAGCAGTCGGTAAGAGAAAGGTGTGGGTAACAGGTCACAGTCTCGGTGCTGCAATGGCAACAATCGTCGCTGCACGTTGTTCTCTTGATAAAGAGAAGATTCCTGATGTTGAAGTGGAGGAACTATACACCTATGGTTCTCCACGTGTTGGTTGGAATAAGTACTGTAAAAGTTTACCCGTAACACATTATCGTTGGAGAAACAATAATGATATTGTAACTACTGTTCCTCCGGCCTTTATGGGTTATAAACATCACGGTGAATCTCGTTACATTAACGCATACGGTTTGGTTAGAAATTTGTCTGGTTGGCAATTAGTCAAAGATAAGTTACGTGGTATGTGGATGGGTATTAAAACTGGACGTATAGATAATTTCAGTGACCACAGTATTCACGAATACATTCACCATTTGGAACTCTGGTGTAAAGAAGATTAATGGCATATAGTGATAAAGTAATGGACCACTACGAGAATCCTCGTAATGTTGGTCGTTTTGACGATGATGATGAGGATGTCGGCACAGGTATGGTGGGAGCACCTGCCTGTGGTGATGTGATGAGATTACAAATAAAGGTGAATGATGATGGAATTATCGAAGATGCTCGGTTTAAAACCTACGGATGCGGAAGTGCTATCGCATCTTCCTCCCTCCTTACCGAATGGGTTAAAGGTCGCAGTCTTGATGAAGCTGGGGATATTAAAAACACCGAAATCGCAGAAGAACTTGCGCTCCCCCCAGTTAAAATCCACTGTAGTGTACTTGCCGAAGATGCGATAAAAGCAGCGATTAATGATTATAGGATGAAACATGAAAACGGAACCGAACACAAACAAACCGCAGAATAAACTCTGGGGTGAAATTACAGGTTCATTACTTAAAGCCCTTCCTAATCCAAGTAAGGGATATGAACAAAAGATCACTATTCCTGAATTCACTTTTCTAGGAGTCAAGGGTCAACCTGATTTTGGTAAAATCACAATTTGGTTTTATGGGGACAAAAAAACCGTTGAACTCAAATCGCTCAAAGAATACATCTATCAGTATCGTGACATCATTGTAAGTTATGAACGTTGTATTGACGTAATGTATCAACAACTTTATGCAATGTACACACCAGAACGATTACGTATAGAAATCGAGTTTGCGCCAAGAGGAGGGATAAGTAGTAAGATGACCGCTGATTCTGATTGGGGTCATCTAGGCGGTTCCGATAAACTTTGGCAGCATCATAAATGAAATTATTCGAGACACTTAACGAAGATATATTTCCTATCTTCGCCGCTAGACATTATTATAACCCCACTTGCATCGATGCAGAAGAATTCCACGAAGACCTAAAACGTTTTAAATACGTTAAAAGATTAATCAATCGTTATGTTGAGGGTGGTAAACTGTCTGAACGATTAATTCTCAATCACCTTATAGTTATCTTCAATGTGTTCAGTGTTCCTGCTGGACTAAAGATGCTCGAATATAAAATGGATATCAATCGGCATTGGCCTGTAATAAAACCATTTTTAATATTTTTAAAAGTAATTGAAAATGATAAATACATAGGTGTCCGTATGGACGAGAATGTTGTTGAATCATTAAGGAACATATAGTGTCATTACTCACAAAAGCAGGTGACTTGGTTTACACTTTTCGTTTTTTAAAACTACTGGTTACGAAGTGGGAAGATACTGACGCCTTTAAATTGGGTCTTATTGATGCGAAAGGTAAACGTATCAAATCAAAGGGACTAAACACTTCAGAAGAACGTGGTGCATATACAACCTTTCACCGATTAGTTTACAACATCAAACGTTTACTAGAAAAGATTCCAGGCGGGTCATCTAGAATAGGTACTTACGCAGCTGCCCTTTTTTTACTTAAAGAACATTTTGGTGTATCTGATAAAAACTTACAGAAGATTACTAAAGAGAGCGGTATTGACATTCTCGATATGTTAGAAGAACAACACGGTTGGTATCTTCTTGAAGAAAACCAACTTTCGCCAGGTATATATCGTGTTAAGAACGATAAAGTGATTTCTGAAACATTAGATGATATTGTTATCGCAAAGGACAAGATTAAAATAAACGATGGTTGTTTTCCAGTTGGTGATATTTTTGGTATTAACATTTATGAAGGTACACATATCAACACTGGACAAAAAATTCATTTTACCTTGGGAGAAATCTACAAGTGAAAACATTTAAACAATTCACAGAGACAATGACAACGGGTTCTGGTATTGCTGGACTCCCACCAGATGACCCGCCCGGTCCCCGAAAGAAGAAAAAATATAAAGTATTAACTCGTGGATATATAGAAGTAGCGGGGAAGAGAAAAAAGGTTGTAAAATAATGCCATATATGATATTATTGTTTGTTATTGCACTTGGTGGTGGATATGCATATCATCAGGTGACTGTTTCTGGATTGGAAGGACAAGTGGTTCAACTTGAAGCTAATAACCGCACACTCAAAGAGAATCAGGTGCAAATGGAAATGGCAGTGAAAACTGCACAAGAGTCACTTGCTGCTGCGGAAGCAAACGCAAAGAAATCAGAAGCGGCAATGTCTGCACTCACCGCAAGGAATAATGAGTTACAGCGAGAGAAAGATAATGCTATGAAGATCTTTAAAGATCACAACTTAACGAGACTTGCTCGTGCGAAGCCAGGGATGATTGAAAAACGCATGAATGCTAAAACAGAACAAGTCTTTCGAGATTTAGAAAATGATACGAAAGAACTTATGGATGTTGATGATACTCCTGACCCTACAGGGGTGTCAGATGCTGAAGGCAGTGGGACCAGTTAAATATAATTCACCATGCGGAAGACAAGTCATGGTATGTGAACAGTGGGGAAGTAAAAAATTATGTACATGTGTAAACCGATCATCTATCTCTCGCTCGCTTTAACAGCGGGATGTTCGTGGATGCCTCGCCTTGAATGGGGACCAGAACAAGAATTTATTCCACCTGAACCACAAATTGTAACAGTGACCGAAAAGGTTCCTTTAAGAATCTACCAACCGCCGTTGCCGCAGGAAATTGATCTGCTCAATGTCAACTTCTTCGTCATCACTGAAGAGAACTATGAAGAGAAGAAGAAAGAAGTTGAGAAGATTCTTGACGGCAACTTTGTGGTATTTGCTTTAACACCCGATGGTTATGAAAAAATGGCAGAGAACTTCCAAGAGGTTCGCCGTTATGTGAGACAACAAAAAGAACTCATCATTTACTATCGTGAAGCTACAACCGAAACTGAAGGCACAACGGCTGAAGATTGGTTGTCAAACAACGAATAACACTATATAATAGTTCCACCGATAACAACAACCCCTTGACGAATGAGGAGGCGAATTCCTATGCCCAGCAATTATCTACCCACGAGTTACCAAGAATTTATTCACCTGTCCCGTTACTCACGATGGTTACCTGAAAAGGGACGGAGAGAAACGTGGGAAGAAACTATTTCTAGATACTTTGACTTTTTTACTGAACATCTAGAAGAGACTTGTGACTATAAACTAACAAACAACCTTCGTAATGAACTTGAAGAAGCGGTATTATCACAGAAAATAATGCCATCTATGCGTTGTCTCATGACTGCCGGTGAAGCATTGAAACGAGAAAATATTGCTGGGTATAATTGTTCTTACATTGCGGTAGATAAACCACACGCCTTTGATGAAATTCTTTACGTCCTTATGAACGGCACTGGTGTAGGTTTTTCTGTAGAACGCCAATACGTATCACAACTGCCTGTAGTTGCAGAGGAGTTTCACAGCACAGACACGACGATAATTGTAGCTGACTCTAAATTGGGTTGGGCAAAAGCGTTGAAAGAATTGATTGGTTTATTATACGCTGGACAAGTCCCGATGTGGGACCTGAGTAAAGTACGTCCCGCTGGTGCTCCCCTCAAGACTTTTGGTGGTCGTGCATCGGGACCAGAACCCCTAAATCAATTGTTTGAATTTTGTGTGCACACATTTAAGAATGCAGCTGGTCGTAAATTAAACTCTGTAGAATGTCATGACATTGTTTGTAAGATTGCGGAGATAGTAGTGGTAGGGGGTGTACGTAGAAGCGCCCTCATATCCCTCTCAAACCTCTCTGATGACCGTATGAGACACGCAAAGGCGGGTCAGTGGTGGAACGATCACGGTCAACGTGCACTCGCTAACAACTCGGCTTGTTACACCGAGAAACCAGATATTGGCATCTTCATGGACGAGTGGAAAGCACTGTATGATTCTAAATCTGGTGAACGTGGAATCTTTAACCGTCAATCGGCCAACATGATGGCAACAGCCTCAGGTCGCAGAGAAGTGGGTGACCACGAGTTTGGTACAAACCCTTGTTCAGAGATTATTCTGCGTTCACGTGAATTCTGTAACCTCTCAGAGGTTGTAGTACGTGCAGGTGACACTTGGGAAGACCTTGCAGAGAAAACCCGTCTGGCGACGATTCTGGGGACTTTCCAGAGTAGTTTGATTAACTTTAAATATATTTCTAGTGCTTGGAAAAAGAACTGTGAAGAAGAACGCCTGTTGGGTGTTTCTATGACTGGTATTATGGATAACCAGTTGACGAACGGTAAGAAAGGTAAAGACCTTGCGGAACAACTAGAAAAACTGAAACAAATTGCAGTTGATACGAACGAAAAAATGGCAAAGGCTTTAGGTATCAATCAGTCAGTCGCAATCACTTGTGTCAAGCCTTCTGGTACTGTGTCGCAATTAGTTGATGCTGCATCAGGAATCCACGCACGTCATAATCCATATTACATTCGTACAGTACGTGGTGACAAGAAAGACCCATTAACTCAAATGATGGTTGATGCAGGGTTCCCTGTAGAAGATGACCAGATGAACCCATCACACACTTCTGTTTTTTCATTTCCGATGAAAGTTGATAAAGGTGCCATCTTCCGAACAGATATGACTGCTATTGAACAACTAGAGATGTGGTTGACTTATCAGAAACATTGGTGCGAACACAAGCCATCAATCACTGTGTCAGTGAAAGAACACGAGTGGTTAGATGTGGGTGCTTGGGTCTACGAACATTTTGATTACATGAGTGGGGTGTCGTTCTTGCCGTTCTCAGATCATACGTATGCACAGGCACCGTATCAAGACACGGATGAGGCAGGATATAAAACTTTACTTGCACAAATGCCTAAAGATGTTGATTGGAACAAACTTGCAGAATATGAAATGTCAGATATGACAGTTGGTGCACAAGAACTTGCTTGTGCTGCCGGTTTCTGTGAGATTGCATAATGGATGAGTATAATTACACATTAGAATGTCCTTCTTGTGAATGTGTATGTCATCTTATCGTATACGGTGAAGATGAACTCCCCTGTAATTGTCCAATGTGCGGCGAAGATGTCAACGAAGAGTGGACAATAGCCGACTGACTATATAATACCATGACTTGGTATTACGAAGACAAAATATATGAACCCAGCGAAGAGGATTTGCGTTCTCTCGTTGGGTTTGTTTATTGTATTGAAGAAAAAACTACTGGTATGAAGTATATCGGTAAAAAGTTTTTTTGGAAACCAAAGATACTCCCCGTAACAAAAACCCGTAAGAGACGCAAGAGAACGCTCGTAGAGAGTGATTGGCGAAGCTACTTTGGGTCAAACGAGGTTTTAAAAGAACGTGTTATTCAGAACGGTGAAAGTATATATAATAGAGTAATATTAAAATTATGTAAGACCAAAGGCGACTGTTCATACTACGAAGCTAAGCTACAGTTTGAAAATGACGTTCTATTAGATGATAAATATTACAATAGTTTCATTGGTTGTAAAATACATTCTAATCACTTAAGCAAATGTTAAAGTTTAGACAATTTATTTCAGAAGGGGTTAATGACCCCGCAATCTTCAAAGCAATCTTCCTCGCAGGTGGGCCTGGTTCGGGCAAATCTTTCATCGTCGGTCAGACCGCACTCACGGCATTAGGTATGCGTGTAGTGAACTCCGACGATGCCTTCGAGAATGCTATGAAGAAGGCGGGTATGGAAATGAACCCCGAAAACATCTTCTCTGTCAAAGGTCAAGAAATGCGTGGCCGGGCAAAAACACTCACTGGTAAAAAACAAGAACTCTACCTTAAAGGTCGTTTAGGTATCGTCGTTGATGGTACAGGTAGAGATTATGACAAGATTAAAAAGCAGTCTGTGGAGTTGCAACGTCTTGGTTATGACACGGCTATGATATTCGTCAACACTGATAAAGAAACCGCCTTGGCGCGCAACAGGGCGCGTGCCAGGTCCCTTCCTGATGATGAAGTTGCAAAAATGTGGCAGGCAGTACAGAACAATATCGGTAAATTCCAAGGGCATTTCGGTAGAAACTTTATCGTCCTAGATAATAGTGATGGTGCGAATTGGAAGGCGGGGACTCAACAAGGGTATAAGTGGGCTAGAAAGTTTACTGAACAAGAACCGACTAAACCTGTTGCTAAGAAATGGATTGCGAAAGAAAAATCTAAATAACTTGACAAGCACATTTATAATGTGTATAATGAAGCTTAACACGCCAGGGATAATAATATATGGCAATTAGTATGAAGAAATTAGAAGTGTTTGAGATACTGAATAAAGTATCTTCTGCTAAAACACGTAAAGATAAAATTACTGTCCTACAACAAAACAATATTATGCCTATAAGAGATGTTCTTAGAGGTACATTCGACCCTCAAATTCAATGGAATCTTCCAGCTGGAGATGTACCCTACACTCCAAATAAAGAAGAATCATATCCTTCTACTTTACTCAAACAACATATGAAATTCAAGTATTTCGTAAGAGGCCTACGAGAAAGTGAAAATCTCAATTCTATTAAAAGAGAAAGAATGTTCATTGAAATTTGTGAATCAGTACACCCAGAAGATGCTAGAATACTAGTATCTATGATCAACAAAAAACCACCTGTGAAAGGATTAACAGAAAAATTAGTTAAGGAGGCCTACCCAGATTTAATCCCGACCTGATTATGATTCCCATTAACTAGAACAGGAGTTTGCCTATGGTAGCAAATCAAATTGAACGACTAAAAAAAGATTCTAGAGAACTTGGACATTATATCCATAAGTTAAATAAAAAAGGGAAATCGGAGGCAGCATACAGAATGCAAAAGAAACAAGCATTCTTAGATGCCGCTATACAACAAGTTATAAGGGGGTGATCCTAATCTAACGGGCACCTCTAACGGGGTGCCTATTAGGAATTTATTATGCCGACATATGATATGAAAAATGTGAAAACTGGAGAAATAAAAGAAATGTTTTTAAAAATCTCCGAAAAAGAAAAAATGGTTGAATCTGGTGAATGGGAACAAGTACACCTTGAAGCAATGAAAATTGTTCGGACTACAACATCGTCTTTATCCAAAACATCTGACGGATGGAAAGATCACCTAAAAGCCATCAAAAAAGGTTCCGGTAAAACTAACACTATTAAAGTATGAAACAACAAAAACAAACGGAACAATTAAACATTCGATTGGATAATCTAATTACTGTAGACCCAATCACAGACAAACAGAGAGAGGCCTTCTTATCTTGGAGAGAGGGTGACCATCTTGTACTTACGGGTACCGCTGGAACAGGTAAAACTTTTCTTGCACTGTATCTCGCACTAGAGGAGGTGATGAATAAGTCCACACCTTACGATAAAGTTCAAATCATTCGCAGCGTTGTCCCTACACGAGAAGTAGGATATTTGCCCGGAACATTAGAAGACAAACTCAACGCATTTACCGGGCCTTATCGTGCAATATGTACAGAATTGTTTGATGATGTCAAGGCATACGAAAAGTTAGTTCACAATGGTTATATCGGTTTTGATTCGACCTCATATATTCGTGGTGTCACATATGACAACTGTATTATTGTTGTGGACGAAATGCAGAATCTAAACTTCCATGAACTAGATTCTGTAATCACTAGAATTGGACAAGCCACTAAAATTATTTTCTGTGGTGACTATCACCAATCTGATTTTAAACAAGAGAAAGACAAACAAGGCGTAAATACATTTTTAGAAATACTTGACAATATGCGGCATTTTAGTATAATATCATTTGGCTGGGAAGATATTGTTCGCAGCGATTTTGTCCGTGACTATATAATGACTAAAGAATGGATGGGGATTAAGTAAATGGAACATATTTCGAAAGCAATGAGAAGTTACCTCGAAGGTCGTTTGCAGTATCATATGGCAAACTGGCAAACCTTCGTAAAGAATCCGGTAGGTGTTGCTGAACACGGTGACTTCATGGAAACTTTAGAAAAGGAATTGGACGCAATTGCAAAGTATAAAGAATTGATTGATGCTTTGGATTATGTTAATGGAACGCCAGGTAATTTACCGAACATTTTAACTGAAGGTGATAAGTGAACTATGTGAATCTGGATAGTTTCACTAGTGATGAAGATTTGATTACTGAGATTAAAAGAGTTTTTCCTCAGTGTCCAAATCCAAATCAATATCCAAAAGTGTTTGAGTGGTACTGTAGATTATATATATTTTACCAACGTAGAAAACAAAGGTACGGAACATGAACAGAGAAGAAGTATTCGAGACACTCAAGATTGATGAGGGTGTGGAATATAAAGTATACGCTGACCATCTTGGTCTTCACACATTTGGCGTAGGTCATTTAA
>Ga0181575_10003612_pt1 | contig 10878 bp, 8 predicted proteins | sample 101ome_23_FD_145599 | JGI IMG/M metagenome (GOLD analysis project Ga0181575, IMG submission 145599) | Coastal salt marsh microbial communities from the Groves Creek Marsh, Skidaway Island, Georgia - 101411CT metaG (spades assembly) | ecosystem: Environmental > Aquatic > Marine > Intertidal zone...
TACCGAGGAGTCGATGGCTCTGGTCTTGTCAGCGCCATCGACCGTCCAGGTCGCCGGTATTCTGGCAGCGGGAAATGCGGTAACGGCGGTATTGAGCTTGCTCTTGGCGAGATATTGGCAGGCGCTTTTGTACAACCCAGGTGGGTTTCGTGAGGAGTTTCACGCCCTGCGATTGCCACCGCTTTGGACGACCGGTCTGGGGTTGCTGGCGCTTGCCGTGTGGGCTCAAGAGCCCTGGGTAAGTGGTTGGGCGCTGGTGGTGTCGGTGCCTTTGATGTTTTGCGGTTTTTCACTGGTGCATGCCTATGCGGCTGCATCTGGGAGAGGTGTCTCGAGTTTGGTTATTTTTTACCTGCTCTGGCTCTTCGTAGACCCCGTGAAGGGATTATTGCTGGGGTGTGTTGTTGCCGATGCTTGGATCGATTTCAGGCGCCGGTGGGTGAGGCCACCAGCTAACTAAGAGGTCTTTGACTTCGTGAATAAAGATCGGGGCTGCCCGATGTGAGGAAGGACGTAATGGAAGTTATTCTGTTGGAAAATGTCGGCAACCTAGGTGCCCTGGGAGATAAGGTTGACGTAAAACCCGGATACGGCCGGAATTTTCTGATCCCGCAGGGTAAGGCTGTTCCCGCAACTGAGGAGAACGTGGCTAAATTTGAAACCCGACGCGCGGAGTTGGAAGCAGCAGCAGCTGCGGCCATCGAAGCCGCTCAGAAGCGCGCGGAAGCCATCTCGGCTCTGGCGCGGGTAGAGATTGCCGCCACCGCGGGCGAGGAAGGGAAGCTGTTTGGCTCGGTCGGTACGCGCGATATCGCTGATGCGCTGACGGCAGCGGGTGTCGAGGTTGATAAATCGGAAGTTCGGCTACCCGAGGGTGCCATCCGCGAGCTCGGCGAGTTCGAGATCATGGTTCAGTTGCACGGTGATGTAGCGTCAACCGTTGCTGTTGCAGTAGTCGCTGAGTGATTTTCAACCCCCAAACGCTGGCATTTCCCAGCGCTAAGGGGTCCACTTCTCCCAAGCTTGAGGTATCCTGAGCGCTCAGTCAGCCCTCAGCGATGCCGCCATGACCGACCCCGGTTTAAAACCCAGTTATCCCATCTCCGCGGACTCGGATATCGCACGCATTCGTATGCAGCCTCAATCGATTGAGGCCGAGCGCTCGGTCATAGGCGGCCTTCTGCTCGCCGCTGACGCTTGGGATTCGATTGCGGAGGTCGTGTCGGCGAGCGACTTCTACCGACCGGAACACCGAGCTATTTTTCGTCAAATTGCGGCTCTCGTTGACCGCAACGAACCTGTGGATGTGGTGACCGTTGCCGATCGCCTACATGCTACCGGTGAGCTTGAGGCTGCCGGCGGACACACCTATCTGTCGGAGCTTGCCGAGACCACGCCGACGGCAGCAAATATCCGCGCCTACGCCATGGCCGTTCATCAGCGGGCGGTACTGCGCAAACTCATTGGTGCGGCGCAGGATATCGCCGATACCGGGTTCAATCCCGAGGGTCGCAGCGCCGAAGAACTATTGGATGAGGCCGAGCGCCGCATCATGCAAATTTCCGAGGAGGGCCCCAAGTCGGGAGGGCCGAGAGCGATGGAGCCTCTGCTTCAAGGCGCCCTGGAGCGCATTGAGGAACTGTTTAATACCGGGGGAGCGATCACCGGATTGACCACCGGCTTTGTCGATCTCGACAAAATGACCTCGGGCCTTCAGGACTCGGATCTTGTGATTGTGGCGGGGCGGCCTTCCATGGGCAAAACCTCTTTCGCCATGAACCTGGTGGAAAATGCCGCGGGCAATTCCGATAAGCCTATTTTAGTATTTTCGATGGAGATGCCGGCGGAGCAGCTGGTGATTCGGATGATGTCGTCGTTGGGGAAAATCGACCAAACCAAGGTGCGCACCGGCAAGCTTGACCAGGACGACTGGCCCAAGCTGTCAGCGGCAATGGCGAAATTAAAAGAAACGCGCATATTGATTGATGACACGCCAGCGCTAACGCCAACGGAACTGCGCTCGCGAGCCCGTCGGGTGGCGCGGGAGCACGGCGCGCTTGGCATGATCATGGTGGACTACCTGCAGCTAATGCGGGTGGCCGGTTCCAGTGAAGGAAGAACCGCGGAGATCTCTGAAATATCCCGTAGTCTCAAAGCTATTGCCAAGGAGTTTCGCTGTCCGATGGTGGCGCTGTCTCAGTTGAACCGTTCGCTGGAGCAGCGCCCCAACAAGCGCCCGGTCAACTCGGATCTCCGAGAATCCGGGGCGATTGAGCAGGATGCCGATGTCATCATGTTTATCTATCGTGATGAGGTGTATCACGAGGACTCTCAGGATAAGGGCGTGGCGGAAATCATTATTGGCAAGCAGCGTAATGGGCCGATTGGCACCTGCCGTCTCTCCTTCCGAGGCGAGTTCACCCGCTTCGAAAATCTCGCACGATCAGATTACGACGATTATTTTTAGGGTTTTACGCTAGGCACTTGCTGAGAATTTGCCGCCTTGTTGTCGGCGCAGGCATTACCCCGACGAACGTCTTTCCCATAGATTACAGGGCGAGTTCCTTTCGCAGTGCGGCGAGGGCTTCTCTTCGCGCCGTCTCTGTCATGGCGGTGTCGCCGGTTTTGGGGAGCTCCGCATGCTGAGGCAGCTCGATTAGCTCTCCGCGGTTGAGCCTGGCGAGCCAGCTATCGTAGTGTTTCTTGAACACTGGAAAGGTGTCTTTTTCGGCGTTGTTGGCCAGATAAAACCAGTCGCTGTCACGGCCGGCGAAATACACCAAGGGATGAGACCACGCTTGCTCGTGTTTGGGTGATGGCTTGGTGCAGGCTTCCAGAAAAGCATCGCGTGGGCCCGGAAGACCCTTTTCCCCCAAGACTTGCTGACAGCAACCGAGCATCTTGTTCAGGGTTGGCAGGTAATCGCTAGATTCTATGGCGTGTCGACCGGCGGCGAGGATGGTCTCGGGGGCATAAATTGCCAGCGCATCCCGCCACAGCCGCATAATCATGCCCAGCTGTTCTGAATCCGGGTAAGCGGCGAGAAACTGATTGTGGTAGTTGAGCCTGAACAGGGCGAAAACCTGGTTGATCGATTCAACAAGCGCCTGCTTGTCGTGGCGTTCAGTCTGCCCAGCCGGTGTTGCTGAGGATGTCGGCGATGCCGAGGTCCCTTGTGCGACGCTTTTCGCCACTTCCGCCGCCTCTTTGATTGCTTTCATGTTGACGTCCTTGGTCCCATCGCCACTGATGTTTCACGTGTTGCAAAAATTTACTGTTCCACGAGGTTTGAAGCTCACCTGCATCGCACCAAAATACTCGAAATTCGGGCAGCCGGCCCAGCGCGTACTCACGTTCGATGCCGGACATTGCCAACACCTCGAATACTTGCTCACTGGGCTGCCAGCCCGGCGTCATCGGGCGGGGCTCGGTGCTGTGGCCCAAGCCAGCCTGAAACCGCGTCCACCGGCTGCGAACCCAGCCAATGAACTTACTGTTGACTTCCCGCGGCGGCCCGCCGCGCTCCCGCCAGTAAAGAATAAACTCAGGTCGTACAGAGTCGATGAACTCCTCATCCACCCCCGAGCGGGTCATGATTTCCAGTGCATCAAGGCTGGGTTGCCAGTTCTGATCAAAGGGCGGGGGCGTGGTAACTTCAAACGCTTGGTGATGCCGCTGTTGGTGCCGCCAGGCGGCGAGGACGTGCTGTCGAAACCGGCTCTCTCGACTGTGTCCCAGCGTGCCCGCATCGAAGTCGATCAGTTGCCGTTGGGCGAACTGTCGGTCGATGCCATGGTTCATCTGTAACACGTCATAGACGGCATCCGGTGGCTGCCAGCTTGCGGGTGTCGACAAGCGAGGACTCTCCGGGGCAGGCTTTTCGAGCTGACCAGCGGCTTCGGCTGTCGCCACCCGAATACCCGTTACGTCTTGTTGCCCGGATAACACGATCACCCCCAGCGCTTCCAAGGACAGCAAAAGATCCCTCAGCTTTTCCCTTGACCAGAAGGGAAAGTGCTGACTGAGTGCGTCGTAATTGAGCTGGCACCAGGGGTCGGACTGGGCGGCGAGCAGGGGACCGAGGTATTGCATCAAAATAGCTTCTTCGAGCCCGATGGTGGCCGCTAAATCGGGTGAAAACGTCAGCTGACGGTCGGGAATGAGAGAAGCTGGTGGCATAAGGTCGGAGTCTGGCTGACGAACTCTGCTAGCATACCGGTGCAAAGGGGTTTGTGCACTTTTTGTTCCTCCCCGGCGTTAACTTGGTAGCGATTTGAGGTCGATGGCGTCCATGGCTAAAGCAAAAACCGCTTTTGTGTGTAATGACTGCGGCGCAGATTACGGCAAGTGGCAAGGGCAATGCACTGAGTGCAGCGCCTGGAACACCGTCACCGAAATTCGTCTGGCACCGGCAAAGCGCGCGCGGGACTCGTCACTGGCGACACGTCAGGGGTACGCGGGTGCGACAGCCGAGGTGCGCTTGCTCAAAGACATCGATTTGGTCGAGGTTCCCCGATTTGGCAGCGGCTTCTCTGAGCTTGACCGCGTGTTGGGGGGTGGCTTTGTCCCGGGATCCGCTATTTTAATCGGCGGTCACCCAGGTGCCGGTAAAAGTACGCTTTTACTTCAGGCGCTGTGCGGATTGGCCGCCGACCACGAAGCGCTTTACATCACGGGGGAGGAGAGCCCGCAGCAGGTGGCCATGCGGGCCGACCGACTCGGTTTGCCTGTCAATGCGGTGAAGCTCATGGCGGAAACGGACGTTGACGCCATCGTCGCCGCTGCCGAGCTTCACAAACCACGCATCATGGTGGTGGACTCGATACAGGTTATCCATTGCGCCGCAATTTCCTCTGCGCCCGGGAGCGTGTCTCAAGTGCGGGAATGTGCGGCGCAGCTCACGCGATTTGCGAAACAGACCGGCGTAGTGCTCATTTTGGTCGGTCATGTCACCAAGGAGGGGAGTCTGGCGGGACCCAAGGTGCTGGAGCACATGATCGATTGCTCGATCCTTCTCGAGGGCGAGCAGGACTCGCGGTACCGCACGCTGCGCAGCAGTAAAAATCGGTTTGGCGCGGTCAATGAGCTCGGCGTATTCGCCATGACTGATCGGGGGATGCGGGAGATTAAAAACCCGTCGGCTATTTTTCTCGATCGCGCCGAGGATCCAGCACCAGGCACCACGGTCATGGTGGTTTGGGAGGGCACTCGCCCGCTGCTCGTGGAAATACAGGCGCTGGTTGATGACAGTTCGCTCGGCAACCCGCGGCGGGTCGCTGTCGGCTTTGAGCAAAATCGGTTGGCGATGTTGCTGGCGGTACTTCATCGCCATGGCGGGATCATGGTTGGAGATCAAGACGTTTTTGCCAATGTGGTCGGCGGGGTTAGGGTGGTGGAAACAAGCGCAGATCTCGCGCTTCTCGTGGCGGTGGTATCCAGTTTGCGCAATCGTGTGCTTCCCCAGGATTTAGTGGTCTTTGGTGAGGTCGGTCTGTCGGGTGAAATCAGGCCGGTACCCTCGGGGCAGGAACGCCTCAGCGAGGCGGCAAAACATGGTTTTAAGCGCGCGATTGTGCCCAGAGGCAATGCGCCAAAGCAGCCTATTCCGGGACTGCAAGTCACGGCGGTATCCCGGCTTTCTGAGGCGCTGGAAGTTTTACTGTGAATGACAAAACGGTTGTCGCTGAACCGGGAGACGAGGCCACAGACCGCTGGTTGATAGAGCTTGCGACGCGAGTAGACCGCGCAACATTTACCGCGACCTACCATCATCTCTCGGATTTGGGAGAGGTTGTTAAGCAGGCGCGACAAGATGGTCTGCTAGTCCGGGATCGATTTGTGTTGCTGGATCAGCTGGGGGCGGGCGGAATGGGCAGCGTCTTTACGGCGCGTGATCTCCGCCGGGAGGAAGCGGGGGATGCCGATAGCCTCGTGGCCATCAAGTTTCTAAGTGCTGCCTTTAGTGAACATCCGGACGCCTTGGTAACACTACAGCGAGAAGCAAGAAAAACCCAGGCGCTCGCGCACCCCAATATCGTTACCGTTTACGATTTTGATCGAGACGACGACCGGGTCTTTATGACGATGGAGTTATTGCGGGGACAGCCCTTGTCAAAACTTGAGTTGCTCGAGGAGACAACCGGTAAAACCTATGATCGCGCTGATCTGTTGCGACAAATGGTAGAGGGCCTCGCGTATGCCCATTCGCAGGGGATTGTTCACTCCGATCTGAAACCCGACAACCTTTTTGTCACCCAGGAAGGTCGACTCAAGATCCTGGATTTTGGTATTGCACGACTGGCTGCTGGATCGTTACAGGGAGACAGTTTTGATGTGGCGCGACTCGGGGCGTTAACCCGCCGTTATGCGTCGTTGGAAATGATTCGCGGAGAGGCGCCGCACCCGTCAGACGATGTGTATGCATTGGGTCTGATCGGCTACTGGTTGTTTTTAGGTCATCATCCCTTTGAGGGCGAAGCCGCTGATGTGGCGTTGGCTGAGAGTCTTAATCCGAGCTCGCTGCCACGATCAGTGCCGCTACGGATCCGGCGAATGCTGCTGTCGGCGATAGCCTTGGAGCGTACCGCTCGCACGCCTGACGCGGGCGCTATGCGCGCGGCACTCTCGACCGTGCGTCAGCGGACATGGCTGCTCGCCGGTGCGGCGCTATTGGTCATTGCTATCTCGACGTTGTGGTGGCTCGATCGGCAGGGTCCGCCTGCGCCGGATATCCCCTTTGAGCAATTGACGGCGCTTGAGCAAAGTCGGTTTCAACAGGCACTGCTCTCGGGGCAGGAGCACCTGGCGGTAGGGGATCTGATGGGGGGGTGGCAGTACTACGAGATCGCTTGGGAGATTCATCCCTGGAACCCAGATCTCTTGGATGCGATTGACACCTTGATGCAAGATCTCGAACAGCGCGCCCGTGATCCCGAAGCCGGGTTTGATCAGGCAGCGTTTGACGCGACCTTGGAATTTTTGTCCAAGCATCCCTACCTGATTAATCATGGCGAACTGGAAGCGCTTCGTGCGCATGCTGAGCGCAATTTTTAAATAGCTTTATAGCGTTTGGTTATTTATACTCGCGCAAGATATCAGGTGGAGCCTCTGGCATGGAGCCCATAAAGCCCGCTGAGGATTTAAAGGGTCGGCGCATCGGCGTCGGCTTTTTTACTGTTGCGGTTGTGGCGGGACTGCTTTGCGTCACCAACTTGCCCCGGGCCTTTGCTGCGCCCTCTGACACCCCCGATAGAGAATCCGTTTCTGCCGAGGGCAAATCATCTTCATTGTATGTCGTTGACTGTTTGCTCCCGGGTCAGCTGCGCAAGCTGGGTAACAGAACCTACATGACGCCCAGGCGCCCAGTCAGAACCACTGTCTCTGACTGTGCTATCCGCGGCGGTGAGTACACCGCCTGGGATCGCGCCAATTACGAGACTGCTCTGCGAATCTGGTTGCCCGCCGCTGAAGCGGGTGATCCTGAAGCGATGAATTATGTGGGTGAAATTTTTGAGCGTGGGCTCGGTACTACCCCCAATTTTGAAATCGCGGCGTTGTGGTACGAGCGAGGGGCCAAGGCCGGCTACCAGCCCGCCCAAGTCAATTTGGCCATGATGTATGACACGGGAAAGGGCGTCGAAAAGGACCCGGTCGCTGCGATTAATTGGTATCGCAAAGCGTGGGGGGTCCCTGAAAACCAACAGCTTTTGGTGGCTGACGAGGTCGCCGGAGAGCTTGAGGCGAGCGCGGCGAGGTTGGCGGCCGTTGAGGCAGAGAATGCAACCTTGGCAATGATGGCTGAATCCCAGCAGACCGCTGTCGTCGCGCTCCAGGATGAGCGGGATCAGCTGCTGGCTAGCAACGAAAGGCTAAAGGACAGCCAAGATTCATTGCTGGCTTTGCTCGACGACCTTCCGGGGCCCGCTGCAAACAGTGTGTCGACCGGCATTGTGACTGAGGGTAAGGCGCAAAGGGTTAAAAGCGGAGGTCGTGATTTTGGGCGTTACTACGCGCTTGTGATTGGCAACGGGTCGCACCGCTTTCTTGCCGACTTAATCACACCACCGAGTGATGCTCGGCGCATTGCTGACGTCTTGACCCGCCAATACGGGTTCGAGGTAACCCGGATTGAGAATGGGGACGATGTGGCTATTTTGCAGGCGCTTAATAGCTTGTACGACCGTCTGGAGCCTGAGGACAACTTACTGATTTATTACGCCGGCTATGGAAATGCGCGCACCGATGGTGCTCTCGAAGTCGGTTACTGGCTGCCGGTTAATGCCGAGCGACCACCCATTGATACCTATTGGTTACCGGTTGCCCAGATTGGAGCGCATTTGGCGAGACTCCCCGCGCGACGAATTCTTGTTATCGCCGATTCGTCCTTCGCCGGCTTGGTGGCGGAAACCCCGGCGTTCTTTTTTGCGATGAAACCGGAGCTATTGGTTTCCGACGCCTACATCAATTTGCGTTTTGGTAATCGGTCACGGCTATTGATCAGTTCCAATCGGGACTTCCCGCGCGACGCAACAGTCGATGGTCTCTCCGAGTTCGCGACAGGTCTGGCCCACGTGCTTGAGTCCGCGAATCAAATACTGTCGGCTCCTGCTTTATTTTTGCGGCTGCGAGAACAACTCGGTGGTGCGGCGACTGCCATTCAGCCAACCTTTAAATCGGTGAAAGGGGCCGGCGATTCCGTGGGGGATTTTTATTTTGTCCCGCAGGCTTAGCGTGCTGCTGAGAGCTTGCCTGCTGTTAGGGGGGCTTTTTTGGAGCGTCGCGAGCGGCGCGCAGGTCTTTGCTCAAGGCGGAACCTTGGAGGTCATGATTCCCGACGGCGGTGGAGAAGTCCAGCTTGTTCCCCCCGCCCCTGGATCCGCGCAAACCTGTACCCAAGCCGGGGGCACCGATTGTCGGATAATGGGTACCGCCGGCGACGATATTGAGTTGACCGCAGTGCCTCAAGCGGGTTGGGGCTTCCTCGAGTGGTGGGTCAATGGATCGCCGGGCACTGCGGCCTCGCCTTTGGTTGAGCCCTTGCCTTTTGGTGGCGTGACGACGGTGGATGCTTACTTTGGTCCGATCCTCACCGTATCCGTCAATGGTCCCGGAGGTGGCACCGTCTCGAGCGATGATGGTGCCATCGTCTGTGTCGCTGGGCAGGTTTGCAGCCATACCTATTCCCGCTCCTATACCTCGCCGATTCAGCTCACGGCTATCGCAGACTCGGGCTCGGTGTTTGCCGGATGGAATCAGCCGGGTGGAGGGAACGCCTGCGCAAATCCCACTGCCAATGTGTGCGAGTTAACGGCTTATGGAACGGGTTTTGGTGCACTCCCCAATGGCGTGACGGCACTTTTTGAGCTAATTGATGACGATGGTGACGGCGTTGGCAATGCAGCCGATCAGTGTCCTAACACCCCGACGGGTGAGTCTGTCGACGCCACTGGCTGTGCCGCGAGCCAGTTGGATGGTGATGGCGATAATGTCAGTGACGCGGTGGATCAGTGTCCCAACACCCCTAGGGGTGAGTCGGTCAATGCCGATGGTTGTTCGGCGACGGAGCTCGATGGTGACAATGATGGGGTAAGCGACGCGATAGACCAGTGTCCCACCACCCCTAGGGGTGAGTCGGTCAATGCCGATGGTTGCTCAGCAACAGAGCTCGATGGGGATGATGATGGGGTAAGCGACGCGATAGACCAGTGTCCCACCACCCCAACGGGTGAGTCGGTCAATGCCGATGGTTGCTCAGCAACAGAGCTCGATGGGGATGATGATGGCGTAAGCGATGCAGTTGATCAGTGCCCAAATACGCCAATGGAGGAAGCTTCAGACGAAGTTGGGTGCTCCTTGAGTCAGTTGGATACCGACGGTGATGGCGTCTCTGATGATGTGGACCAATGTCCAAGTACAATATCTGGGGATGAAGTGACCAGCACAGGCTGCACTGCTGTAGAGGATGAGCTCGCGAGTTTTGGTGATGAATTGACGAGTCTCGATGGTTTGAGCAGCAGCGAAAGCCAAGTGGCCACAAGTATCGACGACTTGTGCCCTCGACTCATTTTGGCAGATAGTCAGTTGGCGCTTACCGCGGAGCAAAAGGCGCTGCGAGAAGCCTGCAGTAATCTCAAGAACAAAGACAGCACGAAAGAGCAACAAACAGGGGCGCTCGCCGCGATTACCCCCGAGCAGGTCAGTAATCGCACGGATATCGCTTTGGACACTGGGGCTACGCAAATGCGCCAGATCTCACAGCGGCTACTGCGTGTGAGAAGCGGCAACGCGCGCGGCATTTCGCTTGCGGGGCTGACGCTGAAGTTCGATGATCAAGCTGTTCCCGGTACGGTGTTGGATCAAGCCATCGATGCAGTGGCCGATGAGCAGTCGGCATTTCAAGACTTTGGACGCTGGGGCGTATTTGTTCAGGGCGATGTCAACGTATTAGATCGGGACTCTACTGACAGCCGGGCTTCCTACGAGTCCGACAGCTGGCTTGTGACAACGGGGGCCGACTATCGTTTCGACAACGACTGGTACCTGGGAGTGGCGGTCAACTACGGTGAAACTGACACGGATTACCGGGATGCGACGAGTAAAATAGAGACCCTGGGGTTGAGTCTTTACGGCGGATGGGTCTTCTCCGAGAAAGGGTTTATCGACTTTTTGCTTGGCTACCTCGACGATGATTATGATCTCACCCGGCGCGTTGCTTACACCGATTCTGCGGGCGGGTTTAGCGCCAACTATGGCGCTTCTACCGGCGGCACACAGATGACCGGCGGCGTGAACTTTGGCTGGATGTGGAACCAAGGTGGCTGGCGCTTTGGACCCACAGCTTCGGTTTCATTTATTGATGGCAAGGTGAATGGTTACCGA
>Ga0181575_10003621_pt1 | contig 10862 bp, 19 predicted proteins | sample 101ome_23_FD_145599 | JGI IMG/M metagenome (GOLD analysis project Ga0181575, IMG submission 145599) | Coastal salt marsh microbial communities from the Groves Creek Marsh, Skidaway Island, Georgia - 101411CT metaG (spades assembly) | ecosystem: Environmental > Aquatic > Marine > Intertidal zone...
ATTCCTGATGGGCCTAAAACGGAAACTTCTATTTCGTAATTGATAGTGCGTGCTTGATCAAGTTGATCTTTGTCGCGGCTGTGTTCAGTCATCAGTTGTCCTCCTGTTTAGCGTGGGGTTGCGATTAGAACACCAATTACTAGGTGATGACTTAAAATTGCTTCTGCTAATGCACCAGCACCTAGAGAGTGGTTACTATCAACCTCACGGATAATTGCCGCTAGTCTTAAAATCTGTTCCTCTTTTGGCGGTAGTTTGTCAGTCATTGTTGTCCTCCCGTGTGTATGAAGTCATTATAGAATAAAAAAGCACCCCTGTGAAGGAGTGCTGTGACGGTTGTGGAAGTGATTCAAAACCAGAACTCTCTTTAGTCATAAGTGGAAAATAGAAATACTTTGAGTGTTCGTCCATCATCTTGGAGTGATACTTGAACATTCCAGCAGTCGTATCTTACAAATTCTCTTCCTTTACTATTAATCAATTCAACACGAGTGACATTGCGATAGTTCTTTAGGAAATCTCCATTTGGTTGTTGAATGTCTTCAGTCATAAAGCGTTCTAACATTAGTACTTTGTGTGTATGAAGTCATCATACAATAAAAAAGCACCCCTGTGAAGGAGTGCTGTGACAGTTGTGGGAGTGGTCTTATTATCAAGAATGGTATTAATTACATCAGCACCTTCAAGATCAGCACCCTTCAGATTGGCACCATCAAGATTAGCATTCTCAAGAATAGCAAACTCAAGATCAGCACCCCAAAGACCAGCACCTGTGTAACAGCCATGGTAACTATGGGAAAGTCTTCTGCTGTCGATAAATATTTTTCTACAAAGTTTGATAATGTTCGTGATTCCAATAGTTTTTTAAGTCGTTTGTTTTCTTCCTCAAGTTCTTGAATCCTAAGGTCTTTGTCTCCCTTCATTGGAGTTGTTTGCTTATGAATGTATTATAAGGCATCTGGTGTCCTATAAGTCAGATGGTGGACGGTTTGGGAAGTGGTCTTATTAAAGGTTTAGTGGATTTCCTTTAATAAGAGAAATGCTTATTAAAGGTTATAAGTCAATAAAAAAGACCCCGAAGGGTCTTGATTATCAAAGAGCATTTCCTCTGGGGAGCACTTCCTCTGGAAAAACGAACTGCTCATGTGGTTGGTCTATTGTTGCCATCCAAGAACGAATTCCCTCATTGAGCAGTATATTTTTTGAATAAAAGGTCTCAAATTCCGGGTCTTCAGCAGCACGAATCTCCTGACTCACAAAATCATATGCACGAAGGTTGAGTGCGAGTCCGATAATTCCGATGGAAGATGTCCAGAGACCCATAACAGGAACAAACAGCATGAAAAAATGCAACCAACGCTTATTGCTAAACGCAATACCGAAAATCTGCGACCAATAACGATTAGCCGTAACCATTGAATAAGTCTCTTCCTCTTGGGTAGAGTCAAATGCCTTGAAAGTGTTTGCCTGTTCACCATCTTGATATAACGTATTCTCTACAGTAACACCATGAATCGCAGAAAGCAATGCACCTCCAAGGATACCTGCTACACCCATCATGTGGAAGGGGTTGAGTGTCCAGTTATGAAATCCTTGTAGAAAAAGTAAGAATCTGAAGATTGCCGCGACACCAAAGGACGGCGCAAAGAACCAACTGGATTGTCCAAGTGGGTAGATGAGAAATACAGAAGTGAATACGGCAATAGGACCTGAAAAAGCAATCGCATTGTACGGACGGATACCTACTAGACGAGCAATCTCAAATTGACGCAACATAAAACCTATGAGAGCGAAGGCACCGTGGAGCGCCACAAAAGCCCAGAGTCCCCCAAGTTGGCACCAGCGGACGAAATCTCCCTGAGCTTCAGGACCCCATAGGAGTAGAAGGCTATGTCCCATAGCATCAGCAGGAGTGGAAACAGCAGCAGTAAGAAAGTTAGCACCCTCAAGATATGAACTCGCCAAGCCGTGGGTGTACCAACTGGTAACAAAGGTGGTTCCTGTAAGCCAACCGCCAATAGCGAGATAAGCTGTAGGGAAAAGGAGAATGCCAGACCAACCGACAAAAACAAACCTATCACGCTTGACCCAATCATCCAAGACATCGAACCATCCTCCTCCTTGTTTGGGAATAGAAAGTGTAGAAGAAGCCAAAAGAGTTATACCTCCATTAGTTTATGGTATTTAGTTTACATAACTTTACGGAGGAAGTCAATCCGTATTTCTACCCAAACCCTTTCGTGCTTTTCTTTTTATCAATCACAGATACTTTCGCACCTTTCATGGTTCTTACATACTCAAACCATACTCTTCGGAGTTCTTCGTAACTATCCATAATGATAGAACGACCATCATCAAACTCTATCTTATACTGATGCCTATCATAAGGTTCTGATGATGTGCATGAGAACCAATCATTTGTTTTTTCGGTCATCCTTTTTGTTTATTGGTCTATAAATTTGTGGCCAAGTATCACGAATAATCTCGGCAAGTTTGTACGGTGTTTCTGAACTAATCAATGTGCAGTACCATTGCCGTCATAGTCATCACTATCATAATACACATTCTCCCCTTTGTAAAATCCAAAGAAGAGAGTTGTGATTACAAATGGTACTGAAATCCAAATGTAGAAGTGTGCTAATGTCATACGTATACCAGTCCTGCGAGCATTATACCAAAACAAAAGATTGTAAAAATCATAAGACCAATACCCATCCAGTAAATCCAGACAGGTAATGGTTCATCCTTATGATCATCGGACATCATGTCCACCAAACATTGCCCTCATTCCGTTGAGGACTTTGTTTGCAAAACGTCCAAGTCTTCTGCTTTCAAATCTTGAGAAGAGAGCAGTAGTAATAACAGGGGCTGGAACACCGAGATCCACAGCACTGTGAACAGTCCAACGACCCTCACCACTGTCTGATACTCCCCCATCGAACTTGCTAAGCTCTCTATCGCTGCGTAATACAGTAGCGGTAAGATCAAGTAACCAAGACCCAACCACACTACCACGACGCCAAAGCTCAGCCACTTCAGCAACATCAATGTCGTAGCAATAATCTTTTGGATTATCCATTGGAGCGATTTCTGCGTCTCCTTCTTTGACGTATTGTGCTCCTGCATTTGCCTCATGGAGGATGTTGAATCCTTCTGCGTATGCTTGCATGATTCCATACTCAACACCATTATGAACCATCTTCACAAAGTGACCTGCTCCTGGTGGTCCACAATGTAACCAACCATACTCGGCAGATGTTGCCCTTGAGAGTGGGTCAGTTCGGTCAGCGGCCCCAATACCTGGTGCGAGGGCACGGAAGATAGGAGCGCAGATGGATACTGCAGTATCTGTACCACCAACCATAAGACAATATCCACGGTCCAAACCATAAACACCACCAGAAGTACCACAGTCAAGATATTGGATGCCCAACTTAGACAACCTTTCTGCCCTGCGTCTAGAGTCTTTAAAATTGGAATTGCCATGATCAATAATAATGTCGCCTTCACGACAGTATCGTAAAAGTTCATTGAGAGTATCCTCTACAGTTTCTGCTGGTACAACCATCATAAAAATACCAGGTCCACTCTGCCTAACAACGGAGCACAATGATTCAATGTCTACTGTTACTCCATCAACACCACCATTCTCATAAAGTTCCTGTGCTTTCTCATAGTTTCTACGGTATCCCCACACTTCGATACCTTCTTTCATCATACGACGAGACATACCCTCGCCCATTCTACCCAAACCAATCAATCCTACTTTCATACATACCTCTCTTGAATAGCTATTAAAGTTTCATATGGAATCCAAGATGGTTCTTCTTTATTAAACTGCACCTGGACTTCTGTAATAGTTCTTTCTAAATCTTTTCTGTAAACTCTCCTAGTATTTTTTACAGAAGATAATGGATTTTTCATATTACTCTCCCTGGTACGTAATCACCAAGACTATTCAGAACCTCATCTAGAAGTGCTCCATAGTCTTTAAATTGCTTATCTCCTGCAATGAATGACCTTTGCCGTCTCCAAATTGATTCGGCAAGCATTCGTTTTTCTTCTTCTGTAAATGTATCAAACCTGTTCATTTGCTTCTCCTATTTGAGTTCAAGTGGATAATCCCACTTGGTAATGCGATCAACTTTATTATATGGTCCCCAGAGACCACCATGATAAACGTAAGGTACTGTTCTTATTGGACATTTATCACCTTCACATAAAAGGTCATCAACAATTCTCCAAGATTCTAATACCTCATCAGAATGAACGAAGTGTGATTGATCTCCATTCATAGCATCATAAAGGAGTTTTTCATAACCATCAACTGCTTTTTCAACTGGGTAATGATACTGCAATAATGCAGGTTCAACTCTATCTTCAAGTCCTGGTGCTTTAATATCAATCCTCATATCTAAATGAGGATCTGGTTGAAGTCTCATTACAATCCGGTCATTACATTCATGACCTTCAAATAAAGTTTGAGGTGGTGCCTTAAACTTAATGACAACTTCTACACAATTGACTGGACATTTTTTACCAGTCATGAAGTGAAAAGGAACTCCCTCCCAACGCCAGTTATCAATGTATAAATCACCAGCAACGAAGGTAGGAGTGCTACTGTTAGGATTAACGCCCTCTTCAGATTTGTAAGATTCATATTGTCCGAAAATAACTTTATGTCCTAATCTAGTCGCAGCAAGAACTTTTGTCTTCTCTCTACGAATCTCCTTTGCATCATTTCTACAAGGAGGTTCCATAGCAATCAGTGCTAGAACCTGAAGCATATGGTTCTGAAGCATGTCTCTGACTACTCCAGACCCTTCATAGTATTGCGAACGACCTTCACATCCAATAGTTTCGGTAGCAAAGATCTGAACTTCTTCTATGTACTGCCTGTTCCAAAGTGGTTCCAGTAAAATATTGCTAAAGCGGGTGGTAAGGATATTATTAACAGTATCTTTACCGAGATAATGATCAATGCGATAAACTTGTTTCTCGCGTAAATGTCCAGCAACCACAGATTGTAAATGATCAGCAGATTGAAGATTGTACCCAAAGGGTTTTTCGATAACCACACGCGATGTTTCTGGGTCATTTAATTTACCTGCCTTTTTTAAGTTGGTAACAGCATCACCATATCTTTCTGGCGGAACAGAAAGGAAATAAGTTGTATCCTCAAAATCACCAATGTTCTTCAGTGTTTTAATTACACTTAAATCACAAGAAACATAGTCCAAACGATGCATAAAATCTTCAGGATACTCACCCAAAGATTCTTTCCATACTTGTGTTCCAGGATCTCTTCTTGCAGCACCTACAATCACAAGATCATCAGGAAGAAGTTTTTTCTTGTGTAGTTGATACAATGCAGGAATCAACTTTCTCTTACACAAATCTCCAGTAGCACCAAAGATTACTATTGCTTTCATTGTCTGTGTCCTCTGTATCTAACAGGCCATGTTGATTCCATTGCTGCAACCATCAAACCCATGAATAAGAAAACAAATAAAGTTGTCATTTAATCATCTCCATTGCTTCTTCCAATTCTTTAGCGTGTGCCAATTCATCATTTAAAATCTCAAGAATTTTATCATCATGTCCGTTAATCGCAAGATATTTTCCATAAGTTTCTGCTGCATGGATTTCTACTTCATAGGAGAGGTGATAAGCATTGCGAGGAGAAATCCAATAATAAACCACGTTGATCCAATAATAGGCAAGTACGAGGTGTCTGGCAAAAAAACGATCAATCCAATAAGTATTGCCGCCCCTAGATTCCATGTACTCCAGATGCTCGGTTTCATTGACTGTTTGAGCGAAGTGTTCTTTCATCAAGTATAGATGTTCTGGACCACGCAAACCTAAAGACTCTCTTAAATGCAAGACACTCAAGAAAGCAAAGTATGGTGCCCTAGCAATCTCCTCAAGCACCCAGAAACGTTGATAGTCTCTTCCTCTATAAAACGAATCAATGATTGCTATTGTTGTATTGAGAGTAAACTCATTGAGACTTTTGAGCATCTTCCCAGTCCTTTTGGAATTGTTCTAAACCTTTTTCAGTCATCACATTCTTATACATCTTCCAGAACACTAAAGGTGGAATTGTAACAACATCTGCACCATACTCGGCACATTTTTCGACTTGTCTTACATCACGAACTGATGCACCAAGAATATCTGGAAGATTGTCATAGTAAGGAGTGACCATGCGATCATAGACCTTACGAATCTTTTGAATCAATTCAAGTCCATCTACAGAATTATCTTCCCATCTACCAACAAATGGTGAGATGTATGTGGCACCTGCTTTTGCTGCAAGAATTGCTTGTGGTACTGAAAAGATTAGAGTTACATTAGTTTTTACACCAACTTTACTCAGTTCTTTACATGCTTTCAATCCCTCCACAGTGCAGGGAAGTTTGATTGTGATTGCAGGAGAAATTGTAATAAACTTCTGTGCCTGCTCTAGCATTTCTTCTGCAGTATCTGCTACAACTTCTGTAGAAATACTTTCCAAATTCAAATAACCACTTAACTCTTGTGCAACGTCTTCAAGAGTTCTTCCACTTCTCAGAATCAAAGTGGGATTTGTTGTAACACCATCAATCAGTCCAGTTTCATATGCTGGACCGATCATGGATACGTCTGCTGTATCTAGAAAAATCTTCATCAATTTACATGTACAGTTCCAATCATTCCTGCACCCTTATGTGGGGCACACCAATAAGTATAGTCACCTGCTTCAGGGAATGCAACTTCAAAGTCTTCACCTGGTAACATTGCTAAACCTTCATGAGAAAGTTCTGGATGGTCTTCTACCACAACGTTATGTGGAGGAAGCATATTATTCACAAAGTGAACTGACTCCCCAGCAGCAATAGTAACCTCTGCTGGATCAAATACCAGGTTTCCATTAGAACCCATTTGAACATCAACTGCCCATGCAGGAAGTGCTAAAAAGAGTGATGCGAATAGTGCAAAAAAGAACTTCATATGTCTTAACACGACTACACTATCTAGGCGGTTCAGGATGTTTTACGTCTAAAGTTTTCTCTTTGTAACGAGGGTTTGTTTTGACTTCCTGACTTACCATTTTACCAAATTCTGTAACACAATTACACCACCTTTTTCTCAATTCTTTGCATTCTTTTGAGTCCTTATCTTTCTCAAATAACTCATGCCATTCATACCAAATTTTAGCACATTCATCTGATTTCTTTTGGAGATGCGGTTCCCGATACATGGGAAACCTCTGTGTGGGTTGTGTGCCCTAGACTACTTTAAACTGTTATTGACGGATTAACTCTTACCATTCCACCAATAACTTTCTCTGTTTTAGACGTTACAGTATCAGTTAAAATAACATCATAATAATATCTACCTTCACTAAGAGTATCAGTGAGAGAGCTTCCCATAGAAATAGCAATAGAAGCGGTTGATGTTGTAACTCCAACATCAAAAGATGTAGAACTTTCTGAAGTTGGATGCTTCTTAATTGCAGCAGTTGCTGTCTTGTTTGTAAGATCTTTTAGTGAACTATCAGGTTGTTTAAGAACAATCGTCTTTTCATAATCAACTCCCTGTTCGATCACAATGTTTAGAGCGGGAACTGCCATTTTATCTTTTTTAGATATTTATGCTTTATCTACTTGTTCCAAATTACATTCACAATTTACTCCATCGTTCCAATGTCTCACTGCATTGGCAACGATAGCCACATTAGTAACCATGTAACACACAAGAATAAAGGTGCGTATGCAAGCAATAGTATCTGCTTCTCTATCATTCTTTCCTTCCTTTGCTCCTAATGCCTTTGCCCAGATTCTCCAAATCTTATGCATCTATCTTAATGTTCTTATAGGTATTCTAACATAAAAAAAGAGACCCGAAGGTTCCTTACATATTATTAATGATCGTGGTAAATCCTTTTTTGATTTTATTTTTCATCTCATCAGTGACATGCATCTCTTCAACAACTGGAAGAAATGTCATAAGATATTTTTTCTTTTCTTGAATGTATGCTTGGTGAGCTTCTTCTGGTGTATGATAATATCCTAGATTTTTTCTTTTATTTTTAATGTTCATATGAGCAACATATTTTTTATACTTATAAGTTGGAACAAGTGTAACACCAAGAGGTATATCACCAGCATCTTTACCTCTTCTCTTCACCTTTACAATTTGAGTATTCATTTCATGTGTCAGAAAAACACAAGTATCTGGGGAATAAACTCCATTATCTTCTGATAGAAAATCTTTATCTAAACATAGATTATCTACATCACCTTGTTCTTCATACCATTTTTTAAAGTTAGAAGCATACAACCATTCATCACAAACAGAACAACCAATATAAGTTTGATTTTTTTCAAGTTGTTTGGGGTCGTAACATCTGTTTAACATAGATTTCCATGTTTGATACCACTTCAAAGACTTCTTTTTTCCATTTTCATCAATGTATGTTACTGGTCTGACATCAGAATGTGCTACTCCATGTATCAATCTTGTTTTAGGGTATGGCATAATCTCAATGTTCTTGTAGATATTCTATCATACTTTGGAGAGTTTGGGTGTTGTCTCCTACAAGACCCAGTGCGGTGTTGCAGTTGTTACAGAGAACACCCCGTATCTTGTTTGTACAGTGGCAATGGTCAATACACTTCTTGGTTAGTTTACAATCACATATTTGGCAGTTTGTATTAGACATCAAGTTATTATACTGGTCTTCTGTGAGTTTAAACTTTCTTCGTGCAACCTCGTGGGGTTTATAGTATTGTCTGCGAACTTCAGTTTCGCAAACTTTACACTTTGATTGCACACCAGAAGGTCTGCTACTTCTTTTAGAGAAACAAGAAAGTTCTTTTGTTTCTCCACATCTGCTACAAGTTTTCATAATGGTATGGAAGTTTGGTATGGAAGTATTTATACACATTAACATAAAAAAAGAGACCCGTAAAGGTCTCTCTTTTGTGTATTCAGTTTTTAGGAAACTCAACCGATGGTTGGAGCAGTCAGAGCAACAGGAGTTGACTCGGCAGCAGCAAGATCCAAAGGAAAGTTGTGTGCGTTTCTCTCATGTTGCACTTCCATTCCCAGACCTGCACGGTTCAGAACGTCTGCCCAAGTGTTCAGGATGTGACCCTGATTGTCTTGGATGGACTGATTGAAATTAAATCCATTGAGGTTGAAAGCCATCGTAGAAACACCAAGAGCGGTGAACCAGATGCCTACAACAGGCCATGCTGCGAGGAAGAAGTGAAGTGAACGGGAGTTGTTGAACGATGCATACTGGAAGATAAGACGACCGAAGTATCCATGAGCAGCAACGATGTTGTAGGTCTCTTCTTCTTGACCGAACTTGTAACCATAATTCTGGGATTCAGTTTCAGTTGTCTCTCTTACAAGCGAAGATGTGACAAGTGAACCATGCATTGCGGAGAACAGTGAACCACCGAAGACACCAGCAACTCCAAGCATGTGGAAGGGGTGCATCAGGATGTTGTGTTCTGCCTGGAAGACAAGCATGTAGTTGAACGTACCAGAAATGCCGAGAGGCATACCATCAGAGAACGAACCTTGCCCGAATGGGTAGACGAGGAAGACTGCAGATGCTGCTGCAACAGGTGCAGAGTAAGCAACACAGATCCAAGGTCTCATGCCCAGGCGGTAGGAAAGTTCCCACTCACGACCCATGTAGCAGAAGACGCCAATGAGGAAGTGGAAGACGACCAGTTGATAAGGACCACCGTTGTAGAGCCACTCATCAAGTGATGCAGCTTCCCAGATGGGATAGAAGTGGAGTCCAATTGCGTTAGAAGAAGGGACAACAGCACCAGAGATGATGTTGTTTCCATACATCAGAGAACCAGCAACTGGTTCACGGATGCCGTCGATGTCCACAGGAGGAGCAGCGACGAATGCGGTGATGAAGCAGATGGTTGCTGCCAACAGAGTTGGAATCATCAGCACACCGAACCAACCGACATACAGACGGTTGTTAGTTGAAGTTACCCACTCGCAGAAGTTATCCCAAGTGGATGATTGTTGACGTGAAAGAGTAGTTGTCATTTGTTTAAAAAAGTAAGTAAGACCATCAGGGAATGGTGGAGTTACTATTTCCTGCCACCCTAAGACAGGATATGAGAGACGTGATTTATACACCCTATAGGTCTCGGTTTAAGGGGTGTGGTCCAACGGTTAAGAAATGTTTCATTCCTTCGTCGTTGATGTATTTATAATAACAAAAAAATACCCCCCTGTCAAGGGAGGTGTGACGGTTTGAGAGTTGACACAGTATAAGGTTTCTGGTTATAATCTCTTTGTCAGGTTTGAAGGGATAGCTTAGATACTATTAGAATATATCACCATAAATTTTATATTCATTAGATCTTATACAAAGAATATTTGCTAATCCATAAGTACTAATTCCAATTTCAGTTGTTGATCCTAATGATACTTGATAGAAAGTAACACCAGCACCTGCAATAATATTTTGTGCGTATGCAGAATCATTGTATATAACTGAAACATTTCCTACTTCAAATGATGTTGAATTATCAATTGTTACTCCACCTGTACTAATGGCAACATGATTACCAGAATCAGTCTGAACTAATGTATATGCGGATGTTTGAAGATTTTGTGGAAGTGATGTTAATTTTCCATTAAAAATTCCATTGAATTCCACTCCTGTTACATTACCAGAAATATTAATATTTCCATTACCTATTATGTTATTACCATTTAACGATAATTCACCTCCAAGTTGTGGTGAAGTATCTCCAACAATAGATGTAGTAATACCAGTTAAAGATGTGTATGGATAATTAATTGCATCAGTTAAATCAAATGCTGGTGTT
>Ga0181575_10003623_pt1 | contig 10861 bp, 8 predicted proteins | sample 101ome_23_FD_145599 | JGI IMG/M metagenome (GOLD analysis project Ga0181575, IMG submission 145599) | Coastal salt marsh microbial communities from the Groves Creek Marsh, Skidaway Island, Georgia - 101411CT metaG (spades assembly) | ecosystem: Environmental > Aquatic > Marine > Intertidal zone...
CGGAAAGCCTTGTACAACTAAATGTTGTATACATGGAGGTGATTGATCTAACCACTCGATTTTATCAACTAGCGGACTTGCCTCTAGCTTCTCTAGTTCGTCTACGGTTAAGGTAATTTCCTTAACTCTTTCTATAAATTCTTCAGGACTTAATGCCTGACCTTCTTTTCCATACCCATATCTAGTAGAGCTTTCTCCACCGAAATACGGCATATTTAATGTGCTACCCCTGTCTCCCCTGTCCAATAACAACTGTGTTTGTTTAGGAAATATCTCAGCCTGACCATATCCGATGGACGCGGCTAACTGCCTAAGTTTTCTTTGTAATAGTGACGCGGGTACTGGCTCTTCAATGAACAAGTATATGTGCGCTCCACCGCTCTTACTACGACATAGGACTAAAGGTAAATCGTGTTTAGCTAACTTCTTAGATAGCCCTTTGAGATCCAACTGATATTCATCAACATCAATCGCACCCCAAACACAAGCATTGTTCTCGTCAATCGGAACGAGCCCAATGCTTTGTTCACCTGACAGGTGGTTATTCCATAACTCAAGAATATCTTTTTCAGATAACTCTTTAGATATAGTAACGTTTCGACCACCTGCTTTCCCATCTTCCCGTGATTCATTCGTAGCGGTAAAGGTTCCATATGCTTGTCGCAATCCAGCGTAACGTGTAGCAAATTCCTCTGCTAACGACATATGTTCTCTCCTTTATTTTAGAATGGAGCATCTTCCTCAGAGTCAGTAGGTATATCTACTACTGAAGCTCCGTCTCGTTGCTGCTCTTCTTTTACTTCTACATCACCCGCTCTCGCAGCATCCATAAACTCTTTAGCGAGTCGTGCTGTTTCTACGTCGGTTGGACCTTCTTGGTTTACAGTAAAACCGTTCCACGAACCCTTATCGTTAGATTGAGATAAAGTTCCCAAGTTATATTGATAAGCGAACATCGGTGCGGACACTGACTGACCTTTGCTAGTTTTTACTCTAGCCATTCTTAACATAGTTAGCCACTTCCTAGAAGCTCCTAACTGTGTCGAGGTAAATGCTACAACTGCTTGTTGTGGAGAAGGCTCTAAAACTAACACAAAAAACTGTGCAGTCTCTACAATCTCATTACCGTTATCGAGAAAAAGTCTACGTGACTCTGGATCTTTTTTACAAGACTTAAGTATAGAAGCTCCGTGGTCAGCGTTAACTAAACCACCACCCTTCTCACGTGGAACCCACTCGATATATTTTTTAACATAGGCACACGGCACAACCGTAATACCTTTTTCACCATCATAAACTTCATTAGTTACTGTGTTGACAAGCATACCCGCTTGTGCATCAGGGTTGTAACGTCCATCTTGTTTATTAAGTTGTGGGGACATTTGTTGAAGTACTCTAATAAATGGGATCGCAAAATCCTCAGTCGTAGTTTCTTCAAGTCCAGTGCCACCTGATAATAGATCATCGTCAAAAGTAGCGATTGCTGTTTGTTTCGCCTCAGCTAGGCTTGTTTTATCTTCTGCCATAATATTAATCCTTCTTAATAATAGCTTTGGAACCTATATAGATTCCAAATGGTTCTGTAGGTATGTCCTTCCCAGATGTTAACTGCTCTTTTACAAAAGCCTTTAACGTACTAGGATGAACGCTCTGACGTACTTCAGGCGCAAGTCCACGAGATTTTAGAGCAAGTACTGTTTCTTCAGCTACTCTTTCCTCGTCTCTACCGAACTTAAGCGAAACTTCATTTTTAATTAAGCCCGCATGTCCGTTTTGGATTAGCCATTGATACGCTGTGTCTTGATTAGCTTTAGATATATGAGCGTTATAAAACTCAGATATAGTGATCTTTTCACCTGTACTAAGTACTATTTCCGTCAGCCCTGCAGTTTGCATAGCCTCTGGTAACTCTTGTTCTGAAGTTAATCTAAACTCTTCTTTTTTAGCTTTAACAGCTTCTTCTAAACTCGCTAGTTCTTGAGCTAGTTGAACCTGTTTATTAGCTAAAGCAGAAACTAATGAAAGTTCACCTTCGTTGATCTCATTAAACGATTCTACATTTTCTTCGCCAATGAGTTCTTCAAAAGTTGGGTTTTCTTTATTCATAATTCTCCTTTCTGATGTAGGTCGATATGGACGGGGTAATATACTCCTTCCTGTCTATCCCATTTAAGGATACTATAACGACCTCGATTAAAAAATGCAGCGATGGAGCACGCAACCCCAATAGCTGCTGGATCTCCAATTAATAATAAGTAGTCTTCATCTTTAAAGTCCTGAAGTATTCTTTTCATTCGTCTAACCGATGGACCTGCACTTAGCATTATATTGGTTTTGGGAGGCAACAAAACTTCAAAATCACCATACTGTCTAGCAGAGGCGATATTGCGTCCTGTTACTTCTTGAACAACATATACTGTCATTTTTCTCCTTTCTAATTTCTAGAGCTATAAAGATACTCCTCTAAAACGGCAAAGTAAAGGGATATTAGATATAGTTATCTGGGAAAATAAAAAATTTATAAAAAATAATTTACGAAAAGTACTAATATTTCTAATAATCTAATAGATTTTTAAAGAAACGTTGGAATCTAGAGGGGTACAGTCTATTAGTTTTCAAAGAAAATCTATTAGAAACAGTGAATTCTATTAGAAATATGAGAGGGCACGAGGAAATAATTCTGTTTGGACTATATTTTATTTAATTTATATATAATATATCGGATTAGAAATTAGAAAGTTTGTTATGAAATATAAGTTTAAAACGGAGCCGTACGAGCATCAGCTTGAGGCGTTGAAAAGATCATGGGATAAGAAAGAATATGCTTATTTTATGGAAATGGGAACAGGTAAATCTAAAGTACTTGTTGATAATATCTCAGTGCTTTACGACAGAGGAGCTATCAACGCGGCTGTAATAATTGCACCGAAAGGCGTATATAAGAACTGGTCGGAACGTGAGATACCAACCCATATGCCCGAACATATAATAAGGCGTATCGGTGTATGGAACCCTGCACCAAATAAAAAAGAAAAATTACAGCTTACAAAGTTATTCGAAGTTACAGACGATTTAAAGATATTAGTTATTAACGTAGAAGCCTTTAGTACTAAGAAGGGTGTGGCGTTTGTAGAAAAGTTTTTACTAACTCATAACGCCATGATGGCAGTTGATGAATCTACCACAATAAAGAACCCGAAAGCACAACGGACAAAGAACCTCGTTAAGTTGGCATTACAAAGCAAATACAGGCGTATTTTAACAGGTTTTCCTGTTACCCAATCACCACTAGACCTATACAGTCAATCAGAGTTTCTATGCGCTCAGTTGCTCGGCTATTCGTCATTCTATACGTTTCAAAATCATTACGCGAAAGTAATTAATAGAAGTATGGGGCAGAGAACTTTTAGACAAGTGGTTGGTTATCAAAACTTAGACGAACTATCTGATAAAGTATCTACGTTCTCGTACCGTGTCCTTAAGAAAGAATGTTTGGATTTACCCGATAAGGTATATCAAAAAAGAGAAGTAGAACTTACGCCCGAACAAAAGAAAATATATAACCAAATAAAAGACTATGCTATCGCGGAACTTGAATCGAATGAAATAGTTAGCGTTAGCTCGGTTCTAACTCAGATATTAAGGTTACACCAAGTTACTTGTGGTTTTGTAAAACATGACCAAGGTGAAGAAATAGAAATTAAAAACAATCGATTAGAAGAATTATTAAAAGTATTGGAAGAAATACAGGGTAAAACAATTATATGGGCTAATTATCAGTACGATATAAAACGGATTTTAAACACTCTTAACGATATTGTAGGAACTGATGCGGTAGCTACTTATTATGGAGGTACGCCAGAGGAAGAACGACAGCCTATTATCGATAGGTTTCAAGATCCCAACTCTAGCTTACAGTATCTAATAAGTAATACTCAAACAGGTGGTTACGGAATCACTTTACACCAAGCTAGTAACGTTGTTTATTACAGTAATAATTACGATTTAGAAAAAAGATTACAATCAGAGGACAGGGCGCACCGTATCGGACAGGTTAATAAAGTAACTTATATTGATTTGATATCGAAAGATACAGTTGATGAAAAAATTGTGAAAGCTTTACGAAACAAGCTCAACCTAGCACAAGAAGTACTAGGGGATGACAAATGGAAAGATTGGATTGGTTAATTAAAAAAATCTAAGGCTTGTTTATTAGAAATTATACCGCCGCCATCAGCCATAAAGCCCATGTTGTTTCTAACACCTTCGGGTAATTTTCTTAATCCTGCGCCTTTTGATCCTTTAGGGATAGGTTTCAAATCTTTATCAGATATCGTTCTACCCTCTTCCATGTCTCTATCAGACATAGCTCTACCCTCTTCCATGTCTCTATCAGACATAGCTCTACCAGTTGAAGCTCTCATAGGCTCACGTGAAGCAGCTTCTAACATAGCTTTAGCGTCATCTAATAACATTAACGCTTGTTGTACGTCACCGCCTGTTCTACCAACTACAGCTTCTGCTAAAGCTCCTGCATCTTGTTGCATAGCCATGCCCTCATCTTCTTTCATCGGTCTATCCATCTCTGAGCCCAAACTTGCTTCGTTACCCATAAGTGCCGCCATAGCTTCCATAGCTTCTGGTGGAGGTGCTCCAGCTCCTTTAGCAAGTGTGTTAGGATTACCCATAGGTACATCTGCTCTTTTGCCCATCATCATTATTTCTTCTGTTGGTGTCATCGCCATATTTATCTCCTTGGTCTAAACGACTGTGCGAATAGTTGTGTTAGTTTATCGTTTTGTTGCATCGGCGGCAACCCGCCTAATCCTGAATTAAGTGCTCCTCCTCCCATCATTGACATAAAACCTAGATCAGTGGAAGGCTCTTGCCCTGGTCTGCTCCCGAACTCTGCCGCAGACATAGGTCTAAAGTATGTTTGTTGTTGTTGAGGTTGTGGGTTATATACTGCATTTTGTAATGCTGAATTATATTGTGCTCTCTGTTGCTGTATTAAATTACTAATAGGAGATTGAACTGGCATTCTTCTAAAATTTGGATCTACGTCTGGCATTCTTTGTATATCTGTGTACTGCCCTACAGTTGACGTAACTGGTGTTGTGTTTGTTATAGTCGACATGACTGGTGCTGTGTTTGTTATAGAAGCTATACCTTCGTTCGCTCTACCTATAGCTCTTTCATCTTCTCCGCCCATATAGTTTGGATTGTAAGTGTCCGCACTGGGTAAACCTAAAAGATCATTTATAGTTATATTTGCAGAAAAACTAGGGGAACTCGTTGTTGGAGCTGGAGCTGGAGTCTGTGCAATCGTTTCTACTGGTGTAGTTGGAGCTGGAGCTGGAGCTGGAGCTGGAGCTGGAGCTGGAGCTGGAGCTGGAGCTTCTTCTATTGCTTTATCTAAAGCAGCTTTTACAGTTTCTTGTATACTACTCGGCATGGGTGCTGAAGGCTCTACGAAAGTAGGAAAATCTCTATCAGATACGGCTTCTATGACTTTATATTCATCAGGTAAACTTAATGTTTGCATTATTTCTTCTACAACAGGAGGTAAAGATGCAATACCTGATTCGTATTCTGTAATCTGCTCCTTCGTATTTTCAGCTACGTCTTTTTCATATTCGTTAGTCGCCGCCGAAAGATCTTGATCTGCAAGGTACTTAGCTACTTCAACAGCAATGCCCGCGTTGATCTCGTCCATGTTTAAGTCTGGTAACGCAAACCCGCCTAAGTTTATTCCTCCAAATCCTGGACCCATTAGTTCATTCTCCCATATCCAAAGAAACTAGGCATGCCGTATTTTGATTGTATATTTCTCATAAATTCATTAATTGAACCATAGTCTACAGCTTCTCTATCAGGTTGTGTATATGTTAACGTGTCTGGGCTGTAAAAAGCATAATCACTGGCTAAGTCTCTTGAAGCTACAGTATTCATCGAATTTAATGTTCGAATAAACTGTAATGCATTTACATACGTATCAGCCCTGCCTATTAGCCTATTTAATAGTGCAGGATCGGCGAGAGCCTCTCCTAAAACTTGACCTGATTTTTTACCTATGAGGTTTCTCAAACCAGTTATTCTTCTTCCTGTTTGTGTTAAAGGAGCAATAAAAGCTCTTTCAAGCCATACTGTTTGCGGAGCTAAGTCTACTTTATCTAATCCTTCTTGTGCGGGTCCTCTAGCTGCAACTCTTTGGGAAATAGTGTTTAAAACTTCTAAATTCTTAACATATTTATCACCCTCTTTTCCTATAAGAGGAGCAAAAAAATCTTTAAAAGTGTTCGGAGAACCTGGAGGTCCAAACCCATCGGTCATTATTCTATTTAATGTGTCTGGATCTAGTGCATAAGTACCGTCAGGCTGTCGTTTCATAATGTTAGACACTAACCAAGCTTTAGACACACTTGCAGTTTGATCTTGTATGATTGGATTCGTTTCTATTAGTTCTTGTAAAAATTTAATATTATCTACTCCTGCAGCACTTTCTTTAAAACTTTTTCCTGCATTAAGATAACCACGAATTATGTTAGTAAAATTTTCATTACCAAACCTAGCTTCAAGTTCTGCTATTTGTTCTGTAGCTTCTTCTATTGGTTTTAGGACATTTGTTTCAAAACCTTTTAAACTAACTATGTTTCCGTACTGACCTTCAGGAAATAAAGCGTTTATTGTGCCTTCATTTTCTTTTAAAAATTTATTAAAATTTCTAGCTCTTTCTACGGGAGTTCCTTGAGTCAATGACTGATTATATATTCGGGTTGCAGCTGCTTGTTGTAATGTCAAAAGCTCAGGTGCTTCTGTTTGTTTCAAAATATTTACAAGATTTTCTACTTCAGTGTTTTTATTAGAGTTTTTAACGTTTGTATTAAATAAATACTCAACGACGTTTTCTGGGTTAGTTTTATTTATTTGTTTTATAGCGTTGTATTTAGCTTCTTTTAAAGCTTGCGTTCTATTCATATAAGCAATTTTTAAATCCACTCCATAATTATTATCCGCCATCCAACTTTTAACTTTTTTGACAGAAGTTATTGGTATACCAGACTCTCTTGAAGCTCCTTCTAAAAATAATCTATCGATTTGTTTCTCTAAACCTCTTTCCAAATTTCGTGCAGCAGTAGCCGCTGTTGGATTGCCTGTATTACTAGCAAAATTGTTTAAACTTACTCTTGCATTATTTAATTCTTCCAAAGTAAAATCAGGTCTTTTGAACTTACCTGAAACCACAACTTCTTGAGGTTGCCCTGTCTTTTTATTTATAACAGTTTTTGGAACTCTTTCTCTGCCTTGCAATCTTATTAATGTTTCTTTGCCTTGTGGTCCTAATAATTCGTAAAGTTGTTCTCGGGCTTCTTGTGAACCAAATTCATTAAAAAGCTCGTCACTTTTTGCGCCTAAATTTTTCCAAGCAACCATACTTGGTTGTATTTGACCTGCTCCTGTTGTTAAATCTGCATAACGAGGAGAGGTTAAAACTTCTCTATAAGCTTCATCAAAAGGTTTAACAAATTGTTGAGTAATTTCTTGTATTCTTGATCTAGTTTTTTCGAATGTTTCAGAACCTAAATCTTCAGCTACAACTTCTTTTTGTAAAGCTGTACCGCCTTCTGATACATTTCTTCCAGATAAAATATCTTCTATTTTATTTATAGCTTTGTTAGAGGCAGCTTCTAAGATATTTTTTCTATCTCCTCCAATACCTTCTATTTCTCTTTGTAAAAAAGTAGCAGACACTGAATCATCAACTTGATTACCTACTTGTAAGTTTAATTCAGTGATAAACCTATTCATCAAATCTTTTTCACCTTGTTGTATTTGTAAAAATAATTTTCTTAATGCGGGGTTATCTGAATTTTTTAAAAAAGTAAGTTCTAAATCAAAAGCCAACTCGTCTAAAGTTGTTGTACCTAGAGTAGCGTTTTTACCTATTGCATAACGCATATCAGGCATTAATTGCGATACTGCGTCTTGTATGTCTTTACTTGTTATTTCTTCACCAATAATAAAATCTTCTTGTTTAGACACACCTTTTGATGTGTCTCTATATTGATTGGCTAAATCCTCCAAATCTTTTATAGCTCCTGCAGGTATTTCACCTCCAGACATAGTTTTATACAACGTTTTTAAAAACCTTAACCCAACATCTACTATGGCTGTACCTCCTGTAGCCCATGCACCTGTTATACCGCTTTCAACAGCTATTTCAGAAAGGGTTAAATCATTCGCTCCTATAACAGAACCTACCGTTAATCGAGCAGCTTCTCCACCTGCGGCTCCGAAACCACTAGAAGCCGCAAGAGCAGCAACCTGCCCTACTTTTCCTACAGCAGAAGGAATATTACCTACAAACCGACTTTCAAATGCTTTCAATCCCCTACTGCCTAAAAGAACTTCTCCCGCTAATGCTGGTCCGTAAATAGCCCCCGCTTCAATAAAATCTTTTGCTGTTGTAACAGGTGAATCAAAAAATACATAATCTTCTGGAGCTTGTCCTCCCGTAGGATTAACTTGTATTCCTTCCTCTGGAAATTCACGGTCTGTCCATTTAGGTGTTGTTTCTATTCCAATTGCTTTAAAATATTGTTTAACACTTCTGGGAGTATCTTTCATTGGTCCGAAAGCTCTTAAAAAACCTATATCTTCAAGAGGATTAAGTTTGTTTTCATAAGCGTATTCATTATACGGTTGAAAACCTTTTCTTCTTAATCTGTCTTCTACCTCCGCTCCTGGTCTTTCATATGGTGCACGGGCAACGTTTCCAGGAAAATCACTATATATACGATCAGCAGTTGCTAAATCTCCAAACCCTAAATCTTTGCCGATAAATTGTTCAAACCTTGTTAAGGTTTTTTCCCTAGCTACAGGCTCTCTATCATAAAACTGTATGTCGTTTTTAATAGATTTTAATGCATCTTTATAGCGTTGTTCTTGTCCTATACTTTTGTAATAAGCTTCAGCACCTTCTGGATCAAACATATATTGACCCCAAAACGTTAATTGATTTTCATCTAAAATATCGCCGTAAGTTCTATCTGGTTGATTTACTAACGGCTGTTGAGCAACCATTTGTGAATACTCTAATGTTTGTTCTAAATTCATGATACGCTATTCAACCTTTCTTCCATTAATCTTTGAAATTGCAAACTATCTGGATCGCCGAACTGTTTAGCTTTTTCTACTTCTTCCTCTAATGAACCCATTTTGCCCCCTTGTAATGCTTTTTGGAATCTTTCCATAGCTGGGCTATAAAAGGGACTGTTTGGATCAGGACTGTGTCTTTTTATAAAAGGAACGAATTGATAATCTCTTTGATTTACTGGCACTGTTTTATCAAAATCATAGTAAATACTTAAAACATCTGTATTTTCTTGTTCATCAAAAATACCTGATTTTAATCGTCTACCGCCTATTCTATTTCTTACAGGTTCGTCTATCTGTCTAAAAACTTGTCCAACATAATTAACCAAATTTCTTTTTTGAGCTGATGGCTCTTGTAATCCAACTTGACCTTGACCAACTATTTTTAAGAAAAAAGCTAAATCTTTATCTGATAAAGTACGACCTGTTTGTCCTGAAGTCGCTGCTGCGGAGTATGCTAGTTGTAATAATCGGGCAGTTAATACAGCATTGTCTCCAGCTACTTCACTTAATAACCTACGAAGTGCAGGATCTCCTACACTATCTGTAAAATCATTGACCTGTAATAAAAACTGATCCGCGGCTGCAGGGTCATTAACAAGTGTTGCTAAATCTAGAGTTGCAAGATTATTATATAAAGCTTCTGCTTGTTTACCGCTTCCACCACCCCCAATTGAACGACCTCCTCCATTTTCATCTTGGCTAAAAAACGAAGTACCTAAATTTTTCTCAAATTTATTTTTAAATATGTCAAAATTAGCAAACACATCGTTACCAAAAGCTGCGAATGAAGCCGTAATTGTTGCTCCAGCTCCTTGCCCTGTTTCTTGTTTATTAATTATTTCTAAAGCAGAACCTGCGTATTCTGCAACGTTAATTGCTGCTTCTTCTTGTGCTGCGTGTTGTGTTGACCAAGCTCTGACATCGTCTTTTGACTTAGGATCTTTATTTATACTACTAAGTTCTTCAAAAGAATCTAATGTTACGTATTCATCTGGAAACTCTAATAAATTTTGATATCCGTCTTTTGCATCATTTTGTAAAAAATAATCACCTCGACCAGAGCCTGCCCTACTTGTAAAATATCCTTCCCTAAAATTCATTGTGCCGTCTTTTTTATATTGTGTAAGATTTACAAAAGTTTGTTCTTTTGGAACATCAAAAGTTGTTTTATCGTTTATAAATTTTCTTTTTTCAAGTGCAAGATCTCTTTGATATTCTTTATCTGATATTCTTTTAGCTATTCTTTGTTTAGCAAATTCTAAACCGCCACGATCTGCTCCTAACCCAGCAGCAACAGCAAGGTCTAGTCCTGCAGGTAAAATTTCTTGTAAAAGAGTGGGACTTGCTCTATCTGGTCCGTAAATAACATCAGCTTGATTTAGTATTTGTTGTTCGTAGGGATCTTCAACTTGTCTAGTTGGTAATGCTTGTGGTTTCGGTAAAAAGCTATCACTCAACGCACCTACGATTCCTGGAAGGAATGCAACAGCAGGATTTATCTCTTTTCTTCTTCCGCTTCCGCCTCCGCCGCCTGCTTGAGGAAAGTTGATCGGTGCAGGTCTAAGTTGTAATTGTGGTATTACGCCGCCCTGTCCACCAGCATTAAACGTTGGAAATGGTAGTGTCCCTAATCCGCCTCTTTGTCTTCCGTTTGCCATATTACATCATCGCTATCGGCATATTCATGCCGTACGTTCCTGTT
>Ga0181575_10003640_pt1 | contig 10835 bp, 8 predicted proteins | sample 101ome_23_FD_145599 | JGI IMG/M metagenome (GOLD analysis project Ga0181575, IMG submission 145599) | Coastal salt marsh microbial communities from the Groves Creek Marsh, Skidaway Island, Georgia - 101411CT metaG (spades assembly) | ecosystem: Environmental > Aquatic > Marine > Intertidal zone...
AATTGAGCCTCGAAGGCGTGGTCAGCTTCAAGGCGTTGCTCTTTATCCCGAAGAAGGCGCCGCGGGGCATGTTCGCCGATGACTACAAGTACGGCGTGCACCTGTATTCGTCGAAAGTCTTCATACAGGACGATGCCAAGAACCTCTTGCCGGACTGGTGCCGATTCGTCAAAGGCGTTGTTGACACGGAAGACCTGCCGCTGAATGTTTCCCGTGAGGTCACGCAGAACAGCCCGGTACTGGCCAGGATCCGCAAGATCCTGACCGGCAAGATCCTGGGCATGCTGGAGGAATGGGCAGAAAGCGAATCAGAGAAGTTTGCCACGTTCTCCAAAGAATTCGGACCGCTCTTCAAGTCGGGCATCCAGTTCGAGTTCGAGCACCGCGACCAGATGATCGATCTCTTCCGCTTCGAGTCCTCGATCAAGGAGAAGGGCGAATGGACCGGATTCGGTGCGTACGTGGATCGCAAACCGAGCGATCAGGACAAGATCTACTACGTCCTGGCCGATGGACGCGAGGCGGCCTTGCGCAACCCGAACATGGAATACTTCCGTGCAAACGACATCGAAGTGCTCCTGATGACGGAGCCGGTCGATGCGTTCATCATGCCGGGCATTCCGAAGTACAAGGATCACGATCTGGTGTCCATCGAGTCCTCCGACCTGAAGCTGGACAAGAAGAAAAAGGGCGGCCTGAAGAAAGGTGAGACCAAGAAACTGGTCGAGCGCTTCAAGGATGTCCTGGGTGATCGCATCGAAGACGTGCGCGCCTCGGACCGCCTGGTGGATTCGGCCGTGACGCTGGTTACCGGAAAGGCCGGCATGGACGCGCAGATGGAGCGTGTGATGCGGATGATGGACGAGTCGTTCGAGGGCAGCAAGAAGGTGCTCGAAGTCAATACCGCCCACCCGCTCATCAAGAACCTTTCGGCGCTGCGCGACGTGCCGGGGCAGGAGGAGCGGCTTGGGGAAGCGATCGAGCAGCTCTACGAAGGAGCGCTGCTGCTGGAAGGGTCGCTCGACAACCCGGCCGACTTCGTGCGCCGTATGACGGCGTTCATGGAGCAGTCCACGACTCCTCTCACCGAGGGCGAATAATCCCTTCGCCCGGGCTTCACGGAAAGGATAACACTGGCTTAACGGCGGATAACATTGCCCTAACACCATCGGGCTACCCTTGGGCTACTTGAGCAGCCGAAGCGCGCGCACATCGGATTTCCCCATCCTGCGCAGGTTCGGCATCATCCTCCTGGGCGCTGCCGTCACGAACAACGCCGGCGACGCTTCGAACACGCCCGACGGCGGCCGCGCCGAGATGCTGATGTTCCGTGTCAACACGGGTGGTTTCTACCACAACTCGATCTTTACGGACTACAACTCCACCTCGGGTGGCTACGCGTTGACGATCGAGGACATCGACAACACCGGTTCGAAGCCGCTCGACAGCCGTCAGCGTTTTGAGGCGGGCGACCTGGGCCTGACGCACAACCTGTGGTACGGGTTCGGTGCGGGCAACGCACCGGCGCAGTTCGTGAACCCGGGTCTTGAGAACCAGGCAGCCATCATCGACTACCTCGTGGCCAACGGCAACGTGGTCGAGGATCCGATGATTGCCGGTATCGAGCGCTCTACGTCGCCTTCGGGTGGCCTTGATCCGCGCCCGACGGGCAACAGCCCGGCCTTTACCATGACGCGCGCCGCGTATCCAAACGACGCCTTCTACACGCCGGTGGACTTTGTGGGTGCCTTCGGTCGCGACAACTGGGCTGCTGGCTGGACCGCCCTGGCACACGCCGGCTACTTCGGCAACATCGCCACGGGCCAGACAGTCGACGTGGAGGATGGCTTTGCCCAGCTCCCTCAGCAGGTAGAACTGGCGCAGAACTTCCCGAACCCGTTCAATCCGACAACGACCATCGCTTTCCGTCTTGATCAGAGCCAGGAGGTGCGCCTGTCGGTCCATGACGTGCTCGGTCGTGAGATCGCGGTACTGGTTGATGGCATTCAGCCGGCCGGTACGTTCCAGACGGGCTTTGACGCTTCGAACCTGGCTTCGGGTATGTACATCTACCGCCTGCAGACGGCAGCCGGCGTGGTATCGAAAACAATGACGCTGCTCAAGTAATCGGGGAGGACGCGGTCCCTGGGGATGACGGGACCCGTTCGCAACTACCCGTTGCGTCTTGTTGACTCGCTAAGCGGGCATCGGGGCGGCCGCCCTGTTTTCGTTGTGTGTGGACTGGGCAGCATCTTGACGGATTAGCCACCGTATGGACGGATCGCATTGCGTATACTGTGCCGATTACCGGGCTGCCACTTCTCAGGTGGCCCAGAGGCATGCTCCTCATCGATCGTCGCTGCGACGAATCGCGAACCCAGCTCCCCCATGGCTCGCAGAGACAATTCCCACCCCTACCTGGTCCTGTTTGCCTTGTGGCTGATGGTGTTTTCCGCCAGCAGCCAGGTCATCATTGTATCTCCCATTCTTCCCAGGATAGGCGAAGCGCTCAATATTGCTGAGGCCTATCAAGGATGGCTGATTACCTCCTACGCGGTATGCCTGAGTCTTTTTGCCCTCATCATTGGACCTATTTCAGATAAGTTCGGACGTCGCCTGGTCATCCTCCTGGGATGTGGTTCGATGGCCGTAGCGCTATGGTTGCACGGTGTGGTGGAGAATTTTGCACAGCTTCTGACCATGCGTGCTGCAGCAGGGGCTGCAGGCGGCATGCTCAGTGGGGCAGCCGTGTCGTACGTAGGGGACTATTTCCCATACAACAAACGAGGGTGGGCCAATGGATGGGTCATGAGCGGTATCGCGGTCGGACAGATCATCGGTATTCCGATTGGTACGCTGCTGGCTGATTGGGTCGGATTCAAGGGAGCCTTCATGATGTTTGCCGGGACGATGACCCTGACCACGGTGCTGATTTGGTTCTACGTGCCGCAACCGGATGTGGAACGCGACAAGAATCGTTTGACCGTGCGATCCGCCATCGCTGGCTATAGGGAGCTACTGGGCCGTCGGGTGGTTGTCGCGGCCAGCGCTACATACTTCCTGATGTTTTTCAGTATCGGGCTATACGTTATTTACTTACCCACATGGTTGGAGCATCACCTGGGGGTCGAAGGCACGGCCATTGCTTCCCTGTTTCTGGTCGGAGGCATTGCCAACGTCATAGCCGGTCCCGCTGCAGGCAAGCTGTCAGACCGCACGGGTCGAAAACCCCTGATCATTACATCATGCCTCGGACTGGCCGTCGTCATGGTGGCGACCACCTACCTGACGACATCCATGGTCATGGCTTATGTCGTCTTCGGGTTCGCCATGGTCATGTTCGCCATTCGAATCAGCCCCCTGCAGTCGCTCATGACGGCGCTTGTCGAAGAACAGCGCCGCGGGGCGCTGCTCAGCCTTGCCGTGGCCATTGGTCAAATCGGTCTCGGTATTGGCAGTGCGGTGGCGGGTACCTCCTACGTCCGGTACGGTTACGTCTCTAACACGCTGACTGCGGCTGTGGCAGTGCTTGGGATGGCCATGTTGGCCTACTGGGCGTTACCTGAACCGAAGAGCGATCAATAAAAAAGGCGACCCGATCTTCGACCGGGTCGCCTCTCTCGATGATCCTCATCGCGGGCGTTACGAGTTCATCGTAACCAGGAACTCGTCATTTTTCTTCGTTCCACGCATCTTGTCGAGGAGGAAGTTCATGGCATCGATGGGGTTCATGTCTGCCAGGAGCTTGCGCAGGATCCAGATACGCTTGAGTTTGGCCTCTGGAATCAGGAGCTCTTCGCGCCGCGTACCTGATTTCACGATGTGGATGGCCGGGAAAATGCGGCGGTCGGCCAATTCACGATCGAGTACGATTTCCGAGTTGCCCGTTCCTTTGAACTCTTCGAAGATGACCTCGTCCATGCGGCTTCCCGTATCGATGAGCGCCGTCCCGATGATGGTCAGCGAACCGCCTTCCTCGATGTTGCGGGCCGCTCCGAAGAAGCGCTTGGGTCCCCGAAGCGCGCCGGCTTCCATACCACCGGAGAGCGTTTTTCCGGTCGACGTCGTCACGGCGTTGTGCGCACGGGCCAGACGGGTGATCGAGTCGAGCAGGATGACCACATCCTGACCGGCTTCCACGAGGCGCTTTGCTTTCTGCAGAACGATATCGGCTACCTCGACGTGCTTTTCCGGGTCTTGATCAAACGTGGATGCGATGACCTCGCCCTTGACGTGACGGCGCATGTCCGTGACCTCCTCGGGCCGTTCATCGACCAGGAGGATCAGGAGATGACACTCCGGATGATTGGTCGTGATGGCATTGGCAATCTTCTGGAGAAGGATCGTCTTACCCGTCTTGGGCTGCGCTACGATGAGCGCACGCTGGCCTTTTCCAATAGGAGAGAAAAGATCCATGACCCGGGTTGAGTACTCCCCTCCAAGCGTCTGCAGGACAAGTTGCTCCTCCGGATAATAGGGCGTCAGATAATCGAAGCTCGCACGCTCGTCGATGTCGCCCGGCGCGCGACCGTTGATGGAGTTGACCTGAATCAGGGCGAAATACCGCTCGCCTTCCTTGGGTGGGCGGATTTCACCGTCCACGGTGTCACCCATCTTGAGGGCGAAGCGCTTGATCTGGGAGGGAGAGACGTAAATGTCGTCAGGGCTCGGCAGGTAGTTGAACTCTGCGCTGCGCAGGAACCCGTACCCATCGGGCAGGATCTGCAACACCCCCACCTTGCGGATCATGCCATCGAGCTCGACCTCTTTCGGGTTGTACTCCTGCATGTATTCGGGCTGATCGGCGTAGACCTCCTTGCGACGTTCTTCCCGCGCTTCGCGGTTGCGGTCCCGACGGCTGCGGCGTCCACCGCGGTCATTGTCCCGGTCATTATTGCCGCGCTCGTTTCCGCGATTATCATCACGCCCACGTCCACCCCGGCGGTTACCGCGATTATCATCCTCCTCACGCCGGCGGCCACGATCCTCGTCCCTGCCACCGCGACCTCGCTCGTCGCGGCTTCCATTCTCCGGCCGGTTGCGCCGCCTGCCCCGGTTGTCACCACGTGCGGCATCGGCGTCGTCCTCTCCACGCCCGCGACGGGGATGTCGTTTCTGCTGCTCGGCCTCCTCCTGATTCGCGTTGCGACCGCCACGCTTGGGCCTACCCGAGGAGCGATCATTGTTGGATTCTTCGCCTCTGGAAGAACCTCCGCGACCGCGCTTGGCTTCGTCTCGACCGCCACTTTCAGACTTTTTGCCGCGAGTACGCTGAGATGAGGGACCGGCATCCGGTGAACCGCCAGCAGCTTCCTGCTTGCGCGAGGCTTCTTCTCGTCGTCGATTAGAGCCCGCTGCGGCTTCGGCCTTTGCCTCAAGGATGAGGTAGATCAGATCCTGTTTTCTCATGGCAGAGACCCCACCGAGGTTCATCTGCTTTGCGATTTCTTTCAGTTCAGGAAGTTTCTTGTCCTGTAGTTCTGCAATTTTCATGTAGTGAAGAGCAGGCCAACGATGACTGAAGCATCGGTTTCGATGCCGTGTCGTGCCGTCTCATGGCGCGAGGGGTCAACCTGTCGGTCGATTCCATCGGAGTGACGGGTTCCCTCAGTCAATCGAGAGCCGTTCGATAAGGAGAGCGTTGGAATAGGTAGAGCGTTGGCGGATGGTCCGCCGAATAGTAGGAGGCCGGGACCCGGAAGGGAGTTGGGACGGCCAGAGGGTTGTCTGCGGACGTCCAGGGAGGGTCAACGCAGGCAAGCCGATACAGAAAGATAGGTTATCCACGTTGAAAAGCAATACGGTTTGCGTATCCGGCAGGAAGTTCAGGTAAATCCCGGGCCGGTCATGGTCTTGCGGAAAGGATCCGTGAGACCACCTGATGTGAGCCTGCAAACAGCACATACGCTCCCTCTCGGTATTCCTGTTTCAGGACATCAGCCGGGTCGGAGGTCGTTTCGATGGGGCCCGTCCAACCGCTTTGGATCCAGCGAAGAGCAGCTTCATCAGCTTTCAGGCCGCGTGCTCCCGCGGTATCCACACAGATGATGCGTGTGGATTTCGGAGCGTAGCCAAGCAGCCAGTCTCCGAGCTTGCCCGGGTCCTTGTCTGCCAGAAAACCCAGTACGAGGACGGGTGTCTTGTCTGAGGCTGCGTTCAGGAAAACACGCAATGTGGCCTCAAGAGCACTTTCATTGTGCGCGACATCGATCATGACTCCGGGCAGGAGCCACTCTCCGCGCGCGCGTAGGCCACTGAGCGTCTGCATGCTGTCCAGACCATGCCGCAGCGTGGCAGCATCGATAAGCGGATCGTGCAGCTGATCCATGGCCTCGAGGGCAAGCAGGGCATTGACCTGCTGATGGGGGCCGGGCAGGGGCGGCTTGAGGTGCGTTACCTGCCTGCGGGACGTGGTCAATGTGAGTGTCCCATCGGGCGTTGTGCGGATACCTGTCAATGCGTTGATCTCCGTTACCCGGGCACCGATGCTTTGCAGGACACGATAGGCGGCCGTGCGACTCGGTTCTTCGAGCGGCACCATGATGAACGGTTTACCGCGCTTGCCGATGGCAGCCTTTTCAGCAGCAACATCACTCAGCGTTGGTCCCAGCAGCTGCATGTGGTCCCTGCCCACGGATGTCAGGATGCACAGATCAGCATCCAGGGCATTGGCTGCATCGTAGCGTCCGCCCAGCCCGATCTCGACGATGCAGCGCTCGGCCTCCTGGTCGGCAAACCAGCGCAGGGACAGGGCGAGTGTAGCCTCGAAAAAGCTTGGCTGCACGCGCGCGAAAAGCGTTTCCCATCGGAGCACCTCTCCGGCCAGCCAGGCCTCGGAGGGCGCTACGCCGTTGACCCGCATGCGCTCGGTTACCGACACAAGATGCGGTGAGGTATGCAAGCCGGTGCACACGCCGGCGGCGCTGGACATGGCAGCCAGCATGGAGGCCGTCGAGCCTTTTCCATTCGTTCCGGCAACCAGGATGATCTCCCGATGTCGTTCCGGGTGACCCATTCCGGTCAGCAGCGCCTTTATCCGTTCGAAACCGGGCTTGAGCGCCACTTCGCCGGACGTCGCATATGCCGGAAGCGCCATGAGACGCTCCATCGCCTTCATTTCATGCATGGGCAGGGGAGGGCAGTATCCGGATGTCACGTCCCCCGTCACCTCGGTGGCGAATGCTGACGAGGATCGTGTCCATGGGTAGGAGTGATTCGATGCGCTGAGGCCATTCAATCAGGCAAATGCCATCACCGCCGATGTAGTCCTGCGCTCCCGTGCGTTCGAATTCGGCTACATCGGAGAGGCGGTAACAGTCGATATGGTAGAGTGGAAAGCGCCCACCTCGATATTCCTGCGCAATGCTGAATGTCGGGCTCGAGACCGTATCAGGGTGGATACCGAGAGCCTGTGCAATGCCTTTCACGAAGTGTGTTTTTCCTGCACCCAGGTCGCCGAGGAGCGCAACGACCTGACCGGCCCCAAGGACATCACCAAACGCTGCCCCGGCCTGGATCGTGCGTTCGACACTGTGGCTCGTGATACGCTGTTCTTCCATGGATCAGCCTGCGGACCGTGGGCGAAGCGTCATCACGGGAAGGATCATTTCTTCCATCGAGATCCCACCATGTTGCATGGTATCGCGATACTTGTTCAGATACCGGTTGTAATTCGTCGGATACACGAAGTAGTAGTCTTCCTTGGCAATGATGAAATTGGTATTGCGATGATCCGAAGGCAGTCCGAAGGTGGAAGGATCCCGCACGAGGACGGCATGACGCTCATCGCACTTCAGATTCTTTCCGTATTTGTATCTCAGAGCGGTCGAGGTTTCGCGATCACCGATGACTTTCGTGTCGTGGAGACTGCGTATGGCGCCGTGATCGGTTGTGATGACCAGGGTACAGTCGCTCTCGGCCAGCTGCTGGAAGGCTTGGAATAGCCACGAGTGTTCGAACCAGGTCCTCGTCAGGGCTCGATAGGCCCGCTCGTCCGGCGCAATTTCCTTGAGCACGGCAGAGTCGGATCGGGAGTGGGCCAGGATGTCGACAAAGTTGACCACAACCGCGCTCAGATCGTGTTGGAGCAGATCGTGGACGGTTTGCTGGAACTCCCGACCATCCTTGCTCCCGATCAACTTGTCGTAGCGCACGCGCGCCTGGATATGACGTCGTTCGAGTAAATCGTTCAGGAATTGCTCCTCGTTGCGGTTACGGCTGTGCTCATCATCTTCGCCCTGTGCCCAGATGCGGGGGTAGCGTTTGGCCAAAGCGTCCGGTAGCAGTCCTGAAAAGATGGCGTTGCGGGAGTAAGGCGTGGCTGTTGGCAGGATGGAGTAGTGGTAGTCCCTCGAAATAGTGAAGAGCGGGGAGAGCAAATGCTCGAATTCGAGCCACTGGTCCCATCGCATGCAGTCGATGACGAAAAAGACGACAGGCTTTCCGTGATTCAGCTCCGGAATGACCCATTCGGGGATGACCTCGTGGGAAAGGGCAGGACGCTCTTCGTCGGGTGCGGAATCCACGCGGGAAATCCAGCGAGGATAGACCTCCTCCACGTATCTGCAGAAGGCCTGATTCACGTGACGGGCCTGGTCTTCGAAGACCTGTCGTACGCCCTCATCCGAGTCCAATTCGACGTCATACCGGATGAGTCGCTGGTAAAGATCCACCCATGCCGAGTGATCGAGGGGATTCATGAGAAGGGCCGAAATTTCTCCGAAGGCTTGGAGATAGTTCTCGGAGGCTTTCTCGGATTCGATGCGGCGCCCATCGAGGATGCGTTTGCACGTCAGCAGGACCTGGCTGGGATTGACCGGTTTTGTGAGGTAATCCGAAATCTTTCCACCGAGCGCCTCTTCCATGATGCGCTCCTCCTCGCTCTTGGTGATCATGACCACCGGCAGGTCGCTGCTTGTTTCCTTTATGGCAGTGAGCGTCTCGAGACCACCCATGCCCGGCATCTGTTCGTCGAGCAGGACGAGGTCATACCGCCCATTGCGGACCTCATCGATGGCATCCGCGCCGTTGGTGACGCTCGTCACCTCGTAGCCCCTGGATTCGAGAAACAGAACGTGGGGTTTGAGCAGATCGATTTCATCGTCTGCCCACAGGATGCGGGAAATCGTTGCCATTCGGTTCCGTGGTTCGTTCGAGAGTCCTTGAAAAAACGGTATCGAAGTGCGGAGCGTCGAAGGGCTGGTGGGCGATGGAAAGGGGTGTACCCGCTCCAGAGAGGTTTGTTCGTCGCTCGTGGGAGCGGCTCCGGTGGATCCCTCCACTGGGAGTGGGTGCCGTTCCCGGTGGGTCAACTTCCACAGGATTCTCACTTGGCTTGCAAGCGGTCACAGCGTAACATCGCCCTGTCGGCTCATCCCCCGCTGCCCCTTCCCATCTGATGCTTGTCTTCAACGCAGATTTCCAGACACCTACGGATTTTTCCTCCCTCTTCGGGCGGCAGGCCCCGCTCGTACTGGAAATCGGGTTCGGGGATGGTCGCTACCTCGAACACCTGCAACAGGCTCATCCCGAGTGGAATGTATTGGGTGCCGAAGTGTCGCTCGGTTCCGTGTGGCGCGCCTTTCGGCGCATGAAACGATGCGGTGCAGAGCATGTGCGGCTCTACAAGGGAAGCGGCCGCTTCATTGTCCGGGATATCATTCCCGAAGGCGGACTCGATCGCGTGTACGTCAATTTTCCGGATCCGTGGCCCCGCAAAAAACACCTCAGCAACCGGCTCCTTCAGGTACCGTTTTTCCAGATCCTCTCCAGTCGCCTCAAGCCCGGTGGCAGTCTCCACCTGACCACGGACCATCCTGAGTACTTCGCCTTTTCAGTGGCGCAGGGCAAAGCCTCCGGGTGTTTTGTTGTTGAGGAAGGAGACCCTCCGCCGGCAACGCTGCGGACAAAGTATGCCATGAAGTGGCTCGAGCAGGACAAGCCCATTTATCACGCGCGGTTCACCCTCAGTTCGGTGGCCGATTCACCCGAACCGCGAAATACGATCATACCCATGCAACACGCTATCCTGGACGGAACACTCACCGAGGTCGGGACCTTCGAGAAGCAGGTCCGGGCTTTTGAAGGGGGTCATGCCATCGTGCTCGAAGCCTACCGTGACCTTTCGGGTGATGGGCTGCTGTTCAAAGCCGTCAGTGAAGAGCCCGATCTGCGGCAGGAACTCATCATCCAGGCCTGGCCACACGAACAGGGTGGCGTGCTGGTCAGTCTTCAGCCCTTTGGCAATCCGATGACCACCAAGGGAGTGCGTGAATCCGTCATGGCTGTTGCCGACTGGCTGGTCAGTCAGGGACTGACAATGCAAAAAGCCTGGATCTAGGAGCCCTCAAGCCTCGCGCTGCCGTCGTCGAAGGTGCCACGGACTGTAGCCGGCAGAAGGGGTCGAGGGGCCGGGCCCCTGTTGCGGTGCCGTACGATGATGGCCATCGACATACAGGGCGGCCGCGATGGCCATATCCTCCCCAAGCGACGGGTTGGACACTGTCAGGACATCCGGCGTGAAGTGGTCGTCCACGAAGTGGGTCGAAAATCCGCCGGAGACGAAGGCATCGTGTTGCATTACATAGCGGCAGAAACCAATCGTGGTGGGTACGCCGGCGATGTCATATTCGCCGAGAGCCCCTACCATGCGGGCAATGGCCTGCTCCCGTGTGGTCCCCCAGGCGATGAGCTTCGATATCATGGGATCATAGTGGACCGGGATTTCTGCCCCTTCTTCGACCCCGCTGTCCAACCGGATGCCCGGCCCTGAAGGGGGATCGTGTACCAGGAGGGTGCCCGGCCCTGGGAGGAAGCCCGAGGTTGGATCCTCGGCA
>Ga0181575_10003644_pt1 | contig 10831 bp, 8 predicted proteins | sample 101ome_23_FD_145599 | JGI IMG/M metagenome (GOLD analysis project Ga0181575, IMG submission 145599) | Coastal salt marsh microbial communities from the Groves Creek Marsh, Skidaway Island, Georgia - 101411CT metaG (spades assembly) | ecosystem: Environmental > Aquatic > Marine > Intertidal zone...
GCCGTTACAATCTGCTGGTACAATACATCCTCGATTTGCCACATCTAAACCATCCCATTCAAAAATTGACTACCTCCCTTTCACATCCGTATTAATTCACAAAGAAATTTTTGAACTTAATGGACCATTAAATGAAAACTACTTTATGTATTATGAAGATGTTGATTACTGTAAACGAGCAAAGCAACATGGCATTCAACTTAAACTTTCGCATGATTCAACAGTTATTCACGATGAAAGTAAAACATTTAACAAGAACTCTAAGATAAAATCTGACCAAATTTATATAACCTCAAAAAAACTATTCATGTATAATCACGGATATACTAAAAAATGGATTCTATTTAGCTTACTTTTATCTGCAACTAAACGACTATGCAGTGGGCATTATCAATCAGCAATAAAAATTATAAAAATAGCAAAAACAAGTCCAAAAAACCTGATTGGTATATGCTTCGATTAAACATCGTCATTTCAAAACTCCGGTTTTTATTTGATCGAAAAGATAAGGCTCACTTCTTTGCTTTATTCGCCTATACAGTGCTGTACAGTGGCATTGAAACAATCGGTGTTGGCCTTATCATTCCCTTTTTAAGCCTCGTGAATCAGTTTGAAATCGTGCATACGAATGCGGTATTCAATGCGTTGTACATTAGCCTCGGGCGCCCATCCCCAAGCACAACAATTGCCGCAATGGGACTGGGCCTCGTTTTATTTTATATGGGTCGAGCCGGCATTACGATGCATTATACCTATGCGGTCAATAAATTCGTCCAAGGCCGATTTCACAGTTTAGCTTATCGGTTGTTTGATCATTACCTGAAACTCCCCTACCTCAGTTATCAAGCGCATCATTCAGGGCAATTATCTCGCACCATTATTACCGAGTCTGATCAACTATCCAATTTAATGTACTTCTCATTACTGTTTCTAACCGAAATCACCACAACGCTCTGTATTTATAGCTTTTTGCTGTTTATCAATTGGAAGGCAACACTGGCGATTAGTGTCTACGCAGGACTCATTGGCATTGTTTTGATTCTCATTATTCGTCAAAAAACAAACCAGGCTGCCCAATCCCGTGAATACAATCACAACCAATTTTACAAAACCATTTACGAAACATTTAAAAACTTTAAATTAATTAAATGTTTAAAGAATACCCAATGGCTCAGTCAACACTTTCAGGCCAGCAGCTATGGGCTCAGTCAAGCCAATATTAAAGCCAACGTTATCGGGCAACTGCCCCGTGGAATCTTGGAAGCCAGTGGTATTGTTATTATGCTTAGCTTTATTGTAGTTAGTACACTAAACCAACTCAATTTAGCTCAAATTATTCCCTTGTTAAGTGTCTATGGGCTTGCCTTTTTTCGACTAATGCCCGCATTTAACCGAATGCTGTCCTCGTATAATCAAATCCTATTTTTAGCCCCTAGTTTGAATGCTGTATACCGGTCATTTACCATTCAAACTGAACCATTGGGCAATCAATCGATCGCATTCAAATCCATGATTCATGTAAATGCCGTATCGTTTAGCTATCCCAGCGCACCGACCAAACAAATTTTAAAGAACCAATCCCTTGAGATACCCTACCAATCGAGCATTGGCATTATGGGCAGCAGCGGATCGGGTAAAAGCACCCTATTGGATATTATTTGCGGCCTCATTCCGCCCGATTCCGGGCAGGTATATGTTGATGGCATTGCCCTAACCGCTGAGGCTATGCGCAGTTGGCGGGCCAGTATTGGCTATGTTACCCAAGAAACGACCTTATTTGACCATACCGTTGGATATAACATTGCCTTTGGGCACCCCTATGATGAAACACGCATTGTTGAGGCACTACACGCCGTGAAGCTATATGATTTTTTTAATACGCATGATGGCCTTCATACAATTATTGGTGAAAATGGGTGCCGGCTCAGCGGTGGGCAACGGCAACGCATTGGGGTAGCTCGGGCTTTGTATCACAACCCTCAGCTGTTGATTTTAGACGAAGCCACCAGCGCGTTGGATAAAGACACTGAACAGCATTTGATTAACGAAGTCTTTTCTAAACTAACCAATGAAACGATTATTAGCGTGTCGCATCATGCGGCAGCGCTGAGCTATTGTGATAAAATCATAAACTTACCGGCTATTTAAAAACGCCTCAATCCGTGTCAACGCTGTTTTCAAGTCAGCCATGGCCACGGCGTAGCAGCAGCGCACATACCCTTCTCCGCCCTGGCCGAAAACCGCCCCTGGGACTACGGCTACCCGTTGGGTCTCTAGCAATTGAACCGCAAAGGCTTCGGAAGACAACCCCGTTGAGCGAATATCCACAAAACAATACAAGGCCCCTTCTGGCATTGCGGTAGGCAACCCCAAGTCATTAAGGCCGGTTACAAATAAGCGTCGTCGTTGGTCATAATCCGCACGCATGGACGCCACAGAACCCGCGTGATTGCGAATCGCTTCCAAGGCGGCATACTGGCCCACCGTTGGCACACACATCACTGTGTATTGATGAATCTTGAGCGCCCGCTCAATAAAGGCTTTGGGTCCACACAAGTAGCCAATCCGCCACCCCGTCATGGCATAGTTTTTAGACACCCCACCCACATAAATGGTATTGGTTTTGGCATTTGGATATGTGGATAAAAAAGACTGAACGGGTCCGTCGTACACCAAATCATAATAAATTTCATCCACCAACACCCAAATGCCACGCTCATAAGCAAATTGACCAATCGCCGCTAAGGTTTCCGGCGGAATCACAGCGCCTGTTGGATTGGAGGGAGAGCATAACATAATCAATTTTGTTGTATCCGTCACCGCAGCTTGAATCGCCGCCAAGGTTGGCACAAACTGAGTCTCACCGGTATTCACGGGAATCACCGTGGCCCCCGCTAATGTTGCCAACGGGGAATAGGAGATATAGGTGGGCTCTGGAATCACCACGCTGTCACCCGGATTAATAACTGCTCGCAAGGCAATATCAATCGCCTCGGACGCACCCACCGTTACAATCATCTCGTTCTCTGGGCAATACCGAACACCCGAATACTCATGAATGAGGGTTGAAATGGCGGACCGAAGCGGCAAAATACCTTGATTGGACGTGTAATGTGTTTCCCCTTGCTCAATGCTTAAAATAGCCGAATTGCAAATCCCCCACGGCGTGGTAAAATCCGGTTCACCAACCCCCAAGGAAATCACGTCGTCCATGGTTAAAACCAAATCAAAAAATAAGCGAATCCCTGATGATGGCACAAGATCTAATCGATCATTAAACGCATTGAGTCCTGGATGTGTCATAAAGTTATGGCGTTACAGACAACCGATCGCGTGTAGTGGGATCATCCAACAACATGCCATTCACTTTGTAGCGCTTCAATATAAAATGCGTGGTAATGGATCGAATGGATTTCAGGGGTGCCAATTGATTGGAGACAAACTCGGAAATCCCCGTAATGCTATCGGATTCTACAATAATTAAAAAGTCATATCGCCCCGATATTAAGTAGTGATCAATCACATTGTCATGCCGAAAAATACGACCCGCTGCACGATCAAATCCATTTTGCTCTTCAGGCCGAACCTCAAGTTCAATTAATGCACGCACACGTTCCGATTTTGGTTGATCCATAAGTACAAAAATCAGTATAACGCAAAACCCTCTAATTTGGTAGCGGGGACAGGAATTGAACCTGCGACCTCCGGGTTATGAGCCCGACGAGCTACCACTGCTCTACCCCGCGACGATACTAAAACTCTAGCACAAAAAATCAAGAATGGTCAACTTGTTATAATCCAAGTGGCATTATTTTGGATTCAATACTATAATGGAAATTGTTTATTTTATAATGTTTTAACACAGCAATGAGGTTGTCCTTTAACTATGAAAAATTTATTCAGAACAATTACACGCCCCGCATCATTGGTTTTGATCATTGGCGTTCTACTGTCCTTGTATATTGGGAAAACGACACCCCCCACATGGACCATTGAACGCATGAGTGTGGATGCTTTCAAAACAGAAACCGGTCAATGGGCGTACACCTACAATAAAGCCCCCGTTATTATTGAAAATTTAGTCCCGATTGATACCGCCTATTTAACACCTCAAAACCTCGAGGCCGTGAATGCCGCTAAAACAACACCGGCTATTACCGAAGAGTTTGTCATTCAGCCCAACGGCGATATTCAACGCCTAAAAGTGACGCGCCATTGGGGGATTTGGTCTTTATTGCCCGCCATTGTTGCTATTTTATTGTGTTGGATTGTCAAAGAACCCATCACTGCCTTATCTGGGGGCATTATTGCCGGTGCTTTTTTAATTGGAAAATTTAATATCTTAGACGATGTGTTGGTCCCAACCTTTATGTCTAAAAATGCCGCCACTGTTTTAATTTTATATTTATGGTTATTGGGCGGTTTAATGGGCATGTGGGAAAAAACAGGGGCCTCCAAAGCATTTGCTGAGTTTATGGCCAAGCATTTTGTGCGTGGCCCGAAAACGGCTAAAGTTGTCGCTTGGTTATTGGGGATCATATTTTTCCAAGGGGGAACCGTTAGTGCTGTTTTAGTGGGTACAACCGTTCGACCACTCGCTGACGAAGAACGGGTCAGTCACGAAGAATTGTCCTTTATTGTTGACTCAACCTCCTCCCCCATTGCAATATTGCTGCCGTTTAACGCATGGCCCAGTTACGTTCAAGCGTTTAGTTTTGTGGGTGGTGCCGCCTGGTTGGCCACAGAAGCGGATCGAATTGCATTTTTTTTCAAAAGCATTCCGTTTAATTTCTATGCTATTTTTGCGATCACATCGACACTGCTGTTAAGTATTGAACGGTTACCCTGGTGTGGGCAACAGCTAAACGCAGCGATTCGACGGTCCCGTGAAACGGGTGAATTAGACGCCCCCGATGCAGAGCCCGTGAATAGTTTGCATTACGATACCGATCATGTCCCCAGTGGCTATCGAATTACAATTGGGGATTTCTTTATTCCATTGCTGGTTGTCTTGGGTTTCGCCATTAGTACCTATATTACGCTAGGATCACCCAAAGTATTGTGGGCGTTTGGCCTTGCGTTAATGACATCCATTCTAATGGCATTCTTGCGGGGCATGGGAGCCAAAGATGTTATCGATGGCTTGTCTTTAGGCTTTAAGGGTGTTGTGTTGGGCTCGCTCATTTTGTTGTTGGCCATGACCATTGGCGCCATGTCCAAAGCAACGGGTGGCGGTGCCTACTTGGTTGATCTATTGGGCAGTTGGATTCCCTTTTGGCTCTTACCTGGACTGTTGGCTTTACTAACTATGTTTATTGCATTTGCAACAGGAACCAGTTGGGGGACTTTTGCGGTATCATTACCCTTGGCATTGCCATTATCGTTTCATGTAGGAATGGCCCATGGACTGGTGAATTTAGAGTTTTTTATGCTCATTTGTTTTTGTTCAATTCTAAATGGCGCTGTATTCGGGGACCAGTGTTCCCCCATATCCGACACAACGGTACTCAGTGCCATGACCACCGGCTGTGATCTAATGGACCACGTGAAAACACAAATACCGTTGGCGACTGTATCAATGGGAGGTGCAATTCTTTTATGGACACTACTCGTCAGTCTATTCGCATAACTGGCTACTGGCTCATGAAATGTGAGCCCGATATTTACTCGATTTCAAATCTTGAAACCGATGGGTCAACCTCCTGGGAAGGCGTTCGAAATTATCAAGCGCGCAACTTCATGCGGGATCACATGAAATTAAATGATCGTGTTGTTTTTTATCATTCCAATGCGAAGCCTCCGGGCGCTGCTGGTCTTGCTCGAGTTTCCAAAACAGCCTATCCCGATCATTTTTCATGGGATCCCACACATCGCTACTTTGATCCGCAATCCAGTCCGGAAAACCCTCGCTGGGTGATGGTTGATATAGCATTTGAACAAAAATTCAAATCCGTTATTCCTATTCAAACGCTTCGTGATCATCCAGAATTACAAAATTTAATGATTTTACAAAAGGGGTCTCGATTATCGATTACCCCGATTGACCCACATGAATACCATATTATTCACCAATTAGGCTTAGAATGAACTGGCTAATTATTCCAATCGTTATTGGTGTGATTAGCGTTTTGGTCTCTCAACGCCGTCGCTTATTTTTATTAGCCATTCGATTAATATCGTATCGCCGTTGGTACATTTACAACATTTCGGACTCCTTGTCTTTTAGTTTGCACCAATATATGAATTACCACGATATGTTTAAATCCTTTATATCAAAAATCACCCTAGTGTTCCCGTTTAAGCATGTCAGCCTGTATTACACTGATAGTGACTATGAAGAACTCCGGGCTTTATCCCATTATGGCGACCCTGTTAATACGTCAAGCTTACCGTCTAAGTCGTTGTGGAAGTGGTTGGATGTTCATCGGCGATTGGTCATTCAAAGTTATACCGGCCATTTCAAAATATCAAACAATGAGCATATGGATGAGCTTAAAAAATTTAATGCCCATATTTGCTTCCCTTTATTTTCTATGGGCAAATTGCAGGGTATTTTATTGTGCGGACCCTTACCCAAATATCGCGCACTACATCAATTTGATTACAATCAGTTATGGAAAATCAGCCAAATATTAGCCTTGGCTATTCAGCATGCATTGTTGCATTTAAATAACCAAAACAATGTTCAACGCCTGTCCCGCTTACATTTATTCTCAATAGAATCGAGCCAATGCACAACTCAAAAATCATTAGCCAGATTATCCACCCGGCTACTCAATGATCTATTCGGGTTAAAAACAATCGTATATTTTCATTATATTCCAGCCACACAATCGTTTATTCCAATGGGAATCAATCAAACACCCTATTTGAGTTTATATCAGTACCCACTGTTTATTCATGCGGCCCTACTGTCTGATTTAAGCAGTCGATCCATTACCCATACGCATCCAATATTTAGTCAAAATCAAGATGTATATCACTTATTTCGCGCTATTTTCCGTACAGAACAGTATTTTTTAATGCCCATTCGAAATACCCATGGCCACGTCCATGGACTATTTCTGGCCCCACTGTATCCGAGTGATACTTTAATCCCACAACATTCATTAATTCCCATTGCAATGGACGCTGTTAAATTACCGATTAATCGTATCGCTAACTTCGAAGCCATGCAAAAAACCAACGCCTATAATCAAGCGGTTTTAGACAACAACCCCGTGGGTATTATCGTGTTGGACAAAAATTTAAATATTGTCTCGTGCAATTCGAAAGCATTAAAATTGTTTAATGAAACACACACACTGATTGAAAAAAAAGTGAGTCATGTGTATGACAAGTGCCCCGATATTCAGCAAATTGAATATGTTGCCATATCCCAAGTACCCATTGCCTTTGAAACCACCATTGAGTACGATGGCATGGTGAATTCCATCTACTTATCCGCCCAACTGATTGAATCTGAAATTTTATGTATGATTACGGATTTATCCGCTATGCGAAAATTACAGCTTAAAATACAACAAAGCAACCAATTGTCCATGCTTGGCACCATGTCGGCCAGCATTGCCCATGAAATTAAAAATTCATTGGTAGGCATTCATTCATTTGCTCAGTTATTGCCAAGCAATTGGAACAATGAATCCTTTCGTGAAAAATTTTCATCACTGGTTATGAATCAGTTAGCTCGGGTCACGAATATGACTTGTTTACTGGGGCAACTGGGAAAGCCATCGGTCACCAAACTGCAACCGATTAATTTACACCATCATCTCAAACAAGCCATTGAACTATTAACCGGTGAATTTAATAAGCATCGAGTCGCCGTAGTCAATACCATTCACAATGACATTATTATCAAAGCCGATGTAAATCAAGTATTTCAACTATTTACCAATATACTATTAAATGCTGTGCAGGCTATGCGTATTCATGGCGGCACTATTACAATAAGCAGCCAACTAATGCCTGGAAATTATATCGAAATTCAGTGCATGGATACCGGCCACGGTATGGATAGCCAAACACTGCGTAGAATTAACGAAACATTTTTTTCAACCAAATCATCCGGGTCTGGACTTGGGCTTCCCATCATTCGAGACATTGTATTGCGGCATAATGGCGCCATCAAGATTGACTCCGAGATTGACAAAGGCACCACCGTTAACGTGTACTTACCCAAAGTAAAAGCCAATGCTGACCAATTTGAAAAAGAAACCGGTATTCAACTGATGCAAGCTGAAGAAATAGAAGAAAAGGAGTTTACATTATCATAAATCAAGTCCCTAATTTTATTAGCCTCTTTCGTATCTTAGGCGTTGCCTTTATTTTTATGCTAACCCCTTATACCAGTCACTATACCCAATTGGTGACAATCGTATTGTACACCGTGGTTTGCTTAACCGATTTTATTGATGGATGGTTTGCCCGAAAATACAACTGCGTCAGCTACATCGGTAAGATTTTAGACCCGCTAGCCGATAAAATTTTGGTGCTTGTCTTGCTCCCTTTATTGCAAATGGGGGTTATTACCAGTTTTCCAATTTTTATTATTTTAACCCGTGAATTCTCTGTGATGGCTTTGCGTATTGTTGCGGCACGTCATAAATTAAATTTAGTTGAAGCCAAGGGACTAGGCAAGTTAAAAACAGCCATTACATTGCCCGTCTGTGGTATTTTATTGGGACGCGTGGTTACCCAGCCTGATGCATCCATGGGTTGGTACTGGAAACCCCTAAGTCTACTGCAACACTGGGTGACTACTTGGCCTGAACCAATCATACAAGGACTCATTATTCTAATGGTTGGAATTACCGTTTGGTCATTTTTACACTATGCGTGGCTGTTTACATGGGAAAAATTATTGCAACAAACCAACAACAACCATCAAGCTGCAAAAAAATACCTCTATGCCTTAATTCCAAATACATTTACATTGCTCAATATTGTTTTAGGATTTGCCGCTATTTATTGGTCATTGACCGGTCAGTTCAGATTGACCATGGTCGGTCTTTTGGGTGCAACCGTATGCGATGCCCTCGACGGGTTATTCGCTCGAAAATTAAATACGTCATCCACATGGGGGCAACAGTTGGATAGCCGCGCCGATGTGTTGAGCTTCGGCATTGCGCCCAGTATTTTAATCGCCTGCTATTTACACTCACTGATCGGCATTGTTCTTGGTATAGTTTATGGCTGGTGCGTGTATTACCGAATCAAGCGATTTAAGCAATCCGGCCATCAAAATTTTTTTGAAGGACTCCCATCGCCGGTAGGCGCAGGATTTGTGATTGTAGCCACACAATCCAGTTTGAGCAGCCCGATTGGCTTTGCCAGCATTAGTGTCGTATCCAGCTTACTGATGATTTCTACAATTTCATACATTCATTTCCGAGCGGCTCGCAACCACTGGGTGTTGCGCATTGTTGGTTGGGGGTTGTTCAGCTGCTTTTTGCTGTCAACGTTGATTATGATTACGATCCCCTACTTGCATGATGTCCTACTGGGCCTTATCGCCATCTATGCCCTGTCCCCGTTATGGGTGAAGCCCAATACTCGCCCGGACTTGAGCCATTAAATCATCCACTGTATCCGCCTGATTGGGCTGAATAACCGAATGAATATCAAGCTCAATGGTACCGGGTTGAATGATCAGGCTATCTTTGGATAACACCGATGTTGATCCCTGAATAGTCACTGGCAAAATTGGAATATCGCGTTTAAATGCAACCGAAAATACGGCCCGATGAAAGGGCTGCAAGGTTCCGTCCGGGGATCGTGTGCCTTCTGGGAACACCACAACCGATCGCCCCAATGCCAATTGATCTACAATCCCATTTAATACCGTTAACGATTGCCTGGGATTGGCTCGATTGATGGCCATATGCCCATGCGAGCGCAGCTCATGCGCCAATAATGGAACGCGAAACAACTCTTGCTTGGCCACAAATACACTATGAATCGGCAATGTTCGCAACAATGCAATAATATCAGCATGGCTGCAATGATTGGCTAAGATTAACACAGGGTGGGCATTCATCGCATTTTCGAGGCCCCGAACAACCACCCGAATGCGGCTCAACCAAAACATGCCCATTAAAAAATACCGGGCCGTACGCGCGCACCAGGCCGCTCGCTGCGGGGTTGCTCGCATAACCAGCATGCCCAATTGGGTCATGCCCACATGGAGAGCCAAGCCCAAAATCATAACAAGCCAAGCCCAAGCGGATACTAAAATACGCATATTACTTAGTGTATCGGGGATGCCCCATAGTAATCAATAGCCGACAACGCAATGCGTCTAAAAATAGGCCCCGCAACCGTTGACCCCCAAATGCTTTTTTCGGGACTATCAACCATAACCAATAGAACAAGGCTTGGGGTATCCAAAAATCCAACAAACGACGCGACATACCGATCCGCATAATACCCACCCGTCGGCGACGGTTTATTCGCCGTTCCTGTTTTACCGCCAATGCGATACCCCGGTATTTTCAAATGCGCAGCCGTCCCCGATTGGACCACGCTTTCCATCATGCTTCGCATTTCATTGGCCGTATCTTGCGTTAAAATTCGATTTCGACGAATTCCCCGAGCCAATTTATGGGTTGTATCCGTTTTAACACTCTGAATAATGCGCGGCCGGACTAAAATCCCACCATTAACAATGGCGCTCACGGCTGTTGCCAATTGCATACTTGACACCCCAATGCCTTGACCAAATGCAATTGTAGCGGTATCCACGGCCCGCCAGTCTGTGAATGGCCGCACCAAGCCCCCGGTTTCTCCCGGCAATCCCACAGCCGTTGATTTTCCAAATCCAAAATGTTGA
>Ga0181575_10003660_pt1 | contig 10812 bp, 15 predicted proteins | sample 101ome_23_FD_145599 | JGI IMG/M metagenome (GOLD analysis project Ga0181575, IMG submission 145599) | Coastal salt marsh microbial communities from the Groves Creek Marsh, Skidaway Island, Georgia - 101411CT metaG (spades assembly) | ecosystem: Environmental > Aquatic > Marine > Intertidal zone...
AATCCTTGCCAGTTACCAACTACTAATTTCTTTTCATTATCTTCACTTAATTTTTGCTTAATATCTTCCTGATTAAGGATTTCTGGTTCTGAACTTTTAACAACTCCTCCTGGAACAGGTTTATATGAACAAAATGCAAACTCTTCCCTTTTTATATCAATTATTGAATAAATCTTACGATGACCTGTATGGGCTGCATATGATAGAGCATCTAATCCGTTTACAGGTACAAGCGGCAAACCTAAGCTTGCACAGATGCCTTGGGCAACTGCTAGTCCAATTCTAAGACTTGTGTAAAAACCTGGACCTATATCAAGATAAACGACTTCAAGATCATTTTTATTTTTATTTGATTTTTTAAAGACTTCATCAATTGAATTCATCAATATACTTGTAGATCCATTCTTAGATTCGACAGTAGAGGACGCGATTAGAGATTCACCATAAATTGCAACAGAGTTGTATTTTCCAGAAGTTGATATTGAGAGACTAATCATATATCTTTATGTTCCTTGTTAGCTCATCTTCAATAGTTATTTCGATAATATCCATATCAAGTTGATTCAAATTAGGTATCAAATTTATCCACTCAATTATAAATAAACTATTATCACTATCAAGTGGTAAGTCCAAGTCAAGAAACTCGGACCAGCTTCCCAAACGATATAAATCAATATGATAAATTTGTAAATCTCCAACTGAGTATTGTTTTACAATGTTGAAAGTTGGTGAAGTCACAACTTCGGTAGATCCAAAATATTTAATTATTTCTTTTGCTATAGTAGTTTTTCCAGCTCCAAGAGGACCTGAAAGACCTATTATTTTGGGAAGAATCAACTTGTCTAAATAACTTTTTAAAAATATTTCCAGTTCAGATTCTGAAACTTTATTAACCAACTTCTACCCTTTCAAGTCTTTTAGACATGTTAGTTAAAATTTCCCATTCAATAGTTTTATTCCATGATGCAATATCAGAAACCGTTATCTCTAATGAAGAATCATCCGATTTACCAAGAATCACAACTTCATCGTCAATTTCAACATTTAAATCAGTTACGTCAAATAAAATCTGATCCATAGTTACTCTGCCTACAAGTTTACAAAAAGTATTCTTAACTATTACTCTTCCGTCTGGAAAAGAATTCCAAGGGTAACCATCGCCGTAACCAATTGGTGCGGTAGCAATTATTGAATCTCTTTCAAGCTTTTGTGCTTTTCCGTACGAAACAGTTTCTCCTGCTTTTCTTTTTTGTAAATTTGAAATTCTAGTTTTAATTTCCATTATTGGATTTAATTCATGATTGAGGTTTTCACTAGAAACAAATGTTCCATATGCAGCTAGTCCTATTCTGGACATGTTAAAGACCGTATCTGAGTTAAAAAAAGTTGAAGCAGAGTTATCAACATGAACTAAAAGATTGGAAACATCTACATTAGAGATAATTTCTTTGAAAAGAGCTATAGAGTTTTTTGTAGATTCTGAGTTTGTATCAGATACCGGAAAATGTGTACAAACACCTCTTAGGTTTAAACTTGACTCTACTATTTGGCTAAATAAAGTTTCAAATTTATCTGGTTCACAGCCTACTCTGTGCATTCCAGTATCAACTTTCAAATGTACATTGAATGGATACCCTGATTTGATTAGTTCATCGATAAATGTTGTGTTATAAACTGTTAGGTCAATTTTGTTTTTTTGAATAATATCAAGCTGAGAAACAGATGGTTCAGATAGTAGAAGTACATTTGATAGTGGACTAGCTTTTCTGACAATTAATGCTTCATCAACTGAAGCTACAGCAAACCAATCAACTCCAAAACTATCAGCAACACTTACTGTCCACTCAATGCCATGACCATAAGCATTAGCTTTTACAACTAAACATATTTTTTTCTGGGATAGTTTTCCTAAATAATCTAAATTACGAATTAAATTTTTTTTATTTAGATAAATATAACCTCTGTCCATAATTTAGAATCTATTTCTGATTTTTTAAATCTATTGGCTTTCTCTTGCTAAGCGCAGCACCAATTGCAACACCCATTGCTAGCCAAGTAGGATCTTTTGTCGCTGCGAAGACTGCTGCTCCTATGCCTGTTCCAACACCAATCCAATTTCCAGAATTATCTGAATTCCGAAATTTATTTTTCATTATTACTCAACAGTAACAGATTTAGCCAGGTTTCTAGGTTGATCTATAGACTCACCGTTCAAATTTGCGACATGATATGCAATAAATTGAAGAGGGATTATAGAAATTATTGTTGATAATACCTCTGATGTGGTTGGTAAAGTTACATATTCATTAGATATGTCTTCTAACTTTTTAGAAGAATTATCTCCAATTGAAATCACATACGCTCCACGAGCAATGACCTCTTGCACATTACTTGTTGTTTTGTCCAATAAATGATTTTGACTCGCTGTAACAATTACAGGAGTATCATCTTCAATTAAAGCTAGAGTACCATGTTTAAGCTCCCCTGCAGCCAATGCTTCTGCATGAAGATAAGAAATCTCTTTTAATTTTAAAGCACCTTCAGCTGCAAGTGCGTAATCTAGCCCTCTGCCGATAAAATAAATATCTTTCTTTTTTGAAATCTTCTTTGAAAGCCTTTTAATTTGATCTTCACAATTTAATGTTTCTTGAATCAATTTAGGTAATCCATTTATTTCATCATAAGAAATATTTAATTTGTTCTCTTCATCCCAGTGTTTTGCGACCAAGAGCTGGCCTATGAGCATGCCAAGATATGCCTTTGTAGAAGCGACACCAATCTCAGGACCTACATGAAGGTACAACACGCTATCTGCCATTCTTGCTAGAGAGCTCCCTACAACATTTACAAATGCTAATACATGAGCATCATTTTCTTTAAGAAGCTCAGTTGCAGCAATTGTATCCATAGTTTCTCCAGATTGTGAAATAACTATGCCTAAATCATTCTTTCCAACAATTGGTTCTCTATATCTAAACTCTGATGCCAACTCAACACTTACGGGTACACCTAAGACCTTTTCAAACAAATCCTTGCCAAATAAGCCAGCATGATATGCTGTTCCACATGCGACAATCCATATTTTTTCAAATTTTTGAGCCTCTTCTTTACTAATGGGTATATCGCTTTCACTTCCTGCCAAGCGACCGCTAATAGTTCTTTCTATTACCTCAGGTTGCTCTAATATTTCTTTATACATAAAGTGGTCATGACCACCTTTCTCAGCTTCAGAGACTTCCCAATCAATAACTTGAATTTCTCTTGAAATTTTATTTTTATTTATATCAAAAAGTTCAAAATTACCGTTTTCAATCTTTACAAAATCTCCATTTTCCAAAAATATCATTTTATTTGTGTGCTCAAGAATTGCAGCAGAATCAGATGCAAGAAATACCTCATCGTCACCAACACCAAGCACTAAGGGGCTCATCATTCTACCTGCCACTATTACATCAGGTTGTTTCACAGTTGTTACAACTAGTGCATACGTACCTTCTAGTTTTTTTGCTACATTTAAAACAGTTTCTAATAGATCGCCTGACCATTCTTTGCTTAACTCGACAGCAACAACTTCCGTATCTGTATCAGATGAAAAAGTGTAGCCTTGTTCTATTAGTTCATTTTTCATCTCAGAATAATTTTCAACAATACCATTGTGAATGATTGCGAACTCGTTTTGATTATCTGAATGAGGATGTGCATTTTTATCACTAGGAACACCATGTGTCGCCCATCTAGTATGACCAATTCCAATACTGCCTTTAATTGTTTTACCATCAAGATGTTGAATCAATGAAGATAACTTGCCTTCTTTTTTTTCAACAATTAATTCATTGTTGTTTAAAATAGCTATTCCAGAAGAGTCATATCCTCGATACTCTAATCTTGATAAACCACCTAATAAAATTGGCAAAGGTTCTTTAGGGCCTGAGTAACCTACTATTCCACACATTATATTCTCCATTCCAACGAGCAAGTTGAAATAAGACTACATTAAATTGCCTCTGTTCAACAATTTCTTGTTGTTTTTAAACAATTTATTACGACCGTAGAGCCGAGTATGCATCCGCCGAATTTTTCGATAACATACTACCTCGTCACCTTTAGAAGGCCTGGCGCTAATTTGCTCGTTAAAAATATTATAAATTGAATTTAATGTAAAAGTCTTATTATTTATTTAAATAAATTTAAGAAATCTTCAACTCGTTTTTGATAATAGTTAGCAACTTATCCATAAAATTATCCAACTCTTCTTCACTCTTTGCTTCTACTAAAACTCTTAATAAAGGTTCTGTTCCAGATTTTCTTATTAAGTATCTACCATCAAGTTGCGTTTCTATAAATAATTCTTCCGCTAAAGAATTTAATGAATCGATTACATCATCGGATGGAATTTCGTTTAAATGAAGGTTTTCTAATACTTGAGGATATTCATATATATTGTCCGCTTTAAATTGTACAAGAGTTGTATTAAAAAAAGACAATGCTTTTAAACTCATCAACATCGTCAGCAATCCATCACCAACAGGTAAAATATCCGGAAATATAATATGTCCAGACTGCTCTCCGCCTAATGAACCATTATTTTCCAATAAAGCTTCAGCAACATATTTATCTCCTACTTTTGTTTCTATGTTAGAAAAATTATTTTTTTCTACTGCTGCTTTAAATCCAAAGTTAGACATAACTGTCGATACAACAACATTATTTTTTAAACTTCCTTTTGAAGATAAATACTTGGAAACTAGAAGCATGATTACATCACCGTTAGAAACTTTACCCTCTTCATCAACCAATATTGATCTATCAGCATCTCCATCAAATGATATTCCAATTTCTCCTTTTTTAATATTTTGGACCATATTTTCCATATAAGTTGCGCCGCATTCATGATTTATGTTCTTACCATCAGGTGTATTGTTAATAACTCTTATGTTTTTATTACTATTGAACAACTCTTCAATCACCTGGTATGCAGATCCATTTGCGCAGTCAATTACTAGATTAAAATTATCAATATTAAAGTCTATCTGATCTAACAAGAACTGCTCGTAAGCTTTTTTTCCTTCTTCAGTTTCTTTAACTACTGAACTAGAGTTAGGTAAGTCAGATTTCCCTATTTCACTTTCAATAGCAATTTCAAGTTCATCTGATAATTTTGATCCATTTTTATTAATTAATTTTACGCCGTTGTACTCACTAGGATTATGCGAAGCTGAAATAATAATTCCCAAATCATGATTGAATTCACTTATTAAAATTGGCATTGAGCCTGAAGGCAAAACTCCATAATTAAAAACATTTACTTCTTCTGAGAACCCTTTTGAAATCCAATCAAGAATCTCTTTTGAGGAACTTCTTGTATCTTGTATAACAGCTACTGAACTTATTCCCAATACTTGTTCAACAGCTCTAGCCATGCCAGAAATTAAATCTTGTGTTAAATTTTCGTTTGGAATACCTCGGATTCCATCAGTACCGAAATATTTTTTCAATGTGAAGAATTATCTCTTAGTGAATTGCTCTGCTCTACGAGCTTTCTTGAGACCGTATTTTTTTCTTTCAACTTTTCGAGCATCTCTTGTTAGTAAACCCGCTTTTTTTAACTTAGGACGAAGCTCAGGATCCATTTTTATTAAAGCTCTTGATATGCCTAAAGAAACTGCGTCAGCTTGAGCAGATAAGCCACTGCCTTGTACATTGACAACTACGTCAAATTTGGCTTCAAGGTTGACAACTTTAAAAGGTTTTTCAACAGTCATTCTCATAAGCGGGCTTGGGAAATATTGATTTATTTCTTTTCCGTTAAAAGTAAAGTTTCCAGTTCCATCTTGTATTGTTACTCTTGCTACAGATGTTTTACGTCTACCAGTACCGTAATAATTTTCAGCCATTATTTTTCTACTTTCTTTATGTTAAAAACTAATTCTTGTGGATTTTGACTTTCATGAGGATGATTTGCGTCTGCATAAATGTGTAGTTTTTTTAGTGTTGATCTACCAAGTCTATTCTTTGGCAACATTCCCCATACAGCTCTTTCAATTATTTTTTCTGGTTTTCTTTTCTTTAAAGCATTAAAGCTTTCAGACTTTATTCCACCAGGGAATCCTGAATGTGAGTGATACATTTTTTGTTCAGGCTTGTTTGAAGTGATTGCAATTTCCCCTGCATTTATTACAACTACATGATCTCCGACATCAAGATGAGGTGCAAACTCAGGTTTGTGCTTACCTCTCAAGACTTGAGCAATCTCACTAGCTAATCTACCAATAGGTAGGCCACTAGCATCAACTAAATGCCAGCTTCTTTCTGTTGATTCTATTCCATTAAAAGTTGTTTTAGTACTCATTGTCTCAATCTTATGAATTGTAACGAAATCTTATTATAAAGTGCATTTTAATTTATGAAAACTAGTATTTAACATTCCAAAGTACGAGACCTTTTGCAGGTGCCAAATAGTTTAGTCTCTTACTGTTTTCGTTTTTAATCGCATCTTTCACTATTTTTCTATCGACTTTGCCATTTACAACTGCCAATTGAACTCCAACTAAGTTTCGAACCATATTTCTCAAAAAAGCATTTCCAACAATGGTATATTCAAAGTAATCTCTTTTCTTTCTCCATTGACTTTTGTAAATAGTTCTCATAGGATTTTTAGCTGCTTCAATTTTGGCAAAGGATGAAAAATTGTGGGTGCCGACAAATATATTTGAAATTTTATTTAATTCATCCACATCAACTTTGTACAAAATAGTGTGTGTAAAGTCATTAAGAAATGGAAGTTTTTTGGTACTGTCCGACAAAAAATACTTATATGTTCTTTTTCTTGCATCAAACCTTGCATGAAAATCTTTTTTAGTTTTAATAAGACTATTGATTGATATATCTTGACCCAAAAGTTTATCTATTGAATTTTGCGTTTTTTTATCAATTTCTATATCAGTTTTTAAACTTATTATTTGAGACTTGGCATGTACTCCAGCGTCGGTTCTGCCAGAATATGACATTTCATAATTTTTAGTAAAGATATTTATTGCAGATTCAAATTCTTTTTGAATAGTATTCTTATCTTTTTGCTTTTGAAAACCAAAATAGTTTGTACCTTTATAAGATAAATCTATTTTATATGTTTGCATTTAGACAAATAGTCTGATTGGATCTGAAAAAAATATTAAAACAACTAAATTTGTCGCAGATGCAATATTAGCTGATCTTTTTTCTATCAATAATGACGCAGTTAATGACTTAGAAAGTAAAAAATACATCCAAACAAGAATAGATAATGTACCAATCTGCAAAACCAAAGGTGAGATATCTAAATAGATATTAATAAGAACTAGCAATCCAAATCCTCCTAAGACTCCGTGGGTATAGCCTGTTAATACAAGAATGTTTGAGACTTCTACAATTGTATTGAATGCTCTGGATAACAAAAACCAAGTAGCTAATGTCGAAAACAACCATGCAAATGTCCCATCAACAATTCCATAGAAAACAACGTCACCTAAATTAGCCGTTGAAACATTTAAAATAAATGGAACATAAATTGCTAAAAGACTTACTACAACAACGATTAGAGCATTGGCAGATTCATATCTATCATTGACTATTTTTACATATAGAGATTGATTAAATCTTGTGAATTGTATAAATTGATTCCAAATATTTTTAAGAGAGTTCAAATTAGACTAATTCTAATAACGCTAGTTCTGTTCCGTCGCCTTGTCTGTATGTAGTTCTTGTAATTCTTGTATAGCCACCATTTCTATCTTCATACTTTGGTCCTATTTCTTCAAACAATTTTGCGACTACAGCCTTGTTTTGAATCATTTTAAGAACTTGTCTTCTGTCATGCAATGTACCACTTTTGGCCTTAGTGATAACTTTTTCGGCGTAAGGCTTTACAACTTTAGCTTTTGTGATTGTTGTTTCAATTTTTTCATGTTCAATCAAAGAACTGATTAAATTGCTGATGATTTGGTCTTCATGAGAAGCTGAACCACCTAGTCTTTTACCTTTAGTAGGTCTAGGCATCAGTCATATCTCCTGAATCTAGATCGGAACTTGTTGGTAAGCTTAATCCTAATTCATCTAATTTAGCTACCAATTCATCTAAGCTCTTTTGTCCAAAGTTGGTTAAATTAAGAAGGTCATCCTCTGTATATTCTAAAATTTGACCAACAGTAGTAATGTTTTCTCTACCAAGGCAATTTCTTGGTCTTTCAGAAAGATCTAAAGCATCAACTGAGAGTGATAGGTCTGGGGAACTTCCCTCTGATATTGTAAGTTCACCTAATTCAAGTCCAACACCTTCGTCAATGTCAGCAAAAAGTTTCCATAACTCTCCAAGTGTTTTACCTACTGAAGAAATAGCTTCACTAGGGTCTATAGAGCCATCAGTTTCAACATCCATTGTTAATTTGTCATAATCTGTTACTTGACCAACTTGAGTTGGAGAAACATCATAACTTACTTTAACAATCGGTGAGAAGATTGAATCAATAGGTATGAAATTTGAATCACTTGTTTTATTTTTGTCAGCTAATCTATACCCTACACCATGTGAAATTGATACTTCCATATCCAATGTCGCACCATCAGACAAAGTACATACTTTAAGATCAGTATTGACTACCTCTACACCAGCAGGGCATTGAATTTGTGCTGCTAATACTTCACCAGGACCTTTTGCTTTTACTGTCAAAGTATGATTTTCTTGATCATCTACTTTTAAAACTAATCTTTTAAGATTTAATAAGAGATCTAATACATCCTCGACAACTCCTGGAATAGATGTAAATTCATGATTAACTCCATCTATTTTTATACCAGTTACTGCAACTCCTGGGACTCTTGAAAGAAGGGCTCTTCTCATAGTATTACCTAAAGTTAGGCCAAAACCAGGCTCTAAAGGCTCAATTACAAATTTAGATCTATTATTTCCAAGATCTTCCTGTGTTATTTCAGGTCTTTGTAGCATCAACATTTATTAATTTCTCCTCTCAGATATTTACTTTGAATAAAGCTCTACTATTAACTGTTCTTCAATTTGTGAACTTGCGTCACTTCTTGAAGGCAGTGAATTTATCTTCACTGCTTTTTTCTTAACATCTACATCTAACCAAGATGGTATTTCTCTATCTTGTCCAGTATCTATAGTGTGTTGAATAATGATTAAATCTTTACTTCCATCTTTAATTTCAATTTGGTCACCAACCTTTATTTGATGAGATGGCACATCTACAAATCTTCCATTTACTTTAAAATGTCTGTGTGAGACAAGCTGTCTAGCCTGTGGTCTTGTTGAAGCAAAACCAGCTCGATAAATTACATTATCTAATCTTGACTCTAGAAGGACTAAAAGGTTCTCACCTGTAATTCCATGCATTCTTGAAGCTGCTTTGTAATAGTTTCTGAACTGTTTTTCTAGAACTCCGTACATATATCTAACTTTTTGCTTTTCTTTTAGTTGAGTACCGTAATCAGTTTCTCTTGCTCTTTTCCTACCATTTTCTCCTGGTGGGTAAGGTCTATCTTGTAACGCCTTATCACCTTTTCTATTTTCGAAAACATTAAAGCCGATACGTCTTGAAACTCTTACTCTAGGACCTGTATATCTAGCCATTATCCTCTTCTTCTTTTCTTTGGTCTACAACCGTTATGTGGAGTTGGAGTAATATCTTTAATAGTTCCTACATCCATACCCATATTTTGCAAAGTTCTTACAGCTGTCTCTCTACCTGCACCTGTACCGCTGATAATGATATCTAATTTGTGAACACCAAACTCTGTTGCTCTTCTTACAGCTTCTTCAGCTGCAACTTGTGCTGCATAAGGTGTAGACTTTCTTGAACCTTTGAATCCAACTGAACCACCAGATGTCCAGACAATTGTCTGACCTCCATTGTCAGAGATATTAATAATTGTATTGTTAAAACTTGCTTTTATATGAGCTACACCTGAAGGTATATTTTTTTTAACTTTTTTCTTTGTTTTTTGATCAGCCATTATTTAGTAGCTTTCTTCTTTCCTGCAATAGCAAATCTTGGTCCTTTACGTGTTCTTGCATTTGTATGTGTCCTCTGCCCTCTTACGGGAAGACCCATTCTATGCCTTAATCCTTGATATGTACCAATTTCTGTTTTTCTTCTAATATTTTGTGAAACGTCTCTTCTAAGATCACCTTCAACTCTATAATTTGCTTCGATATATTTTCTAATCTGAGCAACTTCATCATTTGTTAAATTATTTACTCTTGTACTTGGATCTATATTAAGGTCAGTGCAAATATCTTGTGCTCTTTTAGCTCCAACACCATGAATGTATTGTAAAGATGCTAAAACTCTTTTTTCCCTTGGGATGTCAATACCTGATATACGGGCCATTAATTAACCTTGCCTCTGTTTATGACGAGGGTTTTTCTTGTTGATAACATACAATTTACCTTTTCTCCTGACGATTTGATCGTTAGGCCCTCTTTTTTTAACACTTGCTTTAACTTTCATTTATGTCTCCATATAATCCTACCCCTTGTTGGATCGTATGGGGAAACTTCCATTTCCACAACGTCTCCAGGTAAGATTCTTATATATCTCATACGCATCTTTCCAGATACGTGAGCTAAAATCTCAGCGCCACTTTCAAGTTGCACCTTAAAGGATGCATTTGGTAAAGTTTCCATAACCGTCCCTTGGACTTTAATTATGTTTTTATCTTTTTCTACCAAAATAAGCCTTGAATATGTGACCGATAAACCAGATTAGTGCGATTTGAAACTATTACAAACATAAAATTAAAATAAGTTTTTAGTAA
>Ga0181575_10003665_pt1 | contig 10808 bp, 12 predicted proteins | sample 101ome_23_FD_145599 | JGI IMG/M metagenome (GOLD analysis project Ga0181575, IMG submission 145599) | Coastal salt marsh microbial communities from the Groves Creek Marsh, Skidaway Island, Georgia - 101411CT metaG (spades assembly) | ecosystem: Environmental > Aquatic > Marine > Intertidal zone...
TTTGATCCCTTACACTCAGGGCACATTGCTTATTTTAAAGCAGCTAAAGAATTAGGAGACGAATTACATGTTGGCCTAAATTCAGATGATTGGCTTACACGTAAAAAAGGTCGTCCGTTTATGCCTTTTGCAGAACGAGCGGCTGTAATTGAAAATTTAGAAATGGTAGACAGAGTTGTTGCGTTTGATGACAGTGACAACAGTGCCTGCGGTGCTATATACAAAACTATGGCAACACACGGACAAATAAAAATTATATTTGCTAACGGGGGCGATAGAACTAATACTACAACGCCTGAATACGAAACATACGGTGATATGCCGAATGTAGAGTTTGCATTCGGTGTTGGCGGACAAGACAAAAAGAATTCAAGCAGTTGGATACTCAAAGAGTGGAGCCAGCCTACTACAGAACGTGCCTGGGGTAGATACACTGTGCTTGATAAAGGAGATGGCTGGCAAGTTAAACAACTTGCATTTGATGCAGGTAAAGCACTAAGCGATCAACGCCATTTTAAACGGTCAGAGCATTGGCATGTAGTTGAAGGTGCTGTAAGAATGGAATTAGAGTTTGCTAATGAATACAAAACTACTAGAACATACTTAGCAGGTGAAAGTATAGACATTCCTAAGAAAACATGGCACAAAGCAACTAACGTAGGAACAGAAACAGCAAGAGTTGTTGAAGTATGGCTTGGCGGAGAACTAACTGAAGAAGATATTGAAAGAAGGGACTAATGAAAGTATTTGTAGGATATGACACAAGAGAAGATATTGCTTACCAAGTGTGTAAGCACAGTATTTTAAACAAGCAACCAGCAGCAGATGTGCGAGCATTAAAACAACAAGAGTTACGTGATGCAGGATGGTATACTCGTGCTATAGATAAACTTGCAAGTACAGAATTTACGTTTACACGTTTTCTTATACCAGAACTTACAAACTTTAAAGGCTGGGCATTGTTTATGGATTGTGATATGATCCTTACAACAGACATTAAAGAATTATTTGACCAAGCAGATGATCGTTATGCAGTAATGTGTGTGCAACACGATTATACACCTAAAGAAGGTGTAAAAATGGATGGACAGAAACAGACTATCTATCCACGTAAGAACTGGTCAAGCGTCATGTTGTTTAATTGTGAGCACCCTAGCAATGCTGCACTTACAATGGACCTAGTTAATAGTCCAGAAATTAACGGTGCATACTTGCACAGATTTAGTTGGTTAAAAGATGAAGAAATTGGAGAACTAGATCACACTTGGAATTATCTTGTTGGTGTGTACGATGACATCGATACACCCAAATTAATTCATTATACAGAAGGCGGCCCGTGGTTTGAAAACTACAGAGATTGTGAGTTTGCAGATTTGTGGAAGCAAGAACTATATGATATGTTTAAGTAAAAATAAAACAGACGAATATGTAAATATGTTCGCCGAAGGTGCAAGGCTTCCAATCTACGATTATGATCAATATCCTGACAATCAACCTATACTAATTCGAAGTATGGGAAAACGTAAATTAATACACAACTGTTGGGAAAACAACAAAACATTTTATTATATGGATAGCGGTTATGTAGGAAACTATAGAGGTGCAACAAATCCTTATGGATGGAAACTATATCATAGAATAGTTAAAAATGATGTGCAGCATAGTGATATAATAGATAGACCCGACGATCGTTGGAAGAAATTAGAAATTGTTTTACACAAACGCAAACAAGGTAAACATATTTTATTAGTTACTCCAAGTGAAAAACCTTGTAAGTTTTATGGCATAGATAGAGATCAATGGGTTAAAGATACTGTTAACAAAATAGGCAAGTATACAGATAGAACTATTATTATCAGAGATAAAGCACCTAGACCCGAACGCATTCAAAAAACAATATTTCATGATTTAGAGAATTGTCATGCTATGGTAACATATCAAAGCATTGCAGCCGTTGAAAGTATAATGTATGGAGTCCCTGCATTTACAATGGCACCAACAGCAGCAGATCCTGTTGCGAACAAAGATCTAAAAAATCTAGAAGACCCACTATGGGCAGACAAAGAAACTATATACAAATGGGCGTGTCATTTAGCATACGGTCAATTTCATACAGATGAATTCAAAAACGGCACAGCTTATAGGATGTTAAGAAATGAAGACAGTTAGAGTATATTATGCTGGAATCCCGGCTAATAATACTAAACCAGAAAAACGAGATGTTCTTACACACTTTCATAACGGTGTAGGATCCGACGGTGAAAGCACACAAGTAGAAGACAGAAATTATCAACCAAGCGACCTTGCTGTTATGCAAGGGTGGGTACATGCTAATAGCGGCCGCACTCCTCATTTAATGTTTAGAAGAAAAATTATTGAACATCAAAAACTAAACGGTGGACATACACTTGCTATTGATAGTAACTTATTTTTATATAAAAATCCTAATAACCCTTTAAAATATCTTCGATTTAGTTTAAATGATGTATTCCCTACTACTGGAAACTATTTTACAGATACTATAGATCCTAATAGATGGCGACAAATTAAACAAGATTACAACATGGATCTTCAACCTTGGAGAGAAAACGGAAATCATATATTAATTTGCTTACAAAGAAATGGTGGATGGAGTATGGGTGAAGTTAATGTAATGCAATGGTGTAATTATACTATTAAACGTCTACGTAAGTTTACAGATAGACCTATTGTAGTTAGAGCACACCCTGGAGATAGAAGAGCTAAAGAATATCTAAAAATACATTGGCCCAATGTTATTGTAAGTAAAAATCCTAGTATAACAGATGATTTTATTAATTGCTGGGCTGTTATAACATACAATAGTTCACCTGGAGTTGCAGCAGCGATAGAGGGTATACCTGTTTTTGTTTGCGACCCTAATCCAAAAGTAAGCCAAGCATATGAAATAGCAAATATAGACTTGAAAAGAATTGAACAGCCAGCAACACCTGATAGAACAGACTGGATTAATAAAATAGCAATGTGTCATTTTAATTACAAAGACCTAAGTCAAGGTACTGCATGGAATATTATAAAGGAATATCTATGAAAACTTTTAGTGTAGTTACAACATTTAACAAAAAAGGTCTTGAAAAATATGGTCAGAGAATGATTAATAGTTTTGCAAAAAACTGGCCAAAAGAAATCAAACTCTATGTATATGCAGAAGATTGCGCACCTACTGTTCCAAGTGAGAATATTATTGTGCTAGATATGAATACTACATGTAAAGATCTTATAGCATTTAAAGAAAAATGGAAAGATGTGCCTAAAGCAAATGGAGATGTTACTAAAGATCCTATTCGTAGCAGACGTAAAGATGCAGGTAAAGGATTCAAATGGAACGCTATAAGATTTAGTCATAAAGTATATTCAATATTTCATTGTGCAGATATATGTAATACAGATTGGTTAATGTGGATGGATGCAGACATGTACTGCCATAGTCCAATTACATATGACGAAATTGCTAGACTACACCCTGATACAGCAGACTTATGTTATGTAGGTAGAGAACGAAAATGGCCAGAGTGTGGGTTGTATAGTATAGAGCTTACTAAAAAAATGGGTACAATGTTTTTAAAGAAATTTAAATGGGTATATGATAATGCTGAAGAAGGCATCTTTACAATGGCAGAATGGCATGATAGTTTTGTGTTTGAAGAAGTAAGAAAAACATTAAAAATGGAATGTTATAACTGGGGTAAAGGTCTTGTTCGAGGAGAAGGACATCCTTTAATTAACAGTCCCTGGGGAGCATACTTAGATCATCTGAAAGGTGGCAGAAAAGATGAAGGTAAAAGTCGTAAAACAGATTTACTTCGACCACGGACCGAAGAGTATTGGAGAACATTATGAGCGATCAAGTTTGGAGACCAAAGATAAAATATCTTGAAGGACAGTTTGTTCAGTACGACGGCATGTTTTGGAGATGTTCTAATACTCACATTAGCAGTGACTCATTTAACAAGTCTAACTTTACTAAAATTAAAATCAGGCAGAAGCCTAAGGAAAGAGAATCTATGACAAAAAGAAAATATGAAGTAATAACTAGTATGAATAATACATATTACAATAAAACTGGTCGATTATTTCTAAGAAGCTTTAGTAAGCATTTTAGTCCAATTTCTGATATACACGTATATAATGAAGGATTGTTTTCTCCTAAAGCAAAGAATACACACGAAGCAGGGTGGGATTTAGGAGAAGAATTCGTAAAGTTTCAAAAGAGACATAAAAATGATAAGGTTAAAACTTTTGCAAAGAAAGGGTTTAGTATTATTCATGCAATGGATAATCTTGACTGTGATCGTCTTATTTGGATGGATGCTGATACACTTTTAGTAGAAGATTTTAACATTCAATTATTAGATATGATTGCACCCGATGATGTTCTTAGCACACATTTTAGTGTTTGGCATACTGTAAATGATATAACATATCATAGTTGCGAAACTGGATTTTTCATAGTAAACAAAAAACATCCAGGCTTTAATGAGTTCAAGAATACATATAAAGATATCTATGTTAATGATAAAACAGAAGGTCTTAGAAGATTCTATGATGGAGAAGTATACGGAAAAACTGTTGAACTAATGGAAAAACGAGGACATAAGATGTTAAATCTAAATCCGGGAAAACATAAGACTCCATTTAGTAGAAGTGTTATCGGTCCTTATATACAACACTTTAAAGCTGGACTAAAAGAACGTGTTAATTTTGATGGTCTAGAAGCTGAAATGGCTGCGGAAGATGAAGTTTAGTTTATGGACACAAAATGGCGCACTCAATAGTAAACCAGTTTTTGATGCCTTTGCTAATGGTGCTATGGCTAATGGTCATGATGTTGTTTGGAATGATCCTATATCTGATGTTGATGTTATTTGGAGTGTTCTTTGGAATGGTAGAATGGGTCCGAATAAAAATATCTGGGAGCGGAACTTGGCACAATCCAAACCGACCGTGGTCCTAGAAGTCGGTGGAATAAAACGTGGAACAACATGGAAGGTAGGGTTAAATGGTATCAATAGAGACGCTTATTTTGGCGATAGTAGCAACAGCGATAGTAATAGGGCTGAACAACTCGGATTAAAATTAAAACCGTGGCGCACTGACGGAGAGTATATTTTAATTTGTGGTCAACACGATAAAAGTTTACAATGGCAGGGTATGCCTAGAATGAGTCAATGGGTTATGAATACCATTGAAACTATTCAATTACACAGCAAACGACCTATAATATTTCGTCCACATCCTAGATGTAGACTCGATGCAATAGAACATCAATACAAAAACGTTAGACGACAAGATCCTGTACACATACCTAGAACATATGATGATTTTGACATGCGCTTCTCTAACATATGGGCAACAATAAGTTATTCTAGCAATCCAGGCATACACAGTATAATTGAAGGTATACCTGCATTTGTAAGTACACACAGTCTTGCATACGATGTAGCAAACGATATAGACTTTCTCCACGATATAGAAAATCCACTAAGACCTGACAGACAACAATGGCTAAACGACTACGCTTGGACAGAATTTACTGTGGAAGAAATTTCTGCAGGTTTACCTATTAAATGCTTGACTTCTAAGCTCTTTTAAGTTATACTATACGTATGACAAATAAAGCAAACACCGTAGAAGATCTTCTTGAAATCTTAGCAGGACTTACAATTGGTCCAAAAATTGAGATTAATAAATCTGATGCAACTATTATGTATAGTATTGCAAGACAGATTTTTAAAGGTACTGCATTAACTGATAGACAGTTAAGCCTTGTAAAAGAAAAATTACAATCATATAAAGAACAATATGTTGCATCAGGATGTGATTTTGATTTTGCAATTGAAAACTTACGTATGCCTCTAAGAGAAATAGATAGAAGCAAATATATTAAAATTGTTGATGCCAATGATGTATATGATAATACATCATATGAATCATATAAAGAAAATGTTAAATGGATTAAAGTTAGATTTCCTTTTAGTAAAAAACTTATAGTAGAAATGGAGAAACTTTTAAAAAATCCAAACGACTATCATCATGCAAAAGGAACTCACGAACATTTCTTTATATTAAACGAAAATAATACTGAGTCTGTTATTGATGCTTTTAAAAATAAAAGTTTTGATATAGATCCAGAATTATTAGAATGGTATGAAAAGATTCAAGAAATGAAAATACATAAAAAGAACTATGTTCCAGGAATATACAATTATAAATTAGAAAATCTCAACGAACGTGCAATTAACTATATGATATCTAGTTTAGGCAAACCTACAGTTGATAATTTGTCTATGTATAAAGATCGTAGTAGTAAATTAGGATTAGAATACTTTGACGAAGATGAACTAGATGTTAGTATTAATATGCTTACAACACTATCACAAAAGATTGTAAGACGAAATAAATCACACGTTTTTATAAACAGTAAACAATTTAATACAAATAATCTTTGTGAAACACTGCTTGAATTAGATAGATTTCCGTTGTTAGTTGTCCTACCAGAGTCATCACCTTTAGACTCGTTGTATCAAATACATTCTGGACTATCCGGATTTATTGATTCAGCTGAGTCAAGTGTATTATTTAGATTAGACACTCATGCAAATTATGAATTTAATTCGTATATCAAAAAACATAATCTAAATTCTTCACTTGACAAATCATTGAAAGTAGTGTATATTAGTAACAATAAAGTGCCTAAACCATTAATTAAGTCTGGATGGCAGGCACTTACAGTATTAATGATGGGAAGTATTAGACCTTCGTCTAACGTTAAAACATACATTGACGAAGCTGATTTGGTTATTCATTATGATGAAACTGTAAGTCAAATGATGAAGCACCAAGATCGAGGAATTCAAGAACTATAATGGCTAGTTGTAAACTAATTATTGAAGATGAAGTAAACATAAAGTTAGAAGGACTTGAAGTAGACGTACGGCGTAAACTTGCAAGTGCTCTCAAATTTGAAGTACCTTATGCTCGTTACATGCCTCAGTATAAACTTGGACGATGGGATGGGAAAGTTGCTTTCTTTGGTATTGGTGGCACTGGCTACGTTAATCATCTTGATACCATTGTTGAAGTTCTTACGAAAAATAATGTTCAAATAGTTGACATTGAAGACAACAGACATCCGGTACAATTTAATTTTCCTACAATCACAGAACGCTATTGGGCAGACCAAGGTGTTGTATGGCCTAAGGGACATCCAGCAGAAGGCGAAGAAATTATCCTACGTGACTATCAGGTCACAGCAATCAACAACTTTCTACAAAACCCACAGAGCTTGCAAGAGATTGCAACAGGTGCAGGTAAGACAATCACAACTGCAACACTGTCACACATAAGTGAGCCATACGGACGTAGTCTTGTAATTGTGCCTAACAAATCGTTAGTTACACAGACAGAAGAAGACTATATCAATTGTGGGTTAGACGTAGGGGTGTACTTCGGCGATAGAAAAGAGTTAGGTAAGACTCACACTATCTGTACGTGGCAGAGCTTGAACATTTTAGATAAAAAGTTCAAAGACGGCGAAGCAGTACTAAGTCTCGCAGAGTTCTTAGACGGTGTAAGCACAATCATTGTCGACGAAGTACACCAAGCTAAAGCAGAAGTACTAAAGAATCTGCTTACACGCAACCTACGCAATGCACCTATACGCTGGGGTCTAACTGGAACTGTTCCAAAAGAAAAGTTCGAGTTTGAATCAATTCACGCTTCATTAGGTCCAGTAATAGGAAGTATTACTGCAAAGGAACTGCAAGACAAAGGTGTTCTATCTAACTGTCACGTAAACATTTGTCAGTTATTAGATACACAAGCATTTACAGATTATCAGTCAGAACTAAAGTATCTTGTTACTAACAAAGATAGAATTGACTACATAGGCAAACTATTAAACAACGTAAGGCAAGAAGGCAATACACTAATACTTGTAGATAGAATATCTGCAGGTGAAATGTTACAAGAACGTATACCGGGCAGTACATTTGTCAAAGGAGATGTTAAATTAAAAGATAGAAAGGAAGCGTATGATGAAATCAATGAAGGAACTAATCATGTGGTTATTGCAACCTACGGTGTGGCCGCGGTGGGCATTAACATTCCTCGTATTTTTAATTTGGTTCTTATTGAACCCGGCAAATCGTTTGTTAGGGTTATTCAAAGTATAGGCCGTGGGGTAAGAAAAGCAAAAGATAAAGATTTCGTGCAAATATGGGATATCACGTCTACGTGCAAATTTGCTAAACGACATCTAACACAAAGAAAAAAATTCTATAAGGAAGCACAGTATCCATTCACTATAGAAAAAGTAGATTGGAATTAGTATGAGAATATTAACATTAGAAAATAAATCATTAGATTTAAACACATTGCCAGATGAACTAGATGAAGATATTAGATTTGCAATTTTAGATAATTCAGATCCACAAGAACCGGATTTCTTTTTTCTGCCTCTAATCTTTTTAGAAAGTTTTAGTTCACCGGCTATTGTTTTAGAAATTGCAGGTAAAGAAGTTATGATGCCAATTGACTGGCACATGGCAGTAGGTTGTTCCGAAAGTGGTAACGACTTAGAAATACTTCAGTTAACTAGTATTGCAGACAGGGGATTTGAAGCATTTTTGTTTAATCCTTTATCTAGTTATAAACCAGAGTTTGGAGATATTAGAGTAGTAAACTTTTACAACGAAGTGAAATGGTTCTTTCCTAAAATGAAAAATGGCAACTTGTTAAGTGTGCCAATCACAGACGGCGACAAACCTTTATGTGCATTTTTTATTAGAGATGTAACTAGACAAACAGAAGTAATTGATTACGGAAAGATTTTATAAATGGAAAACTTTATTAGAGTATACGAAGATAGGATACCCGCAGAACTATCATCTGAATTAATTAAATGGTTCAATACAGCAAGCACTACAGGACGTCTTGTCCGTCGCAATGGACCAAACATTTCAGATACACAAATTAGTGTTGACGGTGCTCGTAAAGATTTTGTAGATAATATTTACGCATGTCTTGGACCATGCTTAGAAGAGTATGCAGAAGACTTTCCATTTTTAAAAGGACAAGATTTGCTGTCAAGTTTATGTGTAATGCAAAAGTCAGTTCCGTTGTCAGGCGACGGCTATCATAGATGGCATAGCGAACGATTTGGCATGGCAACAACTGAACGTGTGCTTGCATGGACTATCTATTTGAACACTGTTAAAGAAGGTGGCGAAACAGAGTTTTTATATCAAGGTAAACGTGTTGAAGCAAAAGCAGGACGTATTGTAATTTGGCCAGCAGGATGGACTCATGTACACAGAGGAAATCCTCCATTAAGTAACGAAAAATATATTCTTACTGGATGGATTGTAGGTGATGGAGATCAATTACAGTTTACATTAGGAGATAATAAAAACTAATGATGACAGCAAAAGAATACAGAGACAATGTCCAATGGAACTGGGTAATGCAACAGCACTATCCGGGCTATCAAAGATTTTTAAAGTTGTTTAACGAAGAAGAACGTAAATCTTATAAAATGAAATTACCTGCTGGTAGTTTAGCAGTTAATTCATACAATGACGAAAACTTTGATTTCCCACATGATGTTGACCCAGATGGACACTATGAAAAATTTGTATTAAGTGTTTTACAACAACACTTTCCAATTTACAATTTAAAACACAGACGTACATGGTGGTTGCATTATCCTAAGTTTGAACACAGTTTTGTAGGAGTACATAGACACGAAGGCGAACGTGTTCTTACAAGTGTATTGTTCTTAGAAAGCAACCTTACAGAAAATAATATGAATGAGCCAGGAACACTGTTTGCTATCACGCAAGAAAATGATAGAACAAATGAATTGCATGAATTTTTGCCTGTGCCAGGACAGTGTGTAATTATGGACGGCATGGTATATCATGGCACATATCCGACACAGTTTGATAGAAAGGTTTTAGTTGTTGACTACGACTATGAAATTATAGAAGATGATTGATTATCCAAAAAATAATTGGGTCATGGAAACATATTATTCTGATTACGATAAGTTTTTAGAATTATATAATACTGAGTGTTATACATTTAATTTACCGCACGGAGATGGCGGTGCTAAGATGTATGCATTATCTAATCTTGCTTATCCAACTTTTGTTGACACAAATAAAAGTTATATTAAATATATTGAAGAAACAATAAAAGAACACTTGCCATTAAAAAATATAAACCTTACAGAATGTTGGTGGCTAGATTATCCACCCACTACTTATAGTGGAATACATCAACACAAAAAAGGACAAATATTTACAACTGTACTATTTTTAGAATCAGATGCAACACTACCACATTTATCAGAACCAGGCTGCCTTTTTGCATTTACAGTTGAAAACGGCGAGCCTGTTTTGCACGAATGGGAGCCAGAACCTGGAAAATTAGTTTTAATGGACGGACATATTTATCACGGCACATACCCTACACAATTTAAACGCAAAGTGTTGGTGTGTGATTTTTCATATGAGTTAGGAGAAAGGCAATGACAATGAAAGCAGGAAAGATTTGGGGACAAACTGAATTGATTCACGCCAATGGTGTACTAGAGTTTCACCGCATTGAATATAAAAAAGGTTTCAAGTGTTCGGAGCACGAACACAAATATAAGTGGAATGGATTCTTTGTTGAATCGGGCAAAATGCTTGTCCGTGTTTGGCAAGATGCAGACCAAGAAGGATTAGTTGATGAAACTATTCTTGGTCCGGGGGAGTTCACGCAAG
>Ga0181575_10003679_pt1 | contig 10789 bp, 14 predicted proteins | sample 101ome_23_FD_145599 | JGI IMG/M metagenome (GOLD analysis project Ga0181575, IMG submission 145599) | Coastal salt marsh microbial communities from the Groves Creek Marsh, Skidaway Island, Georgia - 101411CT metaG (spades assembly) | ecosystem: Environmental > Aquatic > Marine > Intertidal zone...
TCTTTTATCAAAAACAAGGGGTTTGAAATAAAAAAGGACTTCTAATAGAGAAGCCCTTTAAGAATTAGTGGTGGGTCGTGAGCGATTCGAACGCTCGACCAGCGGATTAAAAGTCCGATGAGGTAGTGACCTCATCATTCATCTAGCAAGCTAGCTAAACGATGCTCTACCGTTAATCCCCTTGATGCCACAGTCTTTCAGGACTGATATACCATTGTTAAACAGTAATAGTATTTTACCATTTGTATGGTCATTTTTGGAAACTTGGGCACACATTAGGGCACTCATTTAACTACCCCACCCCACCCCTTTTGATTTATGTCAGTGCGTGGAAAAGTAGCTAGAGAAAAAATTTTTATTTTTTCACCAGCTTTATATTCTATAGAGACCGTTAGTAAATCATTACTCGTATAACTTTATCTATTGATTAATAGAATATGACCAGTAATCGCTATTAGATTTTGTGCACCTTGTGAACCTTAGAAGCTTTTTTTGCATTAGCTAAAAAAATAAAATAAATATATAGACTATGTCAAAAACTCGTCACAAGATGCACAAGGTTCACAGAGTTAGAATGGATAGTTGAGTTTTATTCCAAAGTAGTGATTTCCATCTCTCATCTTCTTTTTAATAAAACCCTTATCAGTTAATCTTGAACCAAAGATTCTCTGACTCATCTCCCATTCTCCATTTTCTCTCGCCCAGTTTCTATATGAAGTATACAACTCAGAGGCTTTGATTGAATCGTCAACTGTTGCATCCTCATCACAACACTCATCCATCCAAGATTTGATTCTATCCATCTCAGACTTATAATCTTTAGTTGCATCGAGAATAATTTGTGGAGTCTCCAATCCCTCTTTCTGCCATAACAGACATCCTTCAATTGCCCAGTTGAGGATTCCTGATAATTCCTCCCTTAGGATATTGGTTAGTTGTTTATTCTGACTTTCTTTAGTGAATTGAACAACAAAAGGTATGAGTATTAATCTTCTCCAGATACTATATCCCTCGCCAGGCACTGGTTTGTAGTTGCCACTAATCCATATCTTAAAGTCAGGATGATATTGAAAGAACTCTTGGTTTAAAAACCTAGCAGTTACTATGTCTCCACCAGTTAATAGTTTAAGTTCAGCCTCATTAAACTTACTTCCTTCTTCAGTCTCAGTAGTTGCAACAAACCTTGCACCTCTGAGTCGGGCAACATCATTATTAATACCTCTGTTACCTTTAGTCATTAATGTACTGACAGGAGTCTGTAAGGCATAGTCACCCATTAAATTTTGTATGGTATTCACAAAAACACTCTTACCATTTGCACCTATGCCATAGAGAAAGAATATCTTTTGTTCTTTGGTATCTCCCGTTAATGAATAACCAATTGCCTTTTGAAGATATTCAGCCAACTCAATATTTGAATCAGTAATCTCATTAATAAATTTCTTCCAATTAGGACAGTTAGCATCTCTTTCAAAAAATACTGATGCCTGTTTGGTAATCAGTGTTTCCTTAGAGTTGCCAACCAAATCACCTATTTTTAAATCTATCACTCCATTACTAACACCCAAAAGGTATTTGTCATTATCCAGCTGGCACTGAGAAATGCTGACCCCATCTTCTGACCTTGCAATCTTAATCATTGCCTCTAGTCTTTGATGATTCTCAGAATTCATTGCGTGCTTTAAAAGTCTATCTCTGATATTAATATCTGATTCATCTTTAACTTCTTCAATAATTGACCTGGCAGTTTTCTTGGCAAATCTAATCATTTGTCCACTATCATCAAATACCCATCTAGAACCATTCCAATATAACCACCTATTAAATTCATAGACGTATTTGAGGTTTACTCCGAATAACTTAATGAGTCTCTCTGCATTGCCAACATCTGTTGGGTTACTAGGATTTGGCTTGTATCTTTTATATGCACCCCTTAAACACTGCAAGGCTTCATTTTCTGGGTATGGTGGTTCACATTGACTAGCTATCTCTAGTATTTCTTGTTCAGCAATTTCAAATGGAACATCATCCCCTCTTAGCTTGCTAGATACTCTAAAGATATGTTCATTCCTTCCACCCTTTTGAATTTTTCCAAAAGACTTTCTAACCTCTCTAGTAGGTTCTCCCTGAATAATATCTAATAGTTTTTCTGGAATCTCTGCAATCGATTCTTGATTAGTAAATTCATAAAACTTGCCATCAATTGATGAACCAGGTGCAACCACATAACCTCCATCTGCCCTAATATCTATACCTGGTCTAATGTTGGTAGAAGATTTGATTTTATCTACCCCAGTTGGATATTTAAAATAGTAGTGACACCCCCCCGATGGAGTGGCTACAGATTGAGTTTTCAATATGCCAACTTCCTGCATAATAGCTAGATAACTCTCAAACCCTTTTGCTTTGTTTTTTACATCAACATCTATAACAACTAACTTATTCTCTCTTCCTGTTCTTAGTCCAATATTAGCATCAGGATAATTTGCCCACCACATATCAATATCTTCTTTCTGATTAGACGCATCTTTGTGACCGTGAAGCGTCAGTGGTTTCTTATCATTCTGCTTACAGGGAAAAATCTTGTAATTTTTCTTAATGTAAAAATCTAAATATTCTTTAGTAATTTCTTTACTCATTCAAACTCCTGAATTTGTTAAATTAGAAATGCAGCTGCTAAAGAAAATTATTCCATTCAAGAAGTCTCAAAAAGGTAGGTGGTTGGGGAAATCAGACAGTCTATAGAGACTGATATATAGGGATTCTTATGGGGGGTTTTGAGGGATTTGGGGAACTAGTTAGAAATTAGGATAATCATTCAAGTATTCACGCCTAATTGTCTCTGCACTTAGTGGTTTGTCCAAGAGATTTTCACTAGCTAATTTATCAGCTAATTCATCAGCCAGATTTGTTTTGGGTGTCCTAGGATACTTAGCCATTATTTCTCTAGCAAGTTCATTAATAACTTCTTGATTATGAATTGTAGAAGCACGTCTTTTGTCAATAGGTTTTTCTTCAAACCTTGATTCATCAAGACCAACATATTTTTTTCCTTGATAAATTTCTAGTTTATCTCGACAGGCGTCATATGTGGCGTGTAGGAATTTATCAAGACAGAACTTATAGTCATCTGAATCTTCATTTAGGTTTAACCCTTTTTTAGCAAGATAAGATTTCATTTCGGCCTCTACTTCTGGGCATTTATAACCATAGCGAATACAATCGGCAATACCATCACAAACAGAATCAATGCCATTTATGTTTGCATAGTACTCTTCGCCAATGCCTGGCTTTTTGGTTGCATACTCCATCTCATTTTTTCTTAGGAGTTCTTCTTTGTATGACTTAGCTAATTCTAAAATCTTGTTCTGCATTCAGTTTCAATTCTACCTATATCTGACCAAGGTGCTTATCTATTAACTTCTTTTAGTGAATGCGGAGACAGGAGAGAATTAGGATTATTTGTAGGCGTTCGGAGTCAATGAAAAAAGTAAAAGTTTAACTGAGGAGAGAAACTTCATACTGCATTGGTGAATACAGCTACTGGAGTAACTCCGAACAATCCAAATGATACTATATTAAAAAATAATAATCAACTAATATCAATAAAAAATATACAAAATTTGTATATATATGATTTTTAGTATATTACTAAGTTCCTTATTAATACAAAAATTGAGGACTATTTCATAAATGTTACAAAATAATATATATTTAAAAATTGTATATATATTTATATTATTATGTTATAATATAGTTTCTAGTACATTAACGGTGATAGTGCTAATTTTGAGGACTCTTACGAAGTTGTAAGTTTTAGAGTTTAATAATTTTAGGAGTATTACTATGTTGGGAACAACAAACTGTAACGAAGATAGGTGTCCAGGTTGGCTTGCAGTCATCATTCTAGGTGTTTCCGCCTATTTCATATCTTTCTTTTTATTCATCAATGATGCTTTTTCAGAAGTAAGAGTAGATATTACTCGTGAACTTCCTGATGAAACTCAACACATTGTTAGAGTCTTTGAAGATAAAGAAGACTTTGAGATGTGGATGTCAATGAAAATGGAATATGAAGGGTGTGACCCCTATGTCACTGAAATGATAGTTAAGTTAAACAATCATCCAAAGTCAATGGCATTCAATGAGGATAGATAACAATATGCACTTAATGTATCTCAAAACAAACAAACTTCTTAAATGTTTTAACCTGGTTCTATTTGTTTTTGTCTTTTTGTTATTTCTATATGATTTAAAAGTTTATGCATCAGTGGATGTCAATGTTACTCACGAATACCCAGGTGAGACAAAAACCCACATAAAGAGATTCGAGACTATTGATGAGGCTTCTATGTATGTGGATTGGATGAACTCAGGAGTGGTTAGATGTGACCCATCCATCACCTCTGTAAGTATTGAGTTCAATAGAGATTCTCTAGGTCAGCCGTTGCCAAATTAGGTATATTATTTAGACATAATTTTTAGGAATGATTAGTATGGATTCATTAAAGAAACTATTTGCTTTAAGAGAGTATGTAAGAGAATATGAGAATGATATTGGAATTTCTCATTTGACTGAAATTGAACGCTCAGTGGTTGCTTTTATTGCTGCCAATAAAGAGACTACACTTAAGCAAATTACAGAGGCAAAGTATTTTACAAATATTTCCTCATCATCTTTAAAAATGGCAGTTGCCAAGCTAATTAAAGAAAAAATTATTTCACAGAAGGTTGCTCCAGAAGATAAACGAAGTAAATTCCTAACTGTTAATCTTTAAAAGACTATGCTAAAAATAGGTAGGTTTATTTGGGAAAACCTAGCAGCAATTTTCATTGTGATTTTGTTTAATGCTTCAACACACTTTTTAGAGTTATTAATTCTATCTTTTGAACAGGGTGGATTCTACTCCCAACCTGCACCCTATTTACTGTCTGTGCTTTTATTTGGATTCTATGTTATTCCTGGATTGCTGATTGGTACTCTAATCACTAATATTGTCTTCACCTCTCATTTAATCAACTATGACTTCTTGAATATCGTTCTAATCATCATATTCTCGCCTTTACTGGGAATTAAATTAATGGAATGGACAGGAGTTGCTAACTTTAAAACATTAGAGCTTAAATCTTACCGACCATTAGTGTTTTTGATTATGTTCTCATCAATGCTTTTAGCTGGATTTGAACTACTATATTTCTTATACTTCGATATTTATCTTGATAGTTATAATTCCTTTCTTTTAAAAGACTTCTTGGCTAATTTTTTCATAAGTTCTTTTTTAATTTACCTTTACTTAAAATTGCCTGAACGATTTCATAGGTTGGTTTTAAATAAATAATTCTTTATTGAGGGGAGATTAATTGAATTTAGTTTTAAAACTTTTATCTGTAGCTGTTTTTTACGGTTTGGGTCATACCTTGCAATATTTTTTTCTGCAAGGTTTAGTAATTGGGTCTGACTTTTACACTATAGGAATAGGTTATCTTTTGTATTTGCCATTAGGATTTGCATTGGTTTCTGTTTTAATTTTTAGACATTTTGCAATTCTGCCTATTTTGCTGGTTTCTGTTTTTTTTAACACTCAAATATATGGTTCTAATTATCCAATAACTTTTCTTTTTCCGATAATTGATGCATTTGGTCCTCTGTTGGCAATCTCTTTACTGGAAAAAATGGATTTGGCTAGCTATAAAAATTTCCCTCTAACATCTAAAGGGCATCTATTATTTCTTGCAATTATTACTGCTATTGTTAATACATCTCTTAAATACAGTGTTTACTTCTTTGATGCTTCTCTTAGGTATCAATGGATTGATAATGGTCCTGCTAATTTCTTATTAACATTTATTACAGGCGACCTTGTTGGTGCTACGATTGTTGTTATGATTGGGTATTTACTATGTAATATAAAAAATAGTTTCTGTCTTAGAACATAGCTATTTTTTAACTCTAAATCTTATTAGGTTAGGCAGATTAAAGATTAAATGTTGGGGTAATAAATGTTTAATCTGCCATTTCCACATTGATGAATTTGGAGAATTTAATGTGGAATGATAGATTATATTGTTTTTTTAAATATGGTCAATATTTATCTATATATTTATTTAGACCTCACCAAAATACTTCTCTATTAACTTCTGTTTGAGACTGACACAGAGATGAGCATATCGCTTAGTCATCTGTATTTGTTTGTGTCCTAAGACATCTGCTATCTCAAGTAAGGATGTATTGGCTTTACCTACCAAAGATTTTCATTCATTAGAGGTTCTATACACGAGAATCTAAATTGTTCTTTCAACCTATTGTCTGACAATGACTTTGCTTGCCAACCTTCGGGCGTTGATAATTTATAGGGAGGAATAAAGTCTTTACCCTTTGAAGTTTCAAAGCCAAATCTTGAATAGAAATTTGGGTCTCCATAAACGCATACAGTATCCACCTTATTTTTGATAAGATAATTGAGTCCTTCGTTTACTAGTTTTGTACCAACACCCTTTCCTTGAAATTCTTGACTGACTGCTAGGGGAGCTAATATAAAAGCCTTGTGGTCAATAGATTTCTTGCTAATCATTTGACTAAATGTTATATGACCTATTATCTTTTTGTCTACAAAGCAAGCAATTGAAATAGAGTCTTCAGGATAGTTGATTAAAAAATCAATAGCTAGTTTTGCAACTTCCTCACCTTCATTATCTGGAAAGGCATTCAAATAAAGTTCATTTAGTTCTAGAACGTTATCTTGAGATGGTTCTTTTATCAAATAATTCACGATTACAATATACCTATATCTCACCAAAATACTTTTCAATTAACTTCTGCTTGTGAGAGACACATAGATGAGCATATTGCTTATTTACAGAGATTTGATAGTGGTCATATCAATTTCTATTTTGTTAATTAAATCTCTGTCATTTTCACTTAGCATTCTCCAATACTTTCCTTTCAGAAGTTCAGTGTATTTCGTTACTTCTTCTGGATTATCTAAATGATAGTTTTCTTTTTCCCATTTTTTTAGGTGAAATATCACTTTATCAATTTTTTGTTTTGCTATGTATTTGTCAAATATCATTGAATAGGGATTTCCTTAAAGTGTTGAGATACTTCTTTAATAATAGGGTTTTTATTGATTTATTCAACCATAGACACTAGATAGTTATTATGTATTTATTAAGGAGAAAGTAGATGTTTGCACCAATTGAAGTCCCCTATGGATGTAAGATGCTATTTAATGTAGTTGACTTAAAAGATGGATACACCATTGAAGATGTTGAATTACTTCTGGGTGAGATGTGTAATGTTGTCAAGAATAACTATGGTGATGACAACGGTGGTTTTATTGGAGGTCAAGTTTTTAAAAATGATGGCTTTATCTCTGATGAAGGTTCAGTTCAAGACCCAAATGATTCATCCAACAAAAGGGTTGACCAAAATACTGGCGATTTAGTCATCGTTACTTACTGGAAGTCTTTTGAACAACACGAGCAATCTCACGCTGACAAATTGTTTAAAGATAAGTTTTCTCAATTAGCTGAGTATTGTGATAATACCTATGAAGTAGGATATAGTATGCTTTGGCAAGGAACTCCTGAGCATTAAACCTCACCAAAATACTTCTCAATCAACTTCTGCTTGTGGCTGACACATAGATGAGCATATCTTTTAGTCATCTGAGATTATTAGATGGAAAATTAGGGTTGTTAGCGAAGTCTTGAATGAAAAGAAATACTCTGGAGACGAAACTCCGCTAACTAGACTATCAAGTATAACTCTCCTCAAGAATAGCCTCATTAAAGCAGTAATCATACTTACACTAGTGATGAGCAGAAGGTGTAAGAAAACTTGCTTTAAGCACAATATAAACTCCGTACATTTGTGCTATAAGAATTTTACTACAGATGGATTATTGATTGGGGTAGAATGTCAAGAGTTCACTGCACCTCCTGTATTAGAATACAATTTATTAACCCATTTAATATGATGCAGTGAACACTTATATCTCACCAAAATACTCCTCAATCAACTTCTGCTTGTGGCTGACACATAGATGAGCATATCTTTTAGTCATCTGTATTTGTTTGTTTCCTAAGATATTCTATTAGATAACTCAATTAGATTTCCATCAGGGTCTTTTAGATAGATGGATTTAAGTATTGATACTGCTCCTGTTCTTTCCACTATTTCTGAAGCAAGAGACAAGCCTTTCTTTTCTAATTCAGATTTAACTGATGATATGTCCTCTTCTACAATTAAACATATATCAACGCTTCCAGAGGATGGATTGGTGGCTTTGTAATCAACATCTTCATCCAAACTATGGAGATTGATTTTCGATTGACCAAACTTTAAACAGACTCTTTGCTTATCAAAAGTCTCAACCTTCATATTGAGATAATTTGTATAAAAGTCTACTAAGGCATCAATATTACTGGTGGTGATAACTAAGTGGTCTAGATGGGTAATATTCATCCTGACAATCTTACCTATATCTCACCAAAATACTTCTCAATCAACTTCTGCTTGTGACTAACACATAAATGAGCATATCGCTTAGTCATCTGTATTTGTTTGTGTCCTAAGACATCTGCTATCTCAAGCAAAGATGCACCATTTTGTGCAAGATAAGATGCACAGGTATGTCTTAAGTCGTGGAATCTAAAGTCTTTAATGTCTGCCCTCTTCAGTACCTTTATCCATTCTTTTCTGAACTCATATGGCTTAGTGGGTTTGATAGATGAATTGAATATCAGTTCAGCATCTCTATCCACTCTCTCCATCTCAGTTAAGACTTGTTGGGTTAATGGAAGGACTCTTGGTTCACCGTTCTTCGTTTGATGGACATAAGCGAGTCCCCTATCAACATCTATATCAGACCATTTAAGTCTTTCTAGTTCTCCTTTTCTTGCCCCTGTGGTAATTGCCATTAGGACTATCAAATACAACTTATTCCAACTACTATGCTGACACTCATTCAATAGATTATCTTTCTCAGTATTTGATAAGTATCTGACTCTCTCATTATTCTCTCTCAGTGATTGAATAAAACTGACTGGATTAACAGATAAATCATAGGTTCTGACTGCATAACTAAAGACTGAAGATATGGCTGATTTATATCTATTCTTAGTAGCATTAGATAAGTTTGATGGAAGCTGATTAAACGCCTCCATAGCGTCAAATTTGGAGACCTCAGATACCTTTTTATGCCCTATTTTATCTATCCAATACTGTAGTCTTCTTCTCTCAGTTTTAGGTCTTGTTCCTTTGTAGATATTGCTGAGGTATTCAGTGATTAAATCGCTAGTAAATAATTGAGTGTTGAAAGATGTTAGATATCCAATTCTTTGAAGATTACTTTCTGTTGAATTTACAAAATCAACAGCTTCTCTTTTTGAATTAAAACTTTTAGTTACTCTTTTGAATCCTGGTCTTTTAATAAAGACTCTAAAGACATCTCCTTTATGTCTTTTAACTTTCTGAATATAAGCCATAAATTTCTCCAAAAAGTGCACACATTTGGGCACACATTTGGCATATCTATGTCTGAAAAAAAAGACTTCTACTAGAGAAGCCCTTTAAGAATTAGTGGTGGGTCGTGAGCGATTCGAACGCTCGACCAGCGGATTAAAAGTCCGATGCTCTACCAGCTGAGCTAACGACCCAAAAAAAAGCGATTATACATTATTGAATTAACAGATGTTAATCGCTATTAACCAAATTATTCAACAATTTACTTGTTTTAAAAAATGGTACAGATTTACCAGGAACTTGGGTTCTTTCCGAAGTTTTCGGATTAATACCAGTCCTTGGCTTTCTATTCTTTTTAGTGAAAGTACCGAATCCTCTAATTTCTGATCCATCGCCTTCGATTATGCTATCAACTAAAGTTGATAGCACATCATCTATATATTTAGCAGTTACAGAATTAGACAATTCTTGATCAAGAGCTATTTTTTCAATAATATCTCTTTTATTCATTAATGAATTACTCTTTACCTTCGTTAAAAATATCTCCTAAAGTAGATCCTGCAGCATCACTTGATTGTTTGTTATAACTCTCTACTGCTGCTTTTTCTTCAGCGTAATCCTTAGCCTTGATACTTAGATTGACTTTTCTACCGCGTTTATCAATATTTGTAATTACAGCACTTACACTGTCTCCAACCTTAAGAACAGAATTGATATCATCTACACGCTCATTTGAAACTTCAGAAATCTTAATAAATCCTGAAATTCCATCAGCTAATTCAACTTCTGCACCATTGCTAGTTAGATTAGAGATTACACCTTCAACGATATTGCCTGTCTTATTTCCAGAGGTGAATGCACCGAAATCATCTTCATTAAGTTGTTTAATACCTAGGGAGATTCTTTCCTTTTCTGCATCAATATTTAATACAACCACATCAATTTCTTGACCTTTAGAGTACGTAGCAACAACTTGATCAGGAGAAAGTTTTTCCCATGAAATATCAGCCAAATGAATTAGACCATCAATTCCACCTGGTAATCCAACAAATAAACCAAAGTCAGTAATAGATTTAACAGCAACAGTTAACTGATCACCCTTATTATGAGAAGCCTCAAATGCTTGCCACGGGTTTTCTTGTGCTTGTTTCATAGAAAGTGAGATTCTATGTTTAGATTCTTGAACATCTAAAATTACCACATCAACTTCTTGTCCTAATTTAACTAACTTGGATGGTCTGGCATTTGGATTTGTCCAATCCATCTCAGACACATGGACAAGACCTTCAACGCCATCTTCAATCTTAACGAAAGCTCCGTAAT
>Ga0181575_10003689_pt1 | contig 10777 bp, 8 predicted proteins | sample 101ome_23_FD_145599 | JGI IMG/M metagenome (GOLD analysis project Ga0181575, IMG submission 145599) | Coastal salt marsh microbial communities from the Groves Creek Marsh, Skidaway Island, Georgia - 101411CT metaG (spades assembly) | ecosystem: Environmental > Aquatic > Marine > Intertidal zone...
AAGTCATCCCCCAGGGCAATGTACTCGGCGCCGAGACCATCGACAAAAACTCGCCGAATGAATTGCTCTGCACTCATTTCTCGCAGGGACTCATCAAAACTCAGCACCAACACCCTGTCGACGCCTGTCTCAGCCAGATAAGTTAATCGCTCGCGAAAATTGGTAATCCGTGGCGGCGCCTCAAGAGGTCTAAAATACTCCCGAGGCAGTGGCTCGAACACAATCACTGTGGAGGGCAATCCGAGAGCAGTTGCCTTATCTTTCAGATGCTCAAGAACGCCCTGGTGACCCAAATGAATCCCATCAAAGGCACCCACGGTAACAGCGCAACCCCGGTGTTCCTCTCGCAAATTGTGAAGGCCGCGGATCAGTTCCATGGAAAAGGGGTCAACGAGCACGTGAAACGCCGAAGTATATAGAAATTCCCGGCTTCAGGGGGCATTACCGGGGGAGCAATATCACTGATTGGGGCTGCGAAATTGACGGATTCTTAATCCCGTTGCGTAGAGGGGCAGCGTATAAGCAACGACTCCAATAACCACTAAGCCCGCCATCGCGACAGTTCGATCAACAACGCTTCCATCAAGCCACCACGATAACTCCGGCGTCAACAACCACAAGGTAAGGCTCATAACGACCAAACCCAAGATTAGGGTCAGTCCTAGAGTAGGTTCATTGCTCTTTGCGTCGAGCACTTTCTCCTGCTTCAAACCTCGGTAAAGCAAACCGGCATTCAGCCAAGCGGACAAACTGGTCGCCAGAGCCAGGCCAACATGTCCCAGATCAAATCCCCACATGAGAGGAAAGATAAAAATCGGATTCATCACCATGTTTGCCACCATGGCAATGATGCCAATGCGCACAGGTGTCTTCATGTCCTGCCTCGCATAAAATCCCGGCGCCAACACCTTGACCAACATAAAAGCAGTTAAGCCCAACGTGTAAGCCCGCAATGAGTAGCCGGCTTTCTCAACGTCAGAAGGCCCAAAAGCGCCATATTGAAATAGTGTTGTAAGGATGGGCTCCGCGAGAATAAGAAGCGCAATCGTCGCTGGGAGCGCGATAAACATCACGCAGCGAATTGCCCAGTGCATGGTCGATGCAAATACGTCACGGGCGTAATCGCCCTGCTCACCCCCACTTTGTGCAAGTGCCTGTTGGGAGGATAGCGCAGGCAAAATAACGGTAGCGATAGCGATCGCAAAGACGCCCAAAGGCAGCTCGGTCAATCGATCCGAATAATATAACCACGACACGCTTCCTGCCGGGAGCAACGATGCAAGCACGGTGTCTAGAAGCAGATTAATTTGACTGACCGATACACCAAACAGCGCCGGCACCATCAAGGTCAATATGCGGCGCACACCCGGGGCTCGGGTGTCCCAGCGCGGCCGGGGCAGCAGCTCTAGCCCGTATAGAAAGGGTAATTGAAACAGCAGCTGGAGCAGGCCCGCTATCAGCACTCCCAACGCCAGCGCATATACCGGCTCTTGCATGAGTGGCGCTGCAAACAGTGCCGCCGCAATCAGGCTGAGGTTTAACAGCACGGGAGTGAATGCCGGCACCGCAAAGCGACCGTATGCATTAAGCACTGCCCCCGCGAAACCCGTCATTGAAATCAAAAAAAGATAAGGGAAGGTAAGGCGAATCAACTCAGCTGTCAGTGCAAGCTTGGTCGGATCGCGGGAGAAGCCGGGAGCAAAGATCATCGCTACCGCGGGCGCGGCCACAATTGTCAGGGCCGTGAGAAGTAGCAAAGTGCCCCCCAAGACGCCAGCCACCCGGTCCGTGAGCGCCTTGACGGCCTGTAGTCCTCCCTCTTCACGGGTCTCTGCCAACACCGGAATAAAGGCTTGGGCAAAAGCTCCCTCTGCAAAGAGACGACGCAAAAAATTAGGAATTTTAAACGCGACAAAGAAAGCGTCCGCGTTACTGCTCGCGCCAATCAATGCGGCAAGCACAACGTCGCGCACCAATCCAAGCACCCTGGATGTCATGGTGGCAGCCCCCACAACAACGCTGGAGTGCAGTAACCCGCGTCCTCCCGCACTGGGGGTTCTCGGCGGTGTTAACTGTTCAGCCATTCCTGTCGCAAGGCGTCGCCGTGACGCGCCAACCACTGCAGCGCAATTAAAGTGTGTCCGTTGTTAATGCGGTCCGAGTCCAGGAGCCGAAAAGCGTCTTCTCGGGGGACAGCATGGACTAATAAATCCTCATGTTCGTCAGCGAGGCCATGTACCTCTCCCACACCTGCAGTCACTACCCGACCAACAAATGCTCTGATCTGCTCTGAGCAGGCACCGGCACTTGGATAGAAGGTCGCGATAGGATGGAGTCTGTCGAGCTCACAACCAGCCTCCTCTATCGCCTCGCGATGAGCGACCTCGGCATCCGCCTCTCCCGGCTCCACCACCCCGGCGATAAGTTCAAGCATCCAGGGACTGTCGTCTCGCCGAATAGCTCCCGGGCGGAACTGCTCGACCAAAATAAGGGAATCGGTACTGAGGTCCCAGGGTAATACCGCCACCGCATCACCCCGCTCGAAGACCTCTCGAGTCATCGTCCCGCTCCAACCGCCAGCAAAAAGCCGGTGGCGCAGACTCAGGCGATCAACACGGAAATGACCTCGGTAGCCCTCTTTACGCTCAAGAACTTCGACGTCACTATCGGAAAACTGGAGAGAAAACCCGGTCAAAAACGCCGCTCCGTGAACCAGCTGACCTCTCTGGCGTGGGTATCAACCTGATCCACCACATCCAGAATCAGGGCAAACAGCGCCATTCTCACCAACACCCCATTGTCACTTTGACGGAAAATAGCGAGGTTGGGATTGTCATTGAGATCTACATCTAGCTCCTGAGCTCCGGCCCGGGAATCTCGCGGGAGCGGGTGCATGATCACCGTGTTTGGCTCGCAGTGTGCTGTATACACTCCCTGGTTGAGCCGCAGTCGGCCTCGATAAAGATCTGCCTCTTCCCGACTGGTAAAGCGCTCTTCCTGAATACGTGTGGAGTACACGATATCAACCCCCGCGATTCCCGACTCGAGCTCCTCTGTTTCGATCACTTCATGCCCGGCTGACCGGAGGGCCTCTACGATATCAGCAGGCATACGCAATTCAGGGGGCGCAACCAAATGCACGTGGACTGGGGCAAACAACAATAGAAGCCGGGAGAGGGAATGCACGGTCCGGCCGAAACGAAGGTCACCGACCATGGCTATCCTGAGCCCATCGATACCGCGCCCACGAGAAGCGAGTTCACTTCGAATGGTATAAAGATCGAGCAGCGCCTGAGTTGGATGTTCGTTGGAGCCGTCACCGCCATTGATGACCGGAACCCGACTCCCCTCGGAAAACTCGCTGACCGATCCCTCGGCGGGGTGGCGCATAGCAATGACATCTGAATAGCCGCTTAACACCCGTGCGGTATCGAAGAGGGATTCTCCCTTGGCAATGGCCGTTGTCTCGAAGCCCGTGGTCTCTCGCACCTCACCGCCCAGCAAATTGAAGGCGGAACCAAAGCTGATGCGCGTCCGGGTGGAGGGCTCGAAAAACATGGAACCAAGAATGGCGCCCTCCAGAACCCGCGTGATGCGCTGACGGTGGGCATAGGGTCGCATCCTGTCAGCCACCTCAAATAACCGTTCAACGTCTCCACGCTCAAACTGGTCGATAGTGAGGATATGACTGCCCGGGAACTTCACGTGTCACCATTCGCTTTCAAGACAGGGGCCTTATGATAACCCAGTGCAAGACCCGGATGCGCCGCATTAGTTGGCTTTCCCAAGACCGGCAATCCTAGTCGCTGAGCACTGCTAATGGCAGCTAACCTATTATCATCCAATCTGCTGAAGGCTGAGTCTAAGAGCGTAGAATCGACCGCGCGTAACGCTCGAGATCATCAAGCGCCGCCACCTGACGCGGAGACAGGTCCGGGCGGCCTCGCTCTACTGCCATCGCTTCCCAAAATGGCGGCTCTTGCCCGCTGGCATCCTCAAGTAGTTTTATCTGGCAATGCTCCTGCCATTGCTTGCGCTCTTCCGGCGCCAGGGACTCGGGATAATTACGAGCTCGATAACGAAACAAAAGCTCCGGCAGTCGGGAATCAGAAAATACCCATCGGTTGTCTCGGAGTTGCTCCGGAGAAGCAGCACGAATCTGCTCGCACAACCCCTCGTCTCCCCGGTCGATAAACCCTGAATAGAGCATGGTGTCAGGGTCTGTTCGTGGCTCAAATTCCCTGTCACTAAAAATGGACTGCACGAAGGTTTTAAACCCTTCTGAATCAGCATTACGGGTCCCTCGTAGGATGGCCAATCCCGCTCGCGCCAGATCACCGTCGAGACCTAGCCGTTCTGCCACCTTTCCCGCCACCCACTCGGTTGGCAGAACGACGGGCGCCTTGTTAAGGCGGATGGTTTTCAGCGGCGGACGTGACACCCCCTCGGGGAGATCTGCTTCCTTAACAAACAAATGACCCTTAACGGTTTCAACCGAATGATCCAGAAAATCCATCGATCCTGCTAAATCGGCGCAGATTATCTCGTTGCCGTTTTGAGGGTGTGGAGCCAACGGAACTACCACCGCGAGGTTTGCTCGGGCAGCGCCAAACATGCCAGAGACATGGACCACCGGGCGCATAGCGCCAACATCCAGAAGCGGCGCGACTTTCTGCTTGGTTCTTAATGAAAACAGGGTCTCAAAGAGAGCTGGCTGCGCCTCTTTCAACTTTTTCGCAAGAGCGATAGTGGCCTGCACATCCGAAAGGGCATCGTGGGCGGCACCGTGATCGATATCATTTGCTGCTGTCAGATCCTCAAGCCGAAAACTTGGGAGACCTTCATCTCGCGTCGGCCAGCACAGACCCTCTGGGCGCAGCGCATAGAAAGCGCGAATCACGTCAATAAGATCCCACCGGGTTCGGCCTTGGCCAAACTCCCGGGCGTAGGCTGGAAAGAAATTTCGATAGAGCGTGAATCGCGTCACCTCATCATCGAAACGTATCGAGTTGTAGCCCAGCGCACAGGTGCCCGGCTGCTGAAGTTCTTGATGAATGTGGGCGATAAAATCGGCCTCACACAAACCCTGCTCTATCGCCGTGGCAGGGGTGATCCCCGTCACCCGCGTGGCTGCCGGATGAGGGAGGCAATCCTCTGCGAGCCGGTTATAAATAACCAGAGGCTCCCCAATAGGATTTAGATGATGGTCGGTGCGAAGCCCGGCGAATTGGATCGGTCGATCATAAGCCGGGTTAGCGCCAGTGGTTTCATAGTCGTGCCAGTAAAAAGTCTCAGATGAGCTCAAGCGCCTGCTCTTCGATTTTCGCCTGCCACACTTTGGGTCCGGTAATGTGTACCGATTCGCCCCGCGCATCCACGGCCACGCTCACGGGCATGTCTTTCACAGTGAAGGCATAAATCGCCTCCATGCCTAGATCCTCAAAAGCCACAACCCGCGCTTCGGTGATGGCTTTGGAGACCAGATAAGCCGCTCCGCCTACTGCCATCAGATAGACCGCGCCATGCTTGCGAATGGCCTCGATCGCGATGGGCCCCCGCTCCGCCTTCCCGATCATCCCGATCAGACCGGTCTTCTCGAGAATGTAGTCAGTAAACTTGTCCATACGAGTGGCCGTCGTTGGCCCTGCGGGACCCATCACTTCGTCACGCACGGGGTCAACAGGCCCGACGTAGTAGATGAATTTGCCCCGCAAATCCACCGGTAGTGGCTCACCCTGCTCGAGCATCTGGGTCATCCGTTTATGCGCCGCGTCGCGGCCGGTCAGCATTGTTCCTGACAACAGCAGGGTCTCGCCGGGCTGCCAGGCATGGGTTTCCTCCCGGGTCACGGTATCGAGGTTTACCCGTCTAACGGCATCACCCGGCTCCCAACTTATTTCGGGCCAGGCTGATAATTCGGGTTGGGTCTGTAACGATGGGCCCTGCCCGGTAAGGGTGAAATGGGCGTGCCGGGTGGCAGCGCAATTAGGGATCATCGCGACCGGTAACGAGGCGGCATGGGTTGGGTAATCTTTGATTTTCACATCGAGTACGGTGGTGAGCCCACCAAGTCCCTGGGCACCAATACCCAACCGATTGACTGCATCCATGATCTCGAGGCGAAGCTCCTCGATGCGGTTGCTTGGCCCGCGGTTGCGCAGCTCATGAATATCGATCGGGTCCATCAATGACTCTTTCGCCAAGACTGCCGCCTTCTCGGCAGTGCCCCCAATACCCAAACCCAGCATGCCAGGAGGACACCAACCGGCGCCCATGGCCGGCACGGTTTTGACCACCCAATCGACAATGCTGTCAGAGGGATTAAGCATTACGAGCTTTGATTTGTTCTCAGACCCTCCGCCCTTGGCGGCCACACGAACGTCAACGGTATTACCCGGCACTAGTCGGGTATGAATCACCGCCGGCGTATTGTCACGGGTGTTTTTCCGCGCACCCGCCGGGTCTTCCAGAATTGACGCACGCAAGGTGTTATCCGGATGGGTGTAAGCACGTCTCACCCCCTCATTGATCATCTCCTCGAGTGAGAGTTCAGCGTCCCAATGGACATCCATTCCCACCTCAATAAAAACGGTGACAATCCCGGTGTCCTGACAGATGGGTCGCTTGCCCATGGCACAGAGACGAGAGTTAATAAGAATTTGCGCCATTGCATCTTTGGCCGCGGGATTAAGCTCCATCTCGTAGGCTTTATGAACCGCCTGAACAAAATCCGTGGGGTGGTAGTAAGAAATGAACTGAAGCGCGTCGGCAACGCTATCGATAAGATCCTGCTGGGTAATCACTGTCATGGTTATTGCATGCCTGCGGGTGCACCACTTTGCGCGGCACGAATTTCTGTCTCAAGTCGACTGATGTTGGCATTCACCTGCTTGCGGAAGGCATTGATGGCCTCAATCCATTCTTCGTTCGAGGCAACCCGTTTGTTGAGTGCTGCTCGCTCAAGGTTTGCCTTATTCACGTTGTCTGCAAGACGTTCCATATTCGCCTGAGAGTCCTTGGCGGTTTTTGCCAGCCGATCAAGGTCGTCAGCAACAGATTTCAGCGTCGCCACAGTTTTACCCTGCTCGCTGACCAGTGGCTCCAACTTGCCAACTCGAGTTAAGGCAGAGCCGGTATTTTTTTCGACTTTTTCCAGACGCACGTCCATTTCACGGCGACGCTGCTCGAGTCTGCGCGTTTCTTTATCAACAACATTGAGCTGCGCACCCAATGCCGCCGCAGATTTCTCGACGCTTTCATCGGTGTCCGACAGCAGTGCCTCGAGATCAGCCACACGGGTCGCCAGCATGCGCGCATCCGACTGGGAAGAATCTAGCGCCACCTGAAGCTGCCATGCCCAGGCACATCCCACTGCGGCCGCCACCAAGGCAACGGTCACAGTCAGTCGGCCAAGCAGACCCAAACCGCTCTCTGCACCCGACGGACGTGATCCTCTGGCAGGCACAGCCCCTCGGGGTGCACTCGCTACACCCTCGTCCCGGGTTGCCGCAAAAGAAGGAATCGCTGAATCCGATAAATCGTCCCGGCTCATGGGTCTACTCTCATGGTTGGTATGGTCCTAGTATATCTCGGGGCGGCTAATCCTTCAGGATGCTGGATGACATTAATAAGCGGCATTGTTTACGCGGCCCAATCATTGGAAATGTAGCGGCGTAACAGTCCAGAAACCCTCGCCACCCAGTCAATATTCAAAAAAAAGCAGCCCTTAAGGCTGCTTTTTTTGATCCAAACCAGGCTCACACGAAGTTGAGAAGCCCCCAGATCACCAGGGTCAGCGCGAGCGAGCAATGAATTACACCCATGACCGACTTCATGGGGCCCTGTCCGCCAAAGAGCGCATTCGCTTCCAAGGCAACAATCAGGCCCATAGCCGCGTAAAGTCCGGTATCGCTACCCGCAAGGGGTAGATGCTTCGAAGCCAGCATGCCAAGTAGCATAGGGCCTGAGAACAGCGTGTTAGTTCGACTCGCCAAGCCCGCTTTTGCCGCCGCCGCCGGGCCATCGCCCTCTTTCATGCCCAGCACGATTTGTTGCTTGGGCCAAATGATCAGCCAGACATTGAGGAACATAAAGGTACCCGCTAGCGCGCCCATCCAAATGGCGGGCATGGTGGCACCAAAAGCACCGACTTTATGGAGCAAATAAGCGCCGGTCAGGAAAGTAAGCATAGCGCCCCAGCGGAACCACCAAAGTGCACGCGGCGCCAATTTGGCCATGGCATCGGATTTCGCTCCGGCCTCGGCCTCTTTGAAATATTCGGTTTGAACAAAGTTGAAGTAATACAGCATGCCGATCCAGACAATGCCTGCCAACACGTGGAAGTAACGACCGAGGAATTCAATCTCGTACATAGATGCTCTCCTGCTTTTTCTTTTGTTGGGTCAGATTCCGGGCGCCATCCCTACCAGAATCAAGCGCGCTCCCATTATAAAGGCCGCCTGAGAAAATAACACGCAGAACTTGCCGGGATTTCATCGTTTACCCATAGACAACCGCTAAACAAGAATTGGATACCCAAGCGCAATATGGATAAAGGCAATACCGCCAAACGCCAACACTGCGGCAACCCCCGTCACCACCTCTTTAAGCGGGCTCACGCTGACAACTGATGAGGGTTTCCCATCCTGTCGATTGATTACGGTAACCGACACAATCGCCCATGCAAGAAGACCACCAAACAACACCAAAGAGGCTAAGGTGCCGTTAACCAACAGGTGGCCAATCGCCCAGGCCTTGACCGCAGTGAGTTGGGGGTGAGGTAGTTTTTGAGTAATCCATGTGGCCCCCATAGAGGCAGCCATCAAATAAACCGCGAAAAGCGAAAGTCCGTTAGTGATCATATTCAGGGAGGGATCTGTTACCCACAGCACCGGTCCCGAGGCCTGCCGATAGCCAAGAAACATAAGCACCAGGGAAAACACCAGCAAAATCGCTACAACACCCCGACCCGCAGATCCCAGTTTGGCGCGGCTCTCGGGTAACACCCGCTTAAAAAGGTGCGCACCACTCCAGAGCAATACGCCAGCAATTAATAAACCCATGTCGCCTCTCCTTGTTGTTATGGCTCAGCATAGACAAAGGACTTTCTGAAAGCGACAGCAAATGCGGGCATAAAAAAACCCGGCCGAAGCCGGGTTTCCAATATCGAGGCGCCGCTTACATCATGCCGCCCATGCCACCCATGCCGCCCATATCGGGCATGGCTGGGGCATCTTCCTTCGGTGTTTCAGCGATCATTACCTCGGTAGTGATCATGAGGCCGGCCACTGATCCTGCCGCTTGCAGCGCGGTACGAGTCACTTTCGCGGGGTCAAGAATACCCATGGCGATCATGTCACCGTACTCACCGGTTGCCGCGTTGTAGCCGAAGTTACCTTCACCCTGACGGACCTTGTCGAGAACCACAGAGGCTTCATCACCGGCATTCGCAACGATCTGACGAAGAGGACCTTCCATGGCACGCAGGGCTGCTGCGATACCGATGTTTTGGTCTTCGTTGTCGCCCGTGAGGCCTTCGATCTGACCAATAGCGCGCACCAGTGCAACACCACCACCCGCAACTACGCCTTCTTCTACGGCAGCACGGGTAGCGTGCAAGGCATCTTCAACGCGGGCCTTCTTCTCTTTCATTTCGATCTCAGTTGCAGCACCCACCTTGATGACGGCAACACCGCCTGCAAGCTTGGCTACACGCTCCTGAAGCTTTTCGCGATCGTAATCAGAGCTTGTGTTCTCTATCTGAACACGGATTTCGCTCACGCGGCCCTTGATCGCCTCGGGATCACCGGCGCCGTCAACGATGGTCGTGTTGTCCTTGTCCATCGAGATACGCTTCGCGGTACCTAAGTGCTCGAGTGAAGCGGCTTCAAGATCGAGACCGACTTCCTCAGAGATTACGGTACCACCAGTGAGGATTGCGATATCCTGCAACATGGCTTTACGACGATCACCAAAACCAGGTGCCTTACACGCCGCCACCTTCACGATGCCGCGCATGTTGTTTACCACCAGCGTCGCCAACGCTTCGCCTTCCACGTCTTCAGCAACGATTACCAGCGGCTTTGACGCCTTGGCAACCTGCTCGAGGACGGGCAGCAACTCACGGATGTTGGAGATCTTCTTGTCCACCAACAGCACGTAGGGGTCGTCGACCTCTGCGGTCATGTTGTCCTGGTTGTTGATGAAATAGGGAGAAAGGTAGCCGCGGTCAAACTGCATACCTTCAACCACGTCCAATTCGTTCTCGAGGCCTGATCCCTCTTCGACGGTGATGACACCCTCTTTGCCCACTTTCTCCATCGCGTTGGCGATGATTTCACCCACGGAGCTGTCGCTGTTTGCGGAGATGGTGCCGACCTGAGCGATAGCCGTGTTGTCTTCACAGGGCGTGCTCATGCCTTGTACCGCCTCAACAGCCGCCGCAACGGCCTTGTCGATACCACGCTTGAGGTCCATCGGGTTCATGCCCGCGGCGACGGCCTTGAGACCTTCGTTTACGATTGACTGAGCCAGAACGGTAGCGGTGGTAGTTCCGTCACCTGCGGCATCGGAGGCTTGTGAAGCAACCTCTTTCACCATCTGCGCGCCCATGTTCTCAAACTTGTTCGCCAGCTCAATTTCCTTCGCAACCGATACACCGTCTTTGGTGACCGTGGGGGCTCCGAAAGATTTTTCCAGAATTACGTTGCGGCCTTTGGGGCCGAGAGTTGCTTTTACCGCATCGGCGAGGATGTTCACGCCCTCGAGCATCTGCTTG
>Ga0181575_10003692_pt1 | contig 10766 bp, 7 predicted proteins | sample 101ome_23_FD_145599 | JGI IMG/M metagenome (GOLD analysis project Ga0181575, IMG submission 145599) | Coastal salt marsh microbial communities from the Groves Creek Marsh, Skidaway Island, Georgia - 101411CT metaG (spades assembly) | ecosystem: Environmental > Aquatic > Marine > Intertidal zone...
GTCGGCGACGGCGACGACGACGACGCGCGCGTGGTTTTTCGAGGTTTTAACGCGTACGGACTGACGGAGCTCGCGTCGGAAATGACGACTCGACGAGGGTCCTTTGGATTTGACGCCGCGAACGCGGATGGTCGAGCGATGGCGTCCAAAGCCATGCGAAGCGCGAGAGACGCGGGAATGAACGTCGCGCGCACCTGGGCGTTCTCCGTGCACGGGGATCGAGAGGATTTCACGGATGAAGAACGAGAGCGCGTGATGATCGGTGTCGATTGGATCGTCGCCGAGGCGGAGAGATTGGGCGTGTACGTCGTGTTGGCGCTGAGCGATTATTTTCACAACGACGATAAAGCGGCGTGCGTCGTCGGAATGACGAACGATTCCGATGACGACTCCGATGACGACGCGACGTTCTTCAGTCGTGAAGAGTGCCGACGAGTGTACAAGGAGCGCGTTGGAAAGATTTTAACGCGCAAAAACGCGATGAAGGGTGGCAGAGAGTATCGCGACGACGGAACCATCGCGGCGTGGAATTTGATAAACGAACCGCGGTGTCGCGGATGCGGCGACGCGCTGCAGCGTTGGATCGATGAGATGGCAGCCTTTGTGAAATCGATCGATCCGAACCACATGCTCACGATTGGCGAGGAAGGATTCTACGCCGCGGATTCGCCTTCAGAAAACGTCGACGCCAATCCCGCGGCTTGGGCGGCGACGACGGGGCAAGATTTCGTCCGTAATCACGCCTCGCCGCACATCGATTACGTTACGTGCCACCTATGGAAAGACAACTGGGGCGTCTACGCCCCATCGGTCGCGATGAACTCGGAACGATTTACCCGCGAATGGATTCGCGCGCACGAGCAAGACGCCAAATTGTTGCTCGGCAAACCGCTCGTCGTCGAGGAATTCGGCGCTGCGCCCGGCGGCGCTCGAGCGCTCACCCGCGCCGCGGATAATTCCGGTCGACGAACGGTCATCGCTCGCGTCGCGACGCCGCGCAACGAGCGACAAGTGGCGACGTATTACAGAAATGTCTTTTCGCAGGTGTACCGAAGCGCCGTCGACGACCGCGACGGGTACATTCAGGGCGCTTTGTTTTGGGTGTATTGGCCAGAGGAAATGCGCCCATTCGTCAACGCGTACGATCCGTACGCCGTGTATCCATCCGATCGCGCCTTTGCTGAGGCATCGAGATTTTCAGAGAGCGTCGCGCGCGCCATCGACGGCCGAAGCGTCGCGCGCGAGCCGATCCAGGAGTACTACTAATTGTTATACTAGTATCACTTTTATCAAAAGAAGAGACTACCGGTAGTAGTATCGTGTCTTTATTTGTTTATTTTCTTGTTCATCAGTTACGCCGTCTTGAGCTTTTGATCGTCCGCATCCGGAAGACGCGCCATGAGACAGGCGCCAAGAACGGCGGCGCACGTGGACGAAGCCAACACGGCGAGCTTGGCGACGTTCGCCGCCGCCGGGTTGTTCGCCAGCGCCATCTCGACGAGGAACAAGCACATGGTGAAACCGATACCGCCGAGGAGACCGACAGTGATGAGGTGGGTGTTGTTCATCCCGTGCGGAAGCTTGCCAACCTTGGACTTGACGGCGAGCCAGGACAAACCGGCGATGCCGACGGGCTTACCGAGGAGTAAACCGAGCATGATACCTTGGCCGACGGGTTCGGTGAGGATGCCGGACACCATCGAGGCGTCGAGCGGAACGCCCGTGTTGGCCAAGGCGAAGAGGGGCATGATGACGAGCGCCGAAAGCGGGGCAAACTTGTGCACCAAGTGATCGAGGAGCGTTGGCTCGCCGCCTTCGTGCTCGGGCGTAGCCTTGCTTCCCGCCGGAGCCGCGGCGTGCGCTGGCACGGCAAACGCCGCGATGACGCCCGCGACGTCGGCGTTGATACCGCCCTGCAACAAACAGTACCAAAGAGCCGAGCCAAGCCCGGCGTAGACAGCCATGTTGGTGACGTTTTTCTTGCACGCGACGAAGAGCGCCGCCGTAGCCGCGCACGCCCCCGCGATGTACGACATCGTCAACGACTTGGCAAAGCACACCGCGATGACGGCGATCGCCCCGAGATCATCCACGGTGGCCAACGTCAACAAAAACGCCGCGACGCCCGACGGCATCTTATTCTTAAAAAAGTTGTACACCCCCATGGCGAACGCGATATCCGTCGCCATCGGAATGGCCCAACCCGCCGTAACCGCCGCCGCGCTCATCGCCGGGTTATTACACAGCAAATACATCGACATCGGCACCACCATCCCACCGAGCGCCCCGATGCACGGCAAAGCCGCCTGTTTCAGGCTCTGCAGCGACCCGTGCACGAATTCGCGTTTGATTTCCAATCCGACGGCGAAAAAGAACAACGCCATCAACCCCTCGTTGACCCAGTGGTGCAACGACATGTTCAACGCCAGCGCCGCCGGCCCGACGTGGGCGTGCCAAAAGCTCAGGTACGGTCCACTGAGCGCACTGTTGGCCAAAATCAAGCTCAACGCCGTGGCACCGAGCAAAGCGATCGATCCGAAACCCGCGTCGAGCGCCGCGTGGACGTCGATGCCCTCCATAAAGGTACCCTCGTCGTCAGAGTCACCAGCCGCCGCGGCGCGAACGACGACGCCCGTCGCGTTCGTTCGTCGTCCCGGGGCGAAGACACGACGACGATCGGTGATCGCACCGCTCGTCGTGCTCGTCGTCAGCGCCGCGTCGGCGCGCCGCCCGGTGTTTCCGCGCGTAACGACGCTCACGCGTCGGTGTCGCTGAATTCGCATCGAAACCGCGTACTTCGTCGTCGTCGTCGCGCGGGCCGTCGTCGTCGTCGTCATCGCCGTCTGCATGTCGATCCTTCTCTTCTCTTCCGTCTCTCCGTCGTCGAGGTCGTCGTCGTCGTCGTCGTCGAACGCGTCGCGGTGTGTCGTGACGTCAGTCGAGCGCGCGCGCGCACTTTTTGAGCGATGCGGCGACTCTTCGCGGCGACGCGTTCGACCACCGTCGGTGGGTCGCGACCGTCGTCGTCGCGGTGCGCGCGTCGTCGCCGACGCGAGGGCGGGACCGCGGGCGCGACGACGCGGGACGACGACGACGACGACGACGACGACGACGACGCGTCAGCGATGCGCTCGTTTGAAGAAAAAGTGCGCTCGGTGACGCGAACGTTCGACGCGGCGCCGAAGAGCGAGAGGTTTAAACGCGTCGAGGCGTTCGCGTCGCCGAGGATCGATGGACACCGCACTCGGGCGAGTTTCGGGGTCGCGCCGAAACCGCCGGCGCCGCGGCGGCGAGAAGAAGATGCCGGGAGAAGCGCTCGGGCGGTTTCGGCGCGTTTGCGTTTGATGACGACGACGCCGAACGGAGGGGAATTGATGGACGTTTTCGATGCGAGACGCGTCGTGCGAGAAGAGAGCGAGGGGGTGCGCCGAGGCGTGGATGCGCTCTTGCGTTCGATCGCGCACGTGGAGGAGGAGAATGGGGACGGTAGCGCGTCCTCGTCGATGCGCGCGGCGAGCGTATTGAGTAATCGAGCGGCGACGGAAATCGTCGTGAGCACGACGCACGATCGCGATGCGTTCGACGAAGAGGCGTGGAGAGCGATGGCGATGCGGATGATGGCGGTTGAACCCGCGGTTGTGGGGGTGATTGGGAAGAGGAAGAAGATTTCGCCGCATCTCGTCGTCGGGAGGGGCGATTACGTCTTCGAAGAGACGACGACGACGACGACGACGTTCTCTGGCGGCGATCGAGAAGCGGAAGAACGAAGAACCGTCGTTTTCAAGCATAGAGAAGGGTCTTTTAGTAACCCAAACCCTGACGTGGCGGAACAGACGGCGAATTACTTGTGTGACGTCGCCCGCGCGCTCACGAAGGATGGATTGACGCCGACGCGATTCGTCGAGTTGTACGCCGGGTGCGGGAATCACTCGGTGACGCTCGCGCCGTACTTTAGTTTGGGCGCGTACGCGGTGGAGATTAACGATGAACTCGTCGAGGCGGCGCGCGAGAATTTCGCGCGCAACGACGTGGGAGATCGCGCGGAGATTGTGTGCGCGCCGGCGGAGGAGTGGGTGACGCAGAGGAACGCGAAAGCGAACGCCGCCGCCGCGACGGTTCTCCTCGTCGATCCTCCTCGCGGTGGTTTGGACCCGAAAACGCTCGATTTTGTTTCGAGAGAATTTGACATCGTCATTTACGTCGCGTGCGATTATAAATCGCTTCGTCGGGACATGGATGATAAATTTATCGAGCGCGGGTTCGCGATTGAGCGATTGGCGTGTTTCGATCACGCGCCGACGAGCGCCAAATGGATTGAAACCGTCGCGGTGCTCATCCGACGACGGATGGCGGTAGTGTAAAACTTAGTAGAACTAGCGAATGATAGTGATAGCGGTAGCGATTCAATTTCAACAACTCGAACAACAGCACAACACAAAAACATGACGATACATTCACGTGATGACGTCGTCGTCCCTCGACGTATCCGCCGCGGCGCGATTGAACCCCGCCACCTCGGGTCGACCGGCGTAATCGTTCAAGGCTTCGGCAATTTCCCTATTGCTTGGCTCTTCGTCCCACTCGCGCACGACGTCGTATCCGTCGGCGTCAAACAATCGCCACGCGCCCGGCCAACGACGAATGAGCGTCCCTTCGACGCCCGCCGCGCTTCTCGCGCGTCTACACGAATACGCCTTTTCCCAATCGCCGCTACTACCTCCGAGCGTCTCCCGCGCCGCCTTCTTCAACCCAAACTCCCAAGGCTGGCCCACAGATTCCCCTTTACCGCTCCAAAACGCGTTGACGACGACGACGAGGTGCGTCGGGTCGTCGCGAATCTTTTCCAATCCCCCGTACTCGCCGTTTAAGAGTTTGATAAAGTACCCAAACGTCGTGTCGCTCGGGTGCGTCGTCATCGTCATAAAGTCTCCGCACGTCCACAACCCCATACCCTCGGCGTCGCGATCGAGTAAACCGTGATACGTGTAATCGTACCCGGCGAGCGCGTGTTCTTCGATGAGTTTGCGCGTAACGCGATATCGCTGTTCCATCCCGCCGCTCCAATCCGCCGCTTGTCCGTGCAAGCCGAGATACGCGATTCGGTCCCCGCCCAAATCGAGCGAAGGGAGCGGGAGCTCGATTCGGATTTTCCGCGTCCGCCCGGTGGTTTTTCGTGATTCGTCCGTCGCCTCTGACGAGAGCAGCGCGTCTCGAAGCGTTCGAATCACCGACCGCGCCTCTTCCGCCGCCGCCGCGCACGTCCTCGGTGGCGGCGCGTTCGTCCGGTGGGACGAGGACGAACCATCGGTTGACGCCGATACCGATGCGGACGACTCGGACGCCGCCCGCGTCCGAGTCGTCTTTGAAGAAGATGATGATGAAGTCGATGTCGTTAAAGCCAACGCCTTCACCCGTCGTCGTCGTCGCGTCGTCGTCGTCGTCGGTTTCGCAGCGCTCGCGATTCGTCGAGCGTCACGTCGTCGGGATCCACAACAAAACTCACGGCTCGGGTGCGTCGTCGACATCGCGCGCGTCGTCGTCGTCGTCGTCTGTCGTCTGTTACCAACAGGACGTTTGGTCGGTCACCCTCGATATGTGTGATAAAATACAACTCGGACATTTGACTCGTAATTAAGTGGTATAGTTACCAGTTGTAGTCAAAAAACGTGGGGGTATGAGGGAATCGAACCCACGACCACTCCCAGGTTAAATTGTCGCCACGATACGAGTTCGTCACTCGCATCGTAGCCGTTTTATCCCGGTGATGATGATATACCATCGCGTCGCGCGACCGACGCATCGTGTCTCGCGTTCCAGATGTGCCGCTATGTACACAGCACGCAGGAACCCTAAGAGAGTATCATACCACTAGACCAATACCCCTTACTGTATTCTAGACGAATATTCGCTAAGACGGGACTTTTTGGACGGGATGTGTCCACTGGAAGAGTGGTATGTCGATTACGGGTGGAGAAACGACGTTATTTTTTTGGTCGCGATCGGGGACGTCGTGGCGCTGTGGCGGACGCTATTAATTGTCGGTATAATAATGATGCGCTAAGTCGTAAACGTTATCGTCGGATTCTTTCGTTTTCATCCCTCCCGGGTGGTTCCCGGACGACGACGACGTCGTCGTCGTCGTCGTCGTCACATCGGCACGTAGTTGGTGTCCTCGGCGTTTTTCCCATCCTTGTAATATTCAACGTACCAATGGACAAAGTTTTTCAAGCCCTCGTCCAAAGCGATGGTCGGATTGTAACCCAAATCTCTCTTCGCGGCGCTAATGTCGGCGTGCGTAAACGGGACGTCGCCCGTCTTGGGCATCGGCACGTAGTCGCGCTTCGCCGTCTTTCCCAGCGCTTTTTCCAGCGTGGACACGAAATCGCTCACCGTCACCGGATGGGTGTTGCCGAGGTTGTACACGCGAAACGGAGGCTTGGAACCGTCCGGCTTTTTACCGCTCGGCTCGCTCGTGTCGCACGCGGCGATGGTGCCTCGCACGACGTCGTCAATGTACGTGAAATCGCGCGCCAACTCGCCGCCGTCAGCGTTTTTGAAAATCTTAATCGGCTTTCCCTTTACGATGTTGTTTGCGAAAGAAAAGTACGCCATGTCCGGTCGCCCGTACGGCCCGTAGACGGTGAAGAAGCGCAACGCCGTGAGCGCGACGCCGTGAATGTGATTGTACGTGTGCGCCAAGAGTTCATCCGCCTTTTTCGTCGCCGCGTAGAGCGACGCCGGGGAATCCGTCACGTCGGATTCGCTGAACGGCACCTTTGTGTTCAACCCGTACACGCTCGAGGACGAGGCAAAGATCACCTTGGGCATCGGATTCTTCGTGCGAACCACCTCTTCAAGCAAGGTGACGAAACCGGCGACGTTGGAGTGCACGTACGCCCCCGGGTTCTTCACCGCGTACCTCACCCCAGCCTGCGCCGCCAAGTGCACGATGGTCGTCACGCGACACGTATCCAATATTTTCCTCACCGTCGACGCGTCGTTGAGATCCGCCTCAACGACGTGCACGCCAATCTCTTTAAGCTTTGCGATTCGGCTCCTCTTCAAACCTCTCGGGTAATAGTCGTTGACGTTATCCAAACCAACCACTCCCGCCCCGCGCTCCTTGAGCGCCGTCGCCACGTTACTCCCGACGAAACCAGCGGCCCCGGTCACCATAAACGTCCCCTCCGTCGCGACGCTCTTCGCACACGTCCTCTTGAGCTCTCTCGTCGACGTCTTTCTCGCCGCCAGATTAAACGCGCTCAGCGGTCCATCCTTCCACACCGACGCCCCGCCCCCCATGGCTCCCCCGCCGTCGCTCCCGTACTCCACCGCACCGTACACCAAGACCCCGCAAAACACCAGCGCGCACGTCCACGCGAGCACTCGCCGAAGCACGCTTCCGCTTCCCGAGTGACCGCGTCGGCTCGACGACGACCCGCGTCCTCCGTGCGCCGGCGACGCGCCGCCGAAACCACCCTTACCCCCGCGGTGGTGTAACGAGTGATGATACGACGACGACGACGACATCTTACCGGATCACTCTCGCTCGATCGCGCGTCCTCGACCCTTCGTTCGTCGTCTGTCTATCCACGCGCGGATCGAACCGGTGACCGGCGAGCTCGCGCCCTTGTCGACGAGATCCGCCGACGACGACGAGAACCGACGACGACGACGACGACGACGGGGAGGGCGACTCCCCGCCTCGCGCGCGCGATAACGGACGAACGTCAAACCCCGCGAACGGACGACGAAACGGGCACCGCGTCGACGCGCCGCGCTCTGAGCCATCCACCCGACGTCGCGCCGCGCTCGACCGCGCCCGACCACGCACGACGGACACACGGACACGTTAAAGATACGTTTTAATACGTAAGTAAACAACGTATACTCACGCTAAAACACACCATGTGAGCCAGAGGCAGACAGACAGAAAGAAGAGGTTTCCGGCGCATCCATCCGATCGTCGCGAACGCGACGCGAACGCACCGTCGCGCCCGGTTCCACGACGACGAGACGACTCGTAAAAGATCAACAATAAAGTTTTGATTACAAACACACAAACGCGGCGCTCGTGGAACCGAGCGCGTTGAACGAAGGAGATGATTTTGACATTTTCACCGGTGTATGCGTCTCGCGCATCGAGTGTTTCCTATCCAAACACGCGTGAAAGTACTCGTTCCTCCGCAGTTTTGGCATGGGACTCACTGGGGCGTGTTGTCGCGATCGTTAGAGGCTTCGTGCTCCGTAGGCTTGGTTGGTGTCAGACGCCGAGTGTGGTATTACATCAAGCCATCGTTCATTTTATTCTTTGTGCGTGGAAAAGCATGCGGTTGTGGTGAGCTGAAAAACCACGCGGTTGATTGATACATTTGAGACTTATTTTAAACCAGAAGAGTCACACAGATTGCCAGTGCCGAGAGACACAGAGCCTGAATGCGGTAACTTTGACTACCACTGTGTTATCGAGACGGATGTTGTTTCAACGTGCGGGCTTCATCGTGTACCGGCGGGAACGACGACAACTTGAGGTTGTTGCATCTGTTGCGGCTGTTGCATCACGACGATTTGCTTTCTTCGGAAACAGCAACAACCACAGAAATATAAGATGAGCGTGATGATGCCGGTGAGACCAACAACAAGACCGACGACGAGACCAGCGACCGCACCGCCGTTTACTTCACAGCAGTCGTCGCCTGACTTCGAAAAGCAGTATTCGGGCTCGTCTGGTAACTGACACCATCTGTTGGCTTTCTTTCCGAACGCTCCACACGATCCCCAATAGGCGTATAAGTTGTTGTCTGGATTGTTGTCGTAGTCGTCGTCGAGATCATCAGAAGGGACGAATACATTGTCGCCGTAATCGAAAGGGTAAAGGACAGAACATCCCTCCGCGTACGAGCACTTCGACGGACACTGACCATCGATAGAGTCTCGGTCGGCGTAGCAGGAGTAACAGTGGTAGCATTGCCCGCCTTCAGTGGGCGAAACCTCATAGCAGTATTCAGTGGCACCGCAGGCATCGTGATTAGAACACGAACTGGAGAGCTGCCGTCCCTTCGTTGGAGTTGCGGATGCGGGCGCACCGTGAGCACTCGACTCGACTTTCTTCGACTTGTGGGGAATCGGATTGTGATCGAGTTTGTGCAACTTTGCCGTCGCGCCGGAGACGAGCGAGAGCAAGCACAACGCCAGGACGGCGGTGATACGCATTCGAACAACCATCGCTGCTGACGCGCGGGTGTGCGCGATGACGTGGTAGCGTTTGACGACGCTCTGCCGACGGACGGACAGGCCCCCCCTTCGTCGTTCGTCTCCGACGTCCGCCTAAATTTTTATCGCTCGCACCCATGGAGTCTCACTCGGACGATACACTGGTTAATTACATACTTGAATACGTGTGTCGGGTATCCGATCGATCGAGACGACCGACCGACCGACCGACCGACCGACCGACCGACCGAGCGAACGCGACGATCGCGACGCGTCAGTGTACGCGCCGCGCGATCGTCTCGTTCGGTCGTGACGCGAATCGCCGCGACGGGAACTGGCGCGGAAAAAGCGTCGTTCGAGCGAAACCAGCTCTCTCCGACCACCCCACCCCCCCGCGACCCGCGCGCGGACCGTCCGTCCGTCGACGCGTTTGAACGATCACCCACGGCGCGAATGGGCGTTGCCGTTCCCCGGGCTCGGTGGGCGCTCGTCGCGTTCGTAGCCTTTGCGTGCGGTTTGTTCGAGCGCGCGCGGGGTGAGTGGACGGACGTGACCGATGCGTCGAGCACGAGGCGTGGAAACTCTGGGGCGTACGGATACGCGTACTCGATGCGTCATGACGGCGGGCGATACGTTATGGGATATCAAGAAGGGACGCGCGTCGACTTTATACCCGAACGCGAAGCCACCGGAGCTCCTGCGACGGTGAGTCCGCCGACGCCCCTCACGGTGGGCGACGACTCGTGGGGTCACGCGGTGGACGTCGGCGCGAACTGGATGATCGTCGGCGAGCCGGCGTGGACGTCGAACTCTGGGCAACCTCCAGAGGGCAGAGCCGTGATGTACGACCTAGCCAGCTTCGAAGCAACCGGCATGAGTTACGTTTTGACGCCGAGTGGTTCGCGAACGATATGCGGAAGTCAAGTGCGGACCGTTAATGATTACGCGCTCGTCAAGTGTGACAACAGCGGCACTGACAGTACGATTCACATCTTTGAGATCTCTTATGACATTCCCCCGGCTACGTGGATCGAGACGCAGGTCATAGTAACCACAGGTTTCGGCTCGATTGACATGATAAGCCAAAATACAGGAACCGTTTTCTTCGCGTTCGGTGCTCCGGAGACGAACACACACGGTGATGTCGTAATCTACAAGCGCGACGGTTCGGCAACTGCACAACCAAACTCCTGGTCGGAGTTACAAAACATCCCTTCTCCGAGCAATACCGCCTCTACTTCGAGCGCTTCCGTCTATTTCGGGGCGTATGTGCACATGCACAGCTACGATATCTTCGTCGGCGCGCCGAACGACGATGACGGTGGTCTCGGTTCGTCCGTGTACGTGTACACGTGGAGCGTGTCTGCGGGCGAATACGAGCTCGCTGACAGGTTGACAGTTCCGTCTGGGCACATGATTGGAACCCACGGCGACATCGCTGGATCCAATGGCCTCTTGGCCGCGTCTTATACTACTACATCAAACGAACTCGGAATCTATGTCTTCAAACGCGACGATTCTACCGGTGTATGGGGCGATTTCTTGCGTATCCC
>Ga0181575_10003703_pt1 | contig 10747 bp, 8 predicted proteins | sample 101ome_23_FD_145599 | JGI IMG/M metagenome (GOLD analysis project Ga0181575, IMG submission 145599) | Coastal salt marsh microbial communities from the Groves Creek Marsh, Skidaway Island, Georgia - 101411CT metaG (spades assembly) | ecosystem: Environmental > Aquatic > Marine > Intertidal zone...
AGATGATGGACCCGGTGAACGGTGTCGAGCAGATGAAGGCGCTGGGTGTGGACCGCATCATGGTCCCGGCATTCTTTTTCGCGGGACCGGACGGCCTCGACAAGCTGGCTGAATTCGGCGAAAACGTCATTCCTCTGGCAAACGCCTGACAAATCAGGTGCTGTAACTGCCCGGCGTCAGTCGGGCAGTCAGTCGGCTTCCAGCCTGGCAACGTCCTCTCTTGCAGCAATACCGTAGCCCAGGTCCTTGATGATCCCGTCGCCGACGCTGTAAATCCAGCCGTGGACATCGACCTCACCACCCTGATCCCAGGTGTCCTGCAATACAGTGGTGCTGCAAACCGACTTCACCTGGCGTCTGACATTGTATTCACAGAGTTTCGCCAGCGCATCTGACTCTTCGAGCTGGGACAGTTCCGCCTGGTGATCCGACCAGAGCTTTCGGATACCTGAGATCCAGGCCCCGATGACACCATCAGCACTGTTGTGCATGGCAGCCTTCACACCGGCACAGCCATAATGGCCGCAGACAATAATGTGGCGCACCTTGATCACACGAATGGCAAATTCGATGACTGACATGCAGTTGATATCTGTCTGCATGACCACATTGGCGACATTGCGGTGAACAAACACTTCACCCGGCAGCAGACCGGTGATCTGGTTAGCCGGGACCCGGCTGTCAGAACAGCCAATCCAGAGGTATTTCGGCGCCTGCTGATCGGCCAGCCGAGCGAAAAACTCAGGATCTTCTTCTTTCATCGCGGCCGCCCAGGCCTTGTTCTGGTCAAGCAGCTTTTGAATTTCGTCAGTCATGGCGCTTCCTCATCGAACGGCGCGTAGAATAACATCGAATACAGAAATAAAAAGAAACTGTACCCTCGGAACAAGGAAACCGCATGTCCAGACTCACCTCCCTGACTCAGCTCGCCTTCTTGCTAACACTGGTCGGTTGTACTGACCCATTGATTTCCGTGCCCGGCGGCAAACTGAAAGGCGAGCCAGCCGCTGCTCCGGCCAGCTGGAGCAGCGTACCTGACGTGATTCAGCTCGAGACCCGCCCGGATGATCCTTACTCCGTCAATATCTGGGCCCTGGTGGAATCAGGCAACCTGTACCTGGCAACCGAAAATGCCAGGTGGCTCGCGCATATCAGGGCGGACGACCGTGTGCGGGTCCGCATTGAGGGAATGCTCTATGCGCTGCGGGCAGAGAAAGTGACGGAAGTCGAGGAGATGAATCGACTCGCCGCTGCGTATAAAAAGAAATATGACTACGAGATCGACACTACGTCGTTCGCCTCAGCCAATGCCTTTAGGCTGGTGGCCCGATAAGAGCAATGATGCCGGGCCCTCACCCCCGCCCCATGGCATAAAACTCATCGTTGGGCCGCATTGACGTAAAGTTCGCCATGCGGTTGGAGAGCGCGAAAAACGAGGTAATCCCAGCGATATCCCAGATATCCTCATCGTCAAAGCCGTGGTCGTGCAACAGCGCAAAGTCAGTATCGTCAATCGCGCGGGCATCCCGGGAGACTTTCAGCGCAAAATCCAGCATGGCGCGCTGCCTCGGAGAAATGTCCGCCTTCCGGTGGTTCACCGCCACCTGGTCAGCGATCAGAGGATCCCTGGCGCGAATCCGCAAGATGGCACCGTGGGCGATAACGCAATACTGGCAGTCGTTATCACCCGAGGTTGCAACGACGATCATCTCCCGCTCGGCTTTTGACAGACCGCTATCCTTCTCCATGAGGGCATCGTGGTAGGCCATGAAAGCCCGAAATTCTTCCGGCCGATGCGCCAGCGTCAGGAATACATTCGGAATGAACCCCGTTTTCTCCTGCACGGTCAGCATCAGGCTCCTGATGTCTTCCGGTAAATCATCGAGCGCGGGAATCGGGTATCGGCTGATGGTTTTTTCGGTCATGGCTTCGTCCTGCAAAGTGGAGTCGCCATCGTAGCGAGACCTCGGCGCAGCGACAACCACAGCACATTGCCCTTGAGCGGTCTGACCAAGTCTCCCAATGAAAAAGTATAAATCGAAGCCGGCGCAGAGCGCGTCAGGCTGGCTGGATTCGCAGTATTTCACTCCGCCGGTGCAGGATCTCACAGGCGATCAGCGTGACAGCCACGATCGCCAGCATCACAGCGCAGAAAAAAATCGCGCTGCTGGTTTCACCGGTCCATTCAACAATCTTACTGCTGACGAAAGGTGCAATAGTGGAACCCAGACCGCTCATGAGCTGCAGGTAAACCACATTTTTGTGTGACGGCTGTTCCATGAATGACAACCCGAAAGCGACATAAGAGTTGTAGGTCGCCGATACCGAGATCCCATAACCGTAACCCAGCAACAGCACTACCGTGGTCGAGTTCACCGCTGTCATGGCGAAGACCGAGACCAGCGAGATCAACACAAACGTGTAGAGCAGGTACTTCACCTCGAACCGCGTCGCGGCCCAGGTACCGAAGATAGAGCCCACGAAAGCGGCAAGAAAAACGTTTGCCATAAACTGACCACCGGCCTCAGGGCCAGTGCCGAAATTTTGCTGAATGAACTGAGGCGCCCAGACGAAAATGGCGATCTTGGCTGTCATGAACAGCAGCAAACTGAAGCCAACAAGGATGATACCTGTGTTCCAGCTGCCAACACCGCCGCCCAGCCCATCTTCTTCTACCTCAACAACAGGCGTGAAATCGGACGTCACAGCCAAGAGGACAACAATACCCATGAGCACCGTCACGATCAGGTAGACCGATGACCAGCCAAAGTGATTGACCACGAACCAGGTGGCGAACGCCGAGAACATAATACCGCCACCGTTGAACATGGCATCCTGTGCCACCATGATCGACTGCCGGCGTCGACCCAGCCACTGCTGTGTGATGACAGTCACGCCGCCGCACCCTACCACCGCCATGAGCGTCCCGATCACCGCCAGCAGCACCGGTACTAACCAATAGCTGCTGTAAAAGTGCAGGAGCAGGATAGAGACCAGCGCGATGAGGTAACTCCAGGTGATGACCGTCTTGATGGAGCCATGATCGTAAATGAAGAAGGCGACGATACCACCGACGAAGACGCCACCGGCCAGCCAGGAAAACTGCGAGGCAACCTCAGTGATGGGTACGCCGAAGTGATTCGCTGCCGGCTCGGTCAGCAATCCGATGGTTGTGACAAAACCCGCCATGATCAGCGTCGCCAACAGCGGGATAAACATCAACCTTATTTGATTCAAACTCATACTGTCAGGTTAGCAAAAAAGCCACCCTGGATAGAATGTGAAAGTTCAAAAAAACCGCTAGGCTTAACCCGTTTCCAGAGAGCGACGAGATCAGACGCTTCGCTGGCCCTGACAACTGGCGGCGCCTTGACTGATACAATTCATCCACTAACTGATTGCCACGGGAAAACCCATGATAAAACTCGACCGACAAGATGATGTCTTCGTTATGACAATGGACGATGGCGAGAACCGCTGGAATACCACCTTCGTTCGCGCCATCGCCGAAGCGCTGGATGAGATCGAAAACTCTGAGGGGCCTGCGGCGCTCGTCACGACTTCGTCAGACACCAAGTTCTTCTCGAACGGTCTCGATCTCGAATGGCGCATGTCCGAGGGTGAACACCGCGGGGGCGATCGGGACGCATTCGGCGCCGAATTCATGACGCTCATGGGCCGCCTGATCACCCTGCCACTGCCATCGGTTGCTGCCATCAATGGCCATGCCTTTGGTGCTGGCCTGATGTGCGCACTTTGTCATGACGTTCGTATCATGCGCGAGGATCGCGGCTTTGCCTGCGCCAACGAAGTCGAGATTGGCATGGTCATCCCCAACCCCGAGCTCGCGCTGTTTCGCCACAAGCTGCCAATGAACACATTCTTTGAAACCGTTCAACTGGCCAGGCGCTGGACCGGTCCGGACGCACTCAGTGCAGGCGTTGTGCAGCAGACAGCTGCAGCAGAGGGCCTTATGGAAGCCGCGTTGCGCCGCGCCGGTGAACTGGCGCACCTCGGCGCTAATCGCAAGGTCTACGGCCGCATGAAGGAGGCCATCTACGGTGAGAATCCGTCCATCAACAGCTGCTATGGTGCAGCACATATGCTGAAAAATATGGAAGACTTCCACTAATCTGCCAGGCAATCGGCGGCCATTAGCCCTCACTCATGTCTATCTCTGCCAGTGACATCAGCCTGCAGGTCGTTGAGCGCAAAGCGATGAGGCCTGGAAGTCGTTCGAACATCGATGCCTGCCTTCGCATCGCCAACAACGGTGAAGAATCACTCGATCAGGGCTGGCGGCTCTACTATTCACTCGGCCTGACACCGAGGGCTGAAGAACAACGTGTGCAACAGGTCAGAGTGGAGGGACGCTACGGTTACCTGACACCGACAGAATCATGGAAACCGCTTGCGCCAGGCGATGCGATCGACATCCCAATTGAAAACTGGCTTTTCAATGGCATGCCTCTGCGCTCGCAACAGGGGTTCCATTTTGTCTTTGCCAGCGCTGGTGATAACCGACCGGAACCAGCGCTGCCCGTCACGCTGGCCCCATCACTGCTGCCGATTGAAACTCTTCCTAACAACTGGATCAGAGACATGTCTCCCAGCTGCGATGTTGCGCCGGATACCGCATCAGACCGCTGGCGCAGGCAGTCAGCGATCGACGTGAGCGCGGCGCCCCAGGTCGTCATCCCGATGCCCGCGGAACCACAGATCGAAAATACCAAGGTGAAAGGCAGCGGGCTGAACCCGTCAGATCAGAATCTGCTGTCATCTCTTGCCGCGTTCTTTACACCGGATGGCATCCCTGTGCAGGTTCAGATTGAGACCGGCAAGCCACCGGAAGCCTACCGCCTGCAGATCACCACTGAAAGTATCGATATTAAGGCAGGCTCAGAGGCAGGCGTTTTTTATGCTGCACAAAGCCTGCGGCAGCTAATCGACTCAGCAAAGAGCGGTAGCAATGAGGGCATCAGTGTACCCTGTGGTGACATTATCGATTCACCCGCTTTTACGCATCGTGGCCTCTTTCTGGACCTCGCCCGGCACGCTGTCTCACCAGCGGCGATCCGGCAGGTAATCCGTGCGATGTCTGCCTACAAGATGAATGTCCTGCAGCTTGGTATCTCGAATGACGAAGGCTTCCGCCTGGAGATCCCCAGTATCCCGGAACTGACCGAAGTGGCTGCCAGACGTTCATTTCGCGCGAACAGCGCGGATGGCAGGCCCCGCGCCCTCTACCCTGCCTGGGGTGACGGACCAGAAGAAATCCAGGGCTTTCTGTCGGGCGAGGAATTCGTGCAGCTCCTCAGGCTTGCGGCTGAGCACCACGTCAACATTATTCTGGAACTCAACCTGCCGGGTCATGCGAATGCCATGATCCGCGCCATGGCGGCTACCGGCCGCTACCAGTTACTGGACCCGGATGATAAATCGATACACCGCTCGGCCCAGGGTTATACCCAAAATGTCATGAACGTCTGCCTGCCAGGGACCTATGCCCTCGCCGCCGATATTTTCGAAACTATCGCGGGTTACTACAGGCAGGCACGTGTCCCGCTGCGCGCCCTGCATCTTGGCGGTGATGAGGTACCCGCAGGTGCCTGGCTCGATTCACCCGTCGTCCGCCAATCGTCGATCTGGAATACCCGCTGGCAACTCGACAACGAGGCTGACCGAGCTGCGGCAACCCAAGCCCTGAGCCAGCATTACGCCAGCGAAATCACGAAGCTCGCTGTAGCCATCATACCCGGCGTCAAACTCGGCTTCTGGCACGAGATGAGTCCAGCGCTGCCGACCGATGCAGACACCTATGTCACTGGCTGGACAACGGAGACAGGTGATCGGGATCTGATGGAAGCTGTGCTGGATGGCGGGCAGCGGCTCGTCATCGCCAATGCCAGCTTCCTCTACCTCGACATGCCATATACGCTCAGCAGCGAAGAACCGGGCCTGCCCTGGGCGGCCTATATCGATGAATCACTGATCTATCACTTCTCCCCACTGGCGAACTGGGCGATCACTGAGGGACAACGGGACCAGGTGCTGGGACTACAGGCACAGCTCTGGTCAGAGACGATTTACAGCGAAGAGCGCATGTTCTATCACCTGTTCCCGCGCCTGCTCAGTGTTGCCGAAAGAGGCTGGGTTGCAGAGAGCAGCACCCGCAACTGGTCAGGGTTTGCCAGCGCCCTTGGGAAGCGCGAACTTAGTTATCTCGAATCACTCAACATCCCCTTTCGGGTACCGCCACCGGGTGTCCATATCGTGGCCGACAAGATCGAGGCGAGCTCGGCTTTCCCTGGTCTTGTTATCCGTTATACCCTCGATGGCAGCGAGCCGGACAGTGCATCCATGACATACAATACGCCCGTCACATCGGATACTACTGACGTCTTGAAGATGGCGGCCTTTACACCTTCCGGAAAAACAAGAAGCCGAACAACAACCCTGCCAGGAGATTTCTGATATGCCCCGCGTCCTTACCAGCTGCAGCCAGTTCACCGTCGACGTCGCCAATGAAGTTCTGGGTGATCAATTCGGTGCGATTCACTCAGTTGAGCTTCAGTCCCTGGGCGAAGGTGTCGGCCTGATGTCATCCATCGCGCGCGCCATCCTCGACACCGATCAGGGTGAAAAGCGAGTCGTGGTCAAATGTATCGCGCAGAATGAAAACAGTGAGATTTCAAAGGGTCTGAATTTCTATACAAATGAGACCAACTTTTACCGCTACCTTGCAGCGGAGTGCCCGATCGAAAGCCCGCCCTGCCTGTATTCAGAAATTGACGGTGAAACCCAGGATTTTCTGCTGATCCTGGAGGACCTGGGCAGCGATCACGCCGGTGACCAGCTGACAGACTGCCCGCGGGAGGTGATGGAAGAGGCATTCACTCGTGCCGCCAGGCTGCACGCGAAATACTGGAATAACATCGACCAGTTCGCCTTCCTGCGCAGCCAGATTAATGACGAGACCACCCTGTTTCGGCAGGAATCGATTTACAAACCCGGGGTCGAGTCGACGCTTTCCATGTTTCCGGATCTGATCAGTCCGGAAATGGCAGACGGCATCAGAGCCATTGGTGATCAGTTTTTCGACATCTTCAATCGCGCCATGGAAGGGCCCCAGACCATCGTTCACGGCGATTACCGAACTGACAATATGATGATCTTCCCTGGGCCTCGGATCGTTGCCGTCGACTGGCAGAACACCATGAGCGGCAACGGTGCCCACGATATTGCCTACTTCAGCTCACAAAGCTGCGGCGATGATGTACGCGGTGAGGTTGAAATGAGCGCCTTGCGCCACTACCACGCCACCCTCGTCGAGGGCGGCGTTACTGACTACAGCTTTGAAGACTGCCTGCGCGACTACCAGCTCAACCTGCTGATCGTCATGATTACACCCGTGGCAGTCTGCGGCATGCTTGACCCTGGCAATGAGCGAGGTATGACGCTTGGCAGGGTGATGCTGACCCGGTCACTTTCCGCCCTGAAAAGTATGGATTGCCTCAGCCTTCTCTGAGCCGATGCCGCTGTCGTTTCACCGTCCGAAAGCGGCCTTTGAAACGGCATTGGCACCTGATTCAGGCTCAGGCAACTTCCCTTGCTGCCGGCACGAAAACAGCTTCAGCCATGCGATCAGCCACTTCATGGGTACTGCGCCGCGACAGGTCTGATTCCCTGAAGATATTCCCGAGCGTTTCACCAATCCTTTCGACATGGGCAACCACCTTCTCACTGCGCTCACCACGCTGCTGGCAGTACACATCAATGATGCCACCGGCGTTGATAACATAGTCAGGCGCGTAGAGGATGCCACGATCAAGCAACACGTGACCCATAGCCTCAGTTGCCAGTTGATTATTTGCCGCCCCGGCGACGATGCCCGCGCGTATGTCCCGGACCGCGTCTTCGTTGATGACTGCACCCATCGCACAGGGCGCCAGCACATCGACTTCGGCCCTGAGGATGTCCGCGACCGGCATCACTTCCGCACCGAGCGCTGCGGCCCGCTCGAGATTGGCCGCGCTGACATCGGCAACAAAGACCTTTGCGCCATCTTCAAGCAACATGCGTGTCAGGTGATAGCCAACGTTACCTGCGCCCTGAACGGCAACCCGAATACCCTTAAGGTCCGATTCGCAGCGATACTGCACGGCCTCTCGAATACCGACGAGCACACCATAGGCTGTATAGGGCGACGGGTCGCCGCCGTACTGATCATCCGCCGGCAAGCCTGAGACATGCTGCGTGCGTTCAGCCATGACCGCCATATCCGCAACAGACGTACCGGAATCCTCAGCGGTGATATAACGACCATTGAGACTGTCGACGAACTCACCCATCGCCAGCAACAGATCCCGGGTCTTGTCAGTCCTCGGGTTACCGATTATCACAGACTTGCCACCACCGAGCGGCAGGCCAGCAAGCGCCGACTTGTAAGTCATACCCCGAGACAGACGCAACACATCTGTCAGAGCATCCTCTTCGCTCAAATAAGGATACATGCGACACCCGCCTACGGCCGGCCCCAGGTTGGAATTATGTACCGCGATGATAGCGGTCAGCCTGCCGTTGTCGCAGAACTCCACCAATTCGTGCTGATCGAAGTCCGCGTGGTGTTGAATTTCTCTTTTGTTCATCTCTTCCCTTTAACCTCTATAACCTAAGCTGCTTTACTAACGTCAACGGCAACGGTCAGCAGCTCGCCTTTGAATTGCCGTAGCAGAATGTCTTTGCGCGCGCGCACTTTCACGACATTCGCCGACTTAACGTGGCCATAGCCACGAATGTCCATCGGCAGCTCAGCGAGTGAGACTGCGGCTGTGTGATTTTCGCCGGTGAGATCTACCGCCAGTGTTGCAAACAACGCTCTGTATTCTTCCAGTGTCTCGCGCTCTTCTCTTCGTTCTGCCAGGTAATTGAAGGGGTCAAGGAACGAGCCACGCAGAAACTTCAGCGCAGCGAGCGTGCGGAAGACCAGACTCGTCAACTGTGGATAGCGCATCTTTCGGGGGTGCCCCGTGATCTTGTCGCGGTTTGAGAAAAGCGGTGGTGCCAGGTAGTAGTTCAACTTGAAGCCGTCTTCGAACATGCCATCGAGCTGCGCTGCGAAGCGGCCATCGGTATAGAGCCTGGCGACTTCATATTCATCCTTGATTACCATCAGCTTGTAGAGCGAGCGGGCAACAGCACGGCTCAAATCATCACCGAGGTTCTGCTTCTGCTCAGCCTCTCTTACCTTGATGACCAACTGGCGGTACTCTTCCGCGTAAGCGGCAGAGGCGTATTCCGTTAGACGCTGAGCGCGATCGGCAACAATCTCATCAAAATCTGTCAGCGGCTCAAACACCTGCACGACGCCGGCGGCCTGTGCCACTGCCGGCAGATCGACAGCGGCATAGCGGCCCCAGTCGAGGGCGCTGAGGTTAAGCTCAACCGCGACGCCGTTGAGACGAATGGCCTCTTCGAGCGCTTCCCGCGATATCGGCAGCAAACCCTGCTGCAGGGCGTAACCCAGCAGGAACATGTTGCTGGATATAGAGTCACCCATCAGGCGTGTCGCCAGATCCGTTGCCTGTATGAAGCTCACTTTATCTTTACCGACTTCTGTCGTGATCAATGACCGCATGGCTTCTACAGGCACCGTGGCATCCGGGTCATTGACGAACTCAGCAGTTGAGGACGCGTAGGCATTCACGACTGCATGCGAGCGATCAACATTGACCTTGGCAATCGCTTCATCGCCCGCCGAAACCACGAGATCGCAGCCCAGTAAAAGATCCGCATCACCTGCCGGAATCCGCACCGCATGAATCGACTGCTGGCTGACACCAACTCGCACATGACTGACCACCGCACCAAACTTCTGGGCAAGGCCGGTCTGATTCATGGTGGCGCAGCCTTTGCCTTCCAGGTGTGCCGCCATGGCGACAACGGCTGCAATCGTCAGAACTCCCGTACCACCCACACCGGTAACGACGATATTCCAGGGTCTGACATCAATCGCAGCAACAGCAGGTTCGGGCAACGCCGGCACCTTGAACGTCGTGCCTGCCTTTTCTTTCTTCAGTTCGCCCGTCACAGTAACGAGACTGGGGCAGAAGCCTTTCAGGCAGCTGTAATCTTTATTGCAGGCACTCTGATCTATCTGACGCTTACGACCCAGTTCAGTTTCCAGTGGCAGCACCGACAGGCAGTTGGACGCAATCCCACAGTCGCCACAGCCTTCACAGACTTCGGGGTTAATCACCACCCGCACCTTGGGATCCACCAATTCGCCTTTTTTACGCCGCCGGCGCTTCTCGGCAGCACAGGTCTGCTCGTAGATCAGGATCGTGGTGCCTGCTGTATCCCTCAGCTCGGTTTCAATGGCGAGCAGGTCATCCCGGTGATCAAGCGTCAGCCCGGCAACTTGTTTGACATGGGCGTGACGACTCGGGTCATCAGAAATCAGCGCGATCCGGTCTACACCCTCACCTCTCAGCTGCATGATCATCTGCTCAACGGTGAGTGCACCGTCGACCGGCTGGCCACCCGTCATGGCTACCGCATCGTTGTAGAGAATCTTGTAGGTAATGTTGATGCCGGCCGAAATTGCCTGGCGGATCGCCAGCAGCCCGGAATGAAAGTAGGTACCATCACCCAGGTTCTGAAACACATGCTTTGTGTCCGTAAAGGGCGCCTGGCCTACCCAGGTCACACCTTCTCCACCCATCTGGGTAAAGGTTTTGGCCTGGCG
>Ga0181575_10003713_pt1 | contig 10739 bp, 11 predicted proteins | sample 101ome_23_FD_145599 | JGI IMG/M metagenome (GOLD analysis project Ga0181575, IMG submission 145599) | Coastal salt marsh microbial communities from the Groves Creek Marsh, Skidaway Island, Georgia - 101411CT metaG (spades assembly) | ecosystem: Environmental > Aquatic > Marine > Intertidal zone...
TTAAAAGCTACGGATGCAGGATCACTATTAATTTCGGATTTTATTATATCTACTTTAATTCTGGCTGCCCAAACCTGCAATTGATCTATGGCTGCCGCTCTGAAAGTATCGGCTGCACCAAAAACAACAGATCGATTATTATTTTTAAAATATTTTCCAAGTTTGCCAATACTAGTAGTTTTTCCTACGCCGTTAACTCCAGATACTACAATAACTGCTGCTTTAGCATTTCCCATCATACTTAAATCTTTCTCATACTTTTGAAGATCAACTGCTAATTTATCAGCTATTAACTTTAAAATTTCTTTATGATCTTCTAATTTTTTATCTACTTTAAAAGTTTCAAAATCTTTTTTAAGTTCCTTAGCAACTTCAGTTCCAACATCAGAAGAAATAAGCAATTCCTCAAATTCATCTAAAATTTCAGCATCTATTTTTTTTGTTGAAAAAATATTTTTTAGTCCATCTGCAAGCCCAGAAGAGCTTTTTCCGAGACCAGTTTTAAATTTATCAAATAACCCCATACTAAATTTCTAATTCTAAATTTTGGATTTCAGAAACAGGACCGGTCATGAAGATATTATCCTCATCGTCTATCTCTATTTTTAAAGGACCTTCTTTGAATTGAATATCAACTTTATTACCAACAAATTTATTTTTATAGGCCGCTACAGCTGTAGCACAAGCAGCAGTGCCGCAAGCTTTTGTAAGGCCCGCACCTCTTTCCCAAACATTTACTTTAATCAAATTATTTTCTGCTATTTCGGCAAAAGTAACATTTGTTCGTTCTGGGAAAAGCTTATGATTTTCAATTTTTGGACCTAAAGTTTTTAAATCAATATTCATACAATCTTTTACAAAAAAAATTATATGTGGGTTACCAACATTAACACAAAAACCATCTTTGAAAGACTTACTATCAATATCAATAGAAATTTTTTTATGATCTAAATTTTTACTTAATGGAATTTTTTCCCAAGTAAATAATGGTTTGCCCATATTTAATTTTACAGAGTGTTCACCTACAATTTCAGCATTTAAGGTCCTATTGTTTGTTTTAATTTTTATAGATTTTGAATTATTTTTTTCTCCCAAAAGATAAGCAATACATCTACTTCCATTTCCACAAGCTTCTACCTCTCCTCCATCAGAATTAAAAATTTTTATTGGAAATGAATTTTCAATTTCTTTATCAATATAAATTATTTGGTCAAATCCGATATTAGACCTTTTTCCTAATTCTTTAATTTTATCTTTTGATAGCTCGACATGATTTTTTCTTCGATCGATTATGATAAAATCATTACCTAGTCCATCCATTTTATACGCGTTAATCGTTGCCATATTTGATTAGTATAATTATTCATTGACTTTTAAAACCCCAAATTGTACTTTCCGGTCACTTTCCGCAAATACACAAGTCTTTGCGGTGCTCTTGAAAACAAGAGTGTCGACACTAGTCAGCGAAGGTTCGCCCACTAGTGCGATAGGTGTTGGGTGTTATAAAAATGTTTGAAAATTTAACAAATAAATTAGAAAGTATTTTTTCTAAATTAAAAAGCGCTCCTTCTCTTACAGAAGAGCAGGTCGATTCAGGTTTAAAAGAAATACGTTTAGCTCTTCTAGAGGCCGATGTGGCATTACCAGTTGTTAAAGAATTTATTTCAAACGTGAAACCAAAGGCTATCGGTCAGGAAATTATTAAGTCAACTTCTCCAGGCCAAATGATAGTAAAGATAGTTTATGATGAACTTGTATCTATTTTAGGATCTAAAAATGAAGAAATAAATCTAAAAGCTGTTCCACCTATTTCAATACTTTTAGTTGGGTTGCAGGGTTCAGGTAAAACAACTTCTGCAGCAAAACTAGCTTCACTTATTCAAAATAAACACAAAAAAAAAGTAATGGTAGCAAGTCTAGACGTATATAGGCCAGCTGCTCAAGAGCAACTAAAATTATTAGCTGAGAAGAATGATATACAATGCATACCAATTGTCGATAATCAACAACCACTAGATATAAGTAAAAGAGCACTCAACGCAGCTAATTTAAATGGTTCAGATGTAATAATTTTTGATACAGCCGGAAGAACGCAAATTGATCTTCCAATGATGTCTGAGATAAAACAAATTAAAGAGATTACAAATCCTGTTGAAACAATTTTAGTAGCAGACTCTTTAACAGGTCAAATAGCTGTTAACATAGCCAAAGAATTCGATACAGCAGTAAATCTTTCATCAATTATTTTAACTAGAGTTGATGGAGATGCACGTGGTGGAGCCGCTTTAAGCATGAAGCAGGTTACTGGAAAACCAATAAAATACATTGGAGTTGGGGAAAAAATCTCAGACTTTGAGATGTTTCATCCAGATAGGTTGGCAAATAGAATTCTTGGAATGGGTGATGTTGTAACTTTAGTTGAAAAAGCAGCACAGAATTTAGGTGAAGAAAAAATTAAAGAAACTGAAGAGGAGTTTAAAAAAGGAATATTTACAATGGATACTTATTTGTCCCAGTTAAGACAAATGAAAAAAATGGGAGGCATGGAGGGTGTCATGTCGATGCTGCCAGGCGTAAACAAAATGAAAGCTAAAATGGATCAAGCAAATATTGATGAAAAAATGTTAATTGAAAACGAAGCTATAATTTTATCAATGACTAAAAAAGAAAAAGAGAATCCAAAAATTATCAGCGGCTCTAGAAGAAAAAGAATTTCAAAAGGTGCCGGAGTAGACGTTTCAAAAATAAATAAACTTTTAAAACAATTTAAAATGATGTCAGATATGATGAAAAAGATGTCACAAGGAAAAAAAATTCCATCTGGAATGATTCCAGATGAAATGCTCAATCAACTAAAATGAAAGGTATAAAATGTTAAAAATAAGACTATCAATGGGAGGGGTTAGAAAAAGACCAGTCTATAAAATAGTTATAGCCGATAGCAGATACCCGCGAGATGGTAAATTTATCGAAAAAATTGGTTCTTACAACCCTTTGCTTCCTAAAGATAAAAAAGAGAGAATAAAAGTAGAAGCAGAAAGAGTTAAGTATTGGATGAGTAAAGGAGCTCAACCAACTCTAAGAGTTTCTAGAATTTTAGGAGAGGCACAAATAATGCCAATGCCTAAACCAGGTAACAATCCTAATAAAGCTATTCCAAAAAAAGAGAGAAAAAAAGCTGGCACGGAAAGTAAAGAAGAACCTAAAGCAGAAGCTAAAAAGGAAGAGCCTAAAGCAGAAGCTAAAAAGGAAGAGCCTAAAGCAGAAGCTAAAAAGGAAGAGCCTAAAGCAGAAGCTAAAAAGGAAGAACCTAAAGCAGAAGCTAAAAAGGAAGAGCCTAAAGCAGAAGCTAAAAAGGAAGAGCCTAAAGCAGAAGCTAAAAAGGAAGAACCTAAAGCAGAAGCTAAAAAGGAAGAACCTAAAGCTTAAACTGAGGTGTAAAAATGCTACAAGTAAAATTATTTACTTTGTACCCAGATTTATTTCCAGGATTGCTTGATATTGGAATATATAAAAAAGCAAGAGAAAATAAAAAATGGAGTCTAGAAGTAATAAATATAAGAGATTACGCTTTTGATAGTAATCGCTCGGTTGATGATACTCCATTTGGTGGTGGTAGCGGAATGCTTCTTAAGCCAGATGTAGTTGCGGCTGCAATAGATAAGAATGTTACTCCAAAAGATAAGATTATTTATCTTTCACCTAAAGGTAAAAAACTTGATCAACATACAATTAAATCTTTTAGCAAGTTAAAAAATATAAATATTTTATGTGGTCATTTTGAAGGTGTAGACCAAAGACTTCTCGAGACAAGGAATATCGAGGAATATAGCATTGGTGATTTTATTTTATCAGGCGGCGAGAGTGCTTCTTTTGTTTTAATTGATGCTTTAATTAGACTTTTGCCAGGTGTCCTAGGTAATGAGAATTCAACTTTAGAGGAAAGTTTTGAAAATAATCTTTTAGAATATCCTCAATATACTAAACCTAGAGAATGGGAGGGAAAAAAAGTCCCAGAAGTGCTATTTTCAGGTGATCATGCCAAAATAAAGGGGTGGCGTTTATCTCAATCTGAGGCTATAACACGTCGCCAGAGACCTGATCTTTGGAAAAAATACACAGAAAAAAAATGAAAAATATTGAAGACATAAATAAAGCAGCGATACAAAAATTAACTGCCAACAAAAAAATCACTGAATTTTCACCTGGAGATACAATAAAAGTAGGTGTTAAAATCGTTGAAGGAAAAAGAGAAAGAATTCAGTATTTCGAAGGCGTATGTATTGCAAAAAAAAATAGAGATTTAAACTCTTCTTTCACAGTTAGAAAAATATCATTTGGTGAAGGAGTTGAAAGAACTTTTGCGCTGTATAGTCCAAATGTTGCGTCAATTAAAGTTATAAGATCAGGGAAAGTAAGAAGAGCAAAACTTTATTACCTAAGAGACAGAAAAGGAAAATCTGCAAGAATTGCTGAAAAAATTAAAAAGAAAATAGGTGTTGATGTTTCAGTAAAACCAGAAGAACCAAAAGCAAATCCGATAGCATCACAAACTGAAGAAGTTAAAGCTGTGGAGGAAAAAAAAGAGACTCCAAAAGTTGAAACAAAATCTGAAAAACCAGCTAGCGAAAAAAAATAAGATTTAATGTCCAAAACTCTATACGATAAGATATGGGAAAACCATCTTGTTCATAAGCAAGATGATGGAACGTGTCTGATTTATGTTGATCGACATTTAGTTCATGAAGTAACTAGCCCACAAGCTTTTGAAGGTTTAAGATTACAAAAAAGGAAAGTAAGAAGACCAGAACTTACCTTAGCTGTACCTGATCATAATGTTCCTACAACTGATAGATCAAAAGGAATCGATGATGAGGAGTCTCGAATTCAAGTCGAAACACTAAGAAAAAATTGTAAAGAATTTGGAGTAGAACTCTTTGACGTAAATGATAAAAGACAAGGAATAGTTCATATCATAGGACCAGAACAAGGATTTACTCAGCCTGGAACAGTTATAGTTTGTGGTGACAGTCATACAGCAACCCATGGAGCATTTGGTTCATTAGCTTTTGGAATAGGAACTTCAGAAGTGGAACATGTTCTTGCCACTCAGACTTTGATTCAAAAAAAATCCAAGAATTTAAGAATTAATGTCAATGGAGAATTACCTAAAGGTGTAACAGCTAAAGACGTAATTTTAAAAATAATAGGGACAATCGGAACTGCTGGTGGTACTGGATATGTAGTTGAATTCGCCGGAGATGTGATCAAAAACTTAAGCATGGAAGAAAGAATGACCGTTTGTAATATGACAATAGAAGCAGGAGCAAGAGCAGGTTTAATTGCACCAGATGAGAAGACATTTAAATACTTAGAAGGAAAAACAATGTCTCCTAAAGGAGAAAATTGGAAAAAGGCATCAGAATTTTGGAAAACTTTGTATTCTGACAAAGATTGTAAATTTGATAAAGAAATAAACATCGAAGGAAAAGATATCGAACCTCTTGTTACTTGGGGCACTTCTCCTCAAGATGTCTCTCCAATAACAGGAGTAGTACCAGATCCAGCCGATGAAAAAAATGAAGATAGAAAAATGGCTATGGAAAGATCACTTGAATATATGGGTCTAAAAGCTAATACAAAAATTTCTGATATCAAAATTGATAAAATTTTTATAGGTAGCTGCACCAACGGTAGAATTGAAGATTTAAGGTTGGCTGCTGATCTTTTAAAAGGTAAAAAAATTTCTTCAAATGTCAGCGCAATGGTCGTTCCTGGATCAGGATTAGTAAAAGAACAAGCTGAAAAAGAGGGGTTAGATAAAATTTTTAAAGACGCTGGATTTGAATGGAGAGAACCAGGTTGCTCAATGTGTTTGGGAATGAATCCAGATCAATTAAAACCAAAAGAAAGATGTGCTTCAACATCAAATAGAAACTTTGAAGGAAGACAAGGACGTGGAGGAAGAACACATTTAGTTAGCCCAGGTATGGCAATCGCAGCCGCTATTAAAGGTCATTTAACTGATGTGAGAAAAATTTAAATGGAAAAATTTACAAATTTAAAATCAATACCTTCTTACTTGTCTTTACAGAACATTGATACGGATATGATAATTCCTAAGCAGTTTTTAAAGACTATTAAAAGAACTGGTTTAGGCAAAAGCTTATTTTATGAAATGCGTTATGATGAAAGTGGAAAAGTTATTGAAGATTTCATTTTAAATAAAGAACCTTATAATAAATCTAGAATTTTATTAGCAGGGAAAAACTTTGGTTGTGGTTCATCTAGAGAACACGCTCCATGGGCTCTTTCTGATTTTGGTATTAAATGCGTAATAAGTTCAAGTTTTGCAGATATATTTTACAATAATTGTTTTAAAAATGGAATCTTACCAATAAAAATTGAAGAAAAAGCTGTTGTAGAATTATCAGAGTATTCAAAAAGAAAAGAAGAAATTGAAATTGATCTAGAAAAGCAAGAAATTAAATATGGAAATAAAATTAAAAAATTTGAGGTCGACCCGTTTAAAAAAAAATGTTTGATCGAAGGATTAGATGATATTGCCCTATCATTAGAAAAAATATCAGAAATAGATAATTTTGAAAAAAATATAAAAGAAAACTCACCTTGGCTATTAAAGAATGATTAAAGTAAAAGATAGAAAGCTTTTACTTCTCCCAGGAGACGGTATTGGTCCTGAAGTAGTAAGAGAGGTAAAAAAAATTATAGAATGGTTTAATAAAAAAAAATCTTTAGATTTTAAAATTGAAGAAGGTTTAGTTGGCGGTGCCTCTTATGAAAAACATAAGATACCCATTACAGATGAAGTTTTTTATAAAGCACTTGAAAGTGAAGCAGTAATCCTTGGGGCTGTAGGAGGACCTAAATATGATAATTTAGAGTTTTCAAAAAGACCTGAAAGAGCACTTTTAAAATTAAGAAAAGAATTAAAACTTTTTGCTAATTTACGTCCGGCTATTTGTTTTAAACAATTAGTGGAAGCTTCATCTCTTAAACCTGAAATAATCTCAGGTTTAGACATAATGATTGTTAGAGAATTAACCGGAGGAATTTATTTTGGTGAACCTAGAGGCATAGAACCCATCGAAAATGGAGAGCGAAAGGGAATTAACACACACACTTATACGTCAAGTGAAATTCAAAGAGTTGCAAGAGTTGCTTTTGATTTGGCTAAGAAAAGAAAAAATAAAGTCACTTCATGTGAAAAATCAAATGTAATGGAAGCGGGCATTTTATGGAGAGAAGAAGTTCAAGCTCTTAAAGACAAAGAATATAAAAAAGTCCAATTGGATCATATGCTAGCTGATAATTGTGCAATGCAACTTTTAAGAAATCCAAAACAATTTGACGTGATTGTTACAGATAATTTATTTGGAGATATTTTATCTGATGAAGCAGCTATGTTAACCGGCTCGCTAGGCTTATTGCCATCAGCTTCACTTGGGGCAAAAGACAAGAATGGAAAAATTAGATCAATGTATGAGCCCGTTCATGGATCGGCGCCAGATATAGCTGGAAAAAATATAGCTAACCCTATTGCAACAATATTAAGTTTATCAATGGCATTAAAGTATTCTCTTGATCTAGATAAAGAAGCTGATCAATTAGATAAAGCCGTTCAAAGTGTTTTAGATGATGGTCTAAGAACCAAAGATATCATGTCTAAAAATATGAAAGAAGTTTCCACATCAGATATGGGTGATGCAATCATAGCAAAATTGAAATAATATAGTTATTATGAACTTTGCAATAATTGGAGCGTCTGGAAATGTGGGAAGAAAAACCATAGAAATTCTAGAGAAATCTAAAATTCCATTTAAAGAACTTTTTTTAGTAGCATCAGCAAAAAGTGCCGGAAAAAAAATTAAATTTAGAGACAAAGAGATCGAAATAATTGATTTAGAAAAATATGATTTTTCTAAAGCAAAAATAACATTTTTTGCGGCAGGAAGTCAGATTGCAAAAGAGTGGGCTCATAAAGCAGCAAAAAAAACTATTGTTATTGATAACTCTAGTCACTTCAGAATGGAGAAAGAAATTCCTTTAGTTGTGCCTGAAGTTAACCCAGAAACTTTAGATAAACATAAAAATATAATTGCTAACCCTAATTGCTCAACTATGCAAATGGTTCTTGCATTAAAACCTTTACATGATGAGTATAAAATAAATAGAGTCGTTGTATCAACGTACCAAGCAGTATCCGGTGCTGGAAAAGCTGCAATGGATGAACTTTTTTCTCAGACAAAAGATTTTTTAGATGAAAAAAAAATAAATTCGAAAAATTTTACAAAACAAATTGCCTTTAACTTGATACCGCATATAGACACTTTCGGTGCTGATGGTTATACAAAAGAAGAGCTTAAGATGACCAATGAGACAAAAAAAATATTAGATGAGGACATTGATGTTACTGCTACTTGCGTGCGTGTTCCTGTAAGAACTGGACACTCAGAGTCAATTAATATTGAATTTGATAATTTATTTGATTTAGAAAACGTAATAAGAATTTTAAAAAAAGCTCCAGGTTGTAAAGTGGTCGATGATCGTAATGATGGTGGGTACATAACACCTCTGGAGGCAGAAGGAGATTATACCACTTATATTTCAAGAATTAGAAAAGACAACTCAAATGTGAAAGCTATTAATATGTGGGTTGTATCTGATAATTTATTAAAAGGAGCAGCTTTAAATACTGTGCAAATAGCAGAGTGTTTAGTGAAAAAATTATAACTTTAGTTTATAAATTCTTTATGCAAGATAACAAAAGTCCCTTAAGTCCACATCTTCAAATTTATAAATGGCAAATTTCATCTTTGCTTTCAATAACTCATAGAATAATTGGAGTAGTAAACTTTTTTGCAATTACACTAATTTGTTTTTGGATTTTGTCTTTATTACTAGGAGGAGAAAGTTATAAAATTATACATACACTTTTTAACAGTTTTTTTGGAAAATTTATAGCGATTGGACTTTGCTGGACTTTTAGTTTTCATATTTTAAATGAGCTAAGACATTTATTTTGGGATCTCGGCTATGGATTTGATTTAAAAATATCAAAAATAACTGGAGTGTTAGCTTTAGTCGGTTCATTTATATTAACAATTATATTTTATTTAATAGGGACAAGTCTTTTTTAATATGCACGTTTCAACAAAAAAATGGTTATTTACTAAATTAAGCTCATTTGTGCTTTTGCCTTTTATGGTTTGGTTTATCTTAAACTTTATCTCCATTTACAGAAATAATTACACAGAGGTAGTTTTATTCTTTTCAGAACAGCCTTCTCAAATTTTGTTTTCGATTTTTATAATTATAGCCTTCTTTTTTTCAGCATTAACAATAAGTGAGATATTTGAAGACTATGTACAGGATGAAAAAATCAAAAATGTCGCAAATAAACTACTAAATATATTTGCTATATTAATGCCATTAATTACTATTATTGGAATATTTAATTTATAAATGACTGCATACAAAATTATTGATCACGAATATGATGTTGTTGTACTTGGAGCTGGAGGCTCAGGTTTAAGAGCAGCTGTGGGTTTATCTGAAGCAGGATTAAAAACTGCTTGTATTTCAAAAGTTTTTCCAACTAGAAGTCACACTTCTGCAGCACAAGGAGGTATCTCCGCAGCCCTTGGAAATATGGGTGAAGATGATTGGAGGTGGCATATGTACGACACTGTTAAAGGATCAGACTGGTTAGGAGATCAAGATGCAATAGAATATTTGTGTAAAGAAGCACCTAGAGCTGTTGTAGAGCTTGAAAGATACGGCGTACCATTTAGCAGAACAGATGATGGAAAAATATATCAGCGACCTTTTGGCGGAATGACAAAAAATTATGGAAATGGGACAGCACAAAGAACTTGTGCAGCTGCTGACAGAACAGGTCATGCAATTTTACACACTCTTTACGGCCAAGCATTGAAGCATAATACAGAATTTTTTATAGAATACTTTGCATTAGATTTAATTATGAAAAATGGAGAGTGCAAAGGAGTGATTGCTTGGAACTTAACTGATGGAACTATTCACAGATTCAGATCACATATAACTATTATAGCCACAGGTGGTTATGGAAAAGTTTATTATTCTGCAACATCAGCTCACACTTGTACTGGAGATGGAAACGCAATGGTTTTAAGAGCAGGTTTGCCGTTACAGGATATGGAGTTCGTTCAGTTTCACCCTACAGGAATTTATGGTGTTGGTTGCTTAATCACTGAAGGAGCCAGAGGTGAAGGTGGTTTTTTAGTTAACGGTAAAGGTGAGAGATTTATGGAACGATATGCTCCTAATGCAAAAGATTTAGCTTCAAGAGATGTTGTAAGCAGATCAATGGAAATGGAAATTAACGAAGGAAGAGGAGTTGGAAAAGAAAAAGATCACATTAATTTACACTTAGATCACTTAGATAAAGAAGTATTAGAAGAAAGACTTCCAGGAATAACAGAAGCAGCAAAAACATTTGCTAATGTTGATGTTAATAAAGAACCAATACCAGTTGTGCCTACGGTGCATTATAACATGGGAGGCATACCAACAAATTATAAAGCAGAAGTTTTAACACTAAACGGATCAGAAAAAACAGTTCCAGGATTAATGGCAATAGGTGAAGCTGCATGTGTTTCAGTGCATGGTGCGAATAGACTTGGTTCTAACTCTTTAATTGATCTTGTTGTATTTGGAAGAGCAGCTGCAAAAAGAGC
>Ga0181575_10003728_pt1 | contig 10719 bp, 10 predicted proteins | sample 101ome_23_FD_145599 | JGI IMG/M metagenome (GOLD analysis project Ga0181575, IMG submission 145599) | Coastal salt marsh microbial communities from the Groves Creek Marsh, Skidaway Island, Georgia - 101411CT metaG (spades assembly) | ecosystem: Environmental > Aquatic > Marine > Intertidal zone...
TCCTTTTTACCTGTTCCCTATCATTTCCTTGTGGTTTAGTAGCCAAATTGTTTCTTAAACCTTTGAGCCAATCTATAAACTTTTCTTCACCATTATTTACGAGCATTGATGAAAACAATGTCAAATTATATTCATGCTGCCCAGAGCGTGAACAAATTCTTCCAAACCATTTTTCATTAGATAAATCTTCATATGTTAAATCATTCTCAGTCACTCTCTCTTTAGAGGCAAATATCACTCGACTTCTTGCAGTGAGCCCAACCCACATACCATCTTTATCTCTATATTGTTGAGGAATGTTCTCATTGATAATTCGGGAATTAACTCTCTGAGCAATATTTCCATTTACAGCGTCAATCAATCGCCCAATACCTACCGTTAGTAAAATATCAGCACTGCCATTGTTTGATTCACGTATCATTTTCTCAACAAGGCCACTACTAGCATAAAGAATATTAGTTTTTATGCCTGTATCTTTTGTGAATTCATTAAGAAGCGGCTGAATTAACTGTGGCTGACGATATGTATAAATATTTACTTCATTTGTTTTTGACAGGGCTATTTCAACATTAAGAAATAAAAGTAAGAATATAAATAAAATTTTATGTGTGATGTTCATTCAGCACTAATTTAGAATTATTATAATTTAATCTAGGTCAAAATTTGACGCCTTTAATTATTGAAAATATAGACTGAAGTCAAGTTTTATTTATTTTTTGATAGATTTAGCAGATGCAATTATTTCTTCTGCAATTTCTATTGCATCTTTGGGAGAGAAATCGAGAGGTAAACTTATATCATCATTTTGTATGAATATTCTAACCATGCCCTCAGATGTCGGTCCAACTTGTAGATCAGTTTCTTTATTATGAGGTGTATTGATTCCCATTGCTTGAACTTTCTTTAAAAATGATATAATTGTTTTTATATCAATTATTATACCTTTATAATTAAATATTGGTATACAAATTATTGCTATGTATATGCCGCTGTAGCTCAGTTGGTTAGAGCGCCTGATTGTGGATCAGGAGGTCCTTGGTTCGAATCCAAGCAGTGGTACCATTTTCTGGTTAAGAACTCTTTTCTTTATCTTCTTCTTCGAGAATTTTTTTATTAACATCGCTAACTTTCATTTCAAAAAGCTTGTTGTACTCATCTTCCGTTCCCTTTTTCCTATGCCAATCTCTCATAGTAAAAACACTGGCAAACTTCTTCAATTTTTTGTGCTCTTTCCATAAATTGTAGTAAAGGACTGCTAAGACTATTGCAGTGGTTAAGGTTAACAAAAATAATAAATTAAAATTCATATTGGGACTATATCACGCGTGTTATTTGGTGCAATAAGGTAATTCATGATATGGTCAATCCCAGATAGTATTACTACTTGGATAAATATTTTACTCGCATTCTAAAATTGAGAGATATGATTGTATTTATTAGATATTTGAAAATTAATAAGATTGCTCCAATATTTTTTACTTTCTTATTAGTTTCTAAGTATTCTTTCTCAGAACAAATCATCGATCAGGATGTTGATATAACATTAGGTTCAACATTGTCTAATGTATCAGGTTTGACTATTCATGAGTCTTCTGGTGGTCCGTTTAGTATCGATAATGAAGGCACAATTGAGGCGTCTAATATTGACTCTAATACTAATCCAACAATTAAATTAGAAGTCGCTACCACAATAAATAATTCGGGTCTTATTGATGCATCTGGAAGTGTAAATATCAATTCTATTCATTTTACAAATAACTTAGAAAATAATTCTTTAACTAATAGTGGTACTATTAGCTCAGAAACTACTGGAAGCTATGGCCATGCAATCCATATAGAAAATTCTAATATAAGTAAAATTAAGAACACCTCCAATGGTACAATAACAGTTACTAACTCTTCATTAAATTCAGCCGCTATTAGAGTGAGTGGTAACAGTACAGTTGATACGATAGAAAATGATGGCGTAATTTCCTCTAATGGTTCAGTTTATTCGCGTGGAATAATCTCTATCAATACTTCATCGATTGATCAAATTACTAACAAAGGAACAATTACTTCAATGGGTGGGAGTGAATCTAACCATGGGATAGTTTTTTGGAATAACAGTGATACAATAATAACCAATTCCGGCGATATTGAAGGTTTGGGTGGTTCTGGGTATGGAATCAGGGTAGGTGAAAATGGTGGCTTTTCTTCATTAACAAACACTGGCACTATCACTGGAAGTCTCAATGCAATTGCAAATAGTGGGGAAATAACAAATATTTTCAATTCAGGCTCTATTAACAGTCAGTCTAGCTATGATATTAATAATGTTGATGGTAATATCTCAAACCTATTCAACGCTCAAGATGACCTTACATACATAGGTAGATTACCTTCAAATTATCTTATCAAAGTCAACAGTACCAATGACTATGGGAAAATTAATATATCCAATCCAGCAGGATCAATGAATGTTGGAATTGAAGATAACTCCACAATTACTGAAGGAACATATGAGGACGTTGTAGATGGCGTTACCTCAAGCAATATAGCTATTAATAGCGGCACTTATATAAGTGACGAGAATCATTATAAATATAGCATTGAAAACAGTGTGTTAAATCAGTGGGACCTTATTGTTAATGATTTAACAGCTGATGTTAAATGCTCTCTAAATTCTAATGATCCAGATTGTCAAAAAACAGATTGTATTTCAACATCAATAGAAAATGGTTTGAATAACCTAAATAATGGTAATTTTGCCCTGATGAATACATTTGATTGCAATAAATTCGGTGAGTCGGGTAAATGCATTTCAATTGGCATTAGAAACATTCAAGTTAATGAACCAAAGTCAGACATCGATGGAATCGTTTTTGTATATGGGCACAAAACTTCTCCAAACAACAGATGGGGATTCTTTATTAATTCAAATATTTCTTACAATACAAATACTAATCTAAGTCTTTCAAACAAGACTCCACTGCTTGGTCTTTATGGTGTTTGGAATGAAAATGCTGACCAATCAGGGCTACAGATTAAGATAGGAAACTCGTACCAATCAACAAATGCAAATATAATCAGACCAATTGTTGGAGTTTCAGATAAAGCTGAAGGAGAAACATCTCTTGAATATATTAACTTGATGGCTGAATTTAGAAATAATAAGAAAATTAATAAGAAAATTACTATATCTCCATACTTTGCAGCTCAATACTCTCAAAAACATCAAAATGGCTTTACTGAAACTGGTGTCGATTTACCAATTACTTATAATGATATTACTGACACTTCATTAACTGCGATAACTGGAATTAAATATAATTATGAAATTAATAGTGATAATAGTATTTTTGGGGCATCAGGTTTTGAATATGATATATTCCATAATACATCAGCGTTGACCCCTACTGGTGTTTCAGGTTTAACAAGCATTGACTTAACAAAAAATTATAACCCTACCAGACCCATAATAACATTTGGGCTCAACCATAATTTTTCTTCTTATCAAACAATTGAGGCAAAATTTCAATATCAAGAATTATCTTTTAAAGATATGAGTGAGACAAATCTTTATATAAACTATAAATATTCTTTTTGAACTGTCTTCCTAATCAATTTAACTCAGACAAAACATTTTTTAAATTTTCCAAATATAATAGGCGGTATAACTAATGGCATGCTTGATTATATTTTTTTAGTCTCCAATAGTTATAAGGCCAAGGGGTTAAAAAACCGACTAGTAACATTATTGGTATGACCCACCAGGTTAATTTTGCACCTCCGGTCAATACAACATCAGTTATGTTCATTGCAGCTTCCATTGATATCATTGAAATAAAACTCATCCCCAATGCCGTCTTCAATGCAGACATGAATATTATGCTTTGTCGCATAAGAATAATTGTCTCTAAAATTATACTTGTTAAGAGGCCATTACATATTGCGAGAAGCATAATAGACATAGTTGACCATGGAATTCCTGTATATTGAAAATATGCAATTGTTCCAAAGTCACCTATTGAACACCCAATTAGACACCATTTTGTGTTGTTAGCACTTCTTCTCCATGTGTGCTTGCATTTCCAATCAAATTTGGAACCAGAGCTTTCTATTGTCATTATTTCTACCCAGTGAAACTTGCAATGTTAACTATATATGTATATGTTATTATTTAGCAATAATTACTTAGGGAGTATAGATGTCCAATTTAGATATTGTATCTCCGTGCATTAATGTGTGTAAATGGGACCCAATTACAGGATACTGTTATGGGTGCGGCAGAACTGAAGAAGAAAAAAATATTTGGCGCGGTGAAAATACCTCCATTGAATGGAAGACAAAAAATTTATCCGAAATAGAACAGCGGCTCGATGGTTGGCAAAGAACTGCATTTCAAGAGTCGTACAAAAATAAACAAGCAACTGGTAACTCTCTTATAAAAGAGAGAAAACTGGCGCAATAAAGCTCAAGGTATTTGCCAGTTAACTTCTTTCTTATTATTTAATTTCAGATATTCATTTGCTTTAGAAAACGGCTTTGACCCAAAGAAACCACTATTTGCAGAATAAGGCGATGGATGTGGGCTTTGTATAACTAAATTAGAGTCCTGATCTATAGAACTACACTTTTCTTGTGCTTTCTTCCCCCATAAGATATATACAATGCCACTTTTATTATTATTTAGTAGTTCTAAAACCCTATCTGTAAACTTTTCCCATCCCATATTTGAGTGAGAGGCGGGTTTACCCTGTTCAACAGTCAAAATACTATTCAGCAGAAGTACACCCTGTTTACACCAACTTGATAAATTGCCATTATTTGATATTGGGATATCCAAATCATTATTTAATTCTTTGTAGATGTTTTGAAGAGATGGTGGCAACCTAATCCCGTCTTGAACAGAAAAACTTAATCCATGTGCTTGACCGTTTCCATGGTATGGATCTTGTCCCAATATTACTATCTTAACATCATCGAATTTTGTTAGTTCAAATGCATTAAAAATTAAATGACTGGGTGGATAAATCGTTTTATTTTTACTTTTTTCTTGCCTCAAAAAAGTGCTTAAATCTCGCATGTATGGCTCAGAAAACTCATCTATTAGGTGCTCCTTCCATGAGTCTTCGATCCTTACATTTGTCATAACGGCATTTGTATTAGTTAATTAACCTATTACTTCGTCATTGCTTGCTGCTTCACCATAAACTTCTGGGTTAAGAACATCAAACGGACGTTTTCCATCAAGAAATCTCTCTATATTGTGAACAGCTCTCAGTGCCATTTCATCTCTTGTCTCCCTTGCTGCAGATCCTATATGTGGAGTCATCACCACATTTTCTAATTCATATAGACCTTTTCTTGGTCCAGGATTTGGTTCCGGAACCTCAATCTCATAAACATCTAGTCCAGCGCCTAATATCTGACCGGACCTAAGAGCATTTTCAAGTGCTTCCTCATCAAGGATTGGTCCTCTTGATGTGTTTATTAATATAGATGTTGGTTTCATGAGTGAGAGTAAATATTCGCCAACTAGTCCTTTTGTATCATTAGTTAACGATGTACATAAGACAACAAAATCGGACTCCATGAACAAATCCTCAATTGCTCTATATTCAGCATTTCCAAGTACTAACTCCTCTGCTGCTGATAATCTTTGCCTCTTATGATAAATAACTTTCATATCACATGCAGCTGCTCTTTTTGCAACACCTGTACCCACTGCGCCCATACCAACTATCCCAATAGTTTTCCCATATAAGCGTGATCCTAAAAATGATGTTGATTGATTTTGTGTCCATTTCCCATCTTGAAGATATCTTTGTGCTTCAGGTAATCTCCAAGCTGTCGACATCAATAGAGCAAACGTAAACTCTGCAGTAGTCTTACTAACAAAATTTGGAATACCACATAATGGCACTTTTCTCTCTGAGCATGCCTTTTTATCAACAAATGTAGCCTTCATATGCATTGCTGACACTAATTTTAGGGGCTTAGCCGCCATTATAATCTCTCTATCAAACTCTACTTCACCAAGTGCATACAAAATATCTTTGTCTGTTACTTCTTTTAAGATTTCATCATGTGGCATTGGTCCATCAGTACCTGTATACATTGTAACATCTCCAATTGTCTTTAACTTCTCATATGCTACTTTTGAAATTTCTTGTGGAATGAATATTTTTACCATCTTTTTTCTCCCTGTTTTTTTTAACCAAAAGTCTCATGTTAGCAAAATCTTGATCTTTTGATGTGTTGATCTGTATTAACGCAGTTTTACCATCGTCATTTTTATCTTTTGCGTCAAGAACAGCTCTTGCAATATCATCTGGGTCATTAACAACAGTTGACCAAGCTCCCAGTGATTTAGCTATTTCTGCATAATCTCCATCTAAATCACGCGCCTTATATTTTTCGTGACTAACTTTCATATGATTAGTTTCTATTGCCATAGTCTCATTTCTGAGAACAATTGTCGTAATTGGTAAACCTGACCTGGCAGATGTTTCAAGATCTAATCCAGTCATACCAAATGCCGCATCACCCATGAAATTGACACAAAATTTATCAGGAGACGCTAACTTTGCTCCAATTGCAAGTCCCAATCCCGTACCCAGCTGATGTGATTTTCCCCATCCAATATAGGATCTTGGTGTATCAGATTGATAAAAAGGCATCATTTGATATCTCGGGCTACCTGCGTCATGTGTCACAATTGCATCACTAGGATCAATATTTTTCATGAATTCTGAAATCACTCTGTATGGATTTATTGGAGTATTTTTTGAGCTTAAATGGTGGTCCCAATTATTTAAAAAATTATCTCTAATTCGTCTTATTTCTGAAGCTACATCATTTTGGATTACTTTATTACCAAGATAATCTTTACAAGAGTCGATTAATTGTTGAATTACGAGCTTAGTATCGCCTAATAAAGGAAAATCAATATTATAATTTTTATATAAATCGACGGGATCGTTTGTATTATGAATTATTATCTTTCCTGGTGGTATAGTTGTAACCATTGGATGCCTTGTTAAGCTTGTACCAAGTGCAATTACTACGTCGGCATTTTTCATGAAATGAACCACAGGATCGCTCATAACACCGGATCCACTTCCAAGCGCCAATGGATTATGCCGTTCTGAAATAGCACTTTTCCCTTCCATAGTTGTCATTACTGGAATTTGCAATAATGATGCTAGCTCTTCAAGTTCCTCTGTAGCTTCGGAGTAAAGTACGCCTGCACCTGCAATAATAACAGGGTTTTTTGCGTCTAAAATTATTTTTGAAACTGTACTTATATCTGCATCGTTTGCTTTTGATCGCACAAAATCTACACATTTGTATTGTTCAACTAAGCTTTCTTCAATTTCTTTATTGAGAATGTCCTCAGGTATTTCAACCATTGATGGACCTGGTCTTCCAATTCGAGTGCTTGATATTGCCCGTCGGATAACATCAATAGTTTTTTCTGGTGTTGTTATTTGCTCAATATATTTTGTTATACTTTCATAAGATTTTAGACTTGAGTATAAAGGGAAAACTCTATCTCTGCTCAATGGATGCCCCAGTGGCAATATCAACATTGGTGTTGAATCACTAAACGCAGTTGCAACACCAGGATATGCATTCTCGGCACCGGGGCCATATTGCATTGCAAATACCGATAATTTTTTTCCATTTGTTATCCGGCTGTATCCATCTGATATACCAAGTCCAACTCTCTCTTGACGACAAATTATTGGACGAATGTCTGCTTGAGCAGCTGCTTCTATTACTGGTGTAGTTGGAAAACAACTAAGATAATCAATTCCTTCCTTTTTTAGCACCTGAATTATTGCATCAACAACTCTCATGGATAGCCTAACCTCTTTGATTATGAGTTTCTATTGATTTCTAATCTTCTATCAACCTCAGTAATTATTGGGTCAATAATACTAGTGTCTTTACCCATTTGAGTAGCAATGAGTTTCATTAATTTATCAACCCTCTCAATATTCTTCGCACCAGAAAATAATGCTCGAGCAGCCGATGATGGCCTTATTAGACTTTCTGCTGCTGCTGCATATTTTTCAAATGGGACTTGGTCTGTTTCAATTGCACCTAACTCTATTGCAATACTACTGACCCATTGATAAATCTTTTTTGAAAGATCAATGTCTGCATGCACCGCTTCCTTTATTGGAACGGCATTCTCAGGCTTTACACATCTATAGTTCCCAGCTAAAAGCATACTCCATTTAGCGAGAGGAACAAATATTGACTCATGAACTTTCAGCTTCACAGGTAATTCTATCATTTCACCTTCGTGATTATATTTGATATTTTCAATATCAGCCTGAAGGTTTCTTAAAATTTCTGTTTGTCCATCAGATGGAAACCGAGCAACCTTAAAATTAGTTGGAAGACCAACTTGTAGCACATTTATTTTTTCATCTGGTGGTCTAAATGCCTGTGGGTCTGGACTACATAAGGTCATAAAATTTGGGTCAAAATGTTGCCATACATCGGGTTTGGTATATGCACCATGTAATTTGCTGGTATCTAAATTTTCAATTCTTGCAATGTATGGTAATGGAGGCATATTCATTATAGACATACACGGTAATTTACTCTGCCCAATATCTTTTAGTAATTTTGCTATTTCATCAGATCCATATTGTGGTTCTTGCATTGCTAGAGCTATTAGATCATATTTTTTTAAATCTACATCATTTGGCCCAAGAGCAGACAAAATACCATCACAATCTTTTGACCTCAATTCAACAACTGCATTCTTGTCACGGATTGGTAATCTTACAACTGCACCTTCTTGATTAATTAGTTCAACCTCTTCTGGAAGACAGACTAAATCTACGTTGTGTCCTGCTAGTGCTAATTTAATTCCCAATAATGAGCCATATGATGCCCCTAATATTAAGATCTCATATTTTTTTGCCATAATTAATCCCCCCTAAATTTTGAATGTTTTGTTGAAATATTTTTTTGGAAGCATTAGATGTACTCCTTTATTACCATTTACAACTTGAGTAATCCTTAAGTCTCCAACATAGCTCAGTAAAGTATATGCATCCTCTCTCGATAAATCACCATATAAATTTAAAAATTTGATCATTTCTCGTGTGACTATTTTTACGCATTCATCAAGATCTGGATCAAAAGCCATTGTGATCAGAAAATCTTGAGTTTCTGCAAAGGGCCACTCCAATGACATATCACTTCTATTTTTTAGTACAAACTCACCTCGCATGTCCATTTCAACAGCAGCTGTACAAATTTCACCATCGCCTTGAGTACCGTGCCCATCTCCGACCGAAAATAATGCCCCATCATTAAAAATAGGTAGATATAATGTAGAACCAGGTTTTAATTCTTTATTATCCATATTCCCACCATTCTTTCGTGGGGGCACTGTTGGTAATTTACCCCATTCAATCGGTGGTGCAGTCGTAATAACCCCAAAGAATGGGTCAAGGTCAATATTCATTCCCCATGGGGTTTTTGCAATTTTGTTTTTTTTGTCTATTTCTAGATATGTGACATGCTTGTGTTTGAAATCATCTGGTAAAGCACCCTTTAAAGGAGCAATACCTGTATATGCCCAATCGGAGTCTAAGTTGACAGAATTAATTTCAACTTGCAAAACTTCTCCTTTTTTTGATCCATTTATGTCAATCGGACCAGTACATACATGTCCACCTTGTAAGGTTCCACGAAATGTTTTTGCGTGGATTTCTAGTAAAGATTCTTTAACTTTGTAAGGACAATTAACAACAACTTCTGGTGGGCCTGAGACAGTGGTAATCTCAATATGATCACCACTGTTTATTGTTAATACAGGGTCTATATCAGAAGACAGTATACCCCAATGAACTGTATCATATTTTGCTTCAAGGTAATGCTTCATTAGTTACTTAATTTTGTTTATCTTTTTACACCAGCCAACATATCTGTCACAGCACATACTGATGCAGTATCTTCAAGGGCTCGACCTTGTGCGATTGCAGATCTATGAATATCACCTGCAACAGAGAGTAATGGTGTAGGACAACCCATCTGGTCGGCATAATCCAATATGACAGAAATATCTTTCTTTGTAATGTAGTGATTAGCAGATACATTCTCATCATACTTATTGTCGACCATCATCTGCCCCCTGACTTCAAACATTCTTGATGATCCAGCACTAGATTTAATGACATCGTAAACAAGCTGTGGATCAATTCCTGCTTTAATACCGTATGTGATTGCTTCAGCTGATGACACATTATGAATTACAACTAATAAATTAGCTATGTATTTCATTTTGGACCCTGTACCAAACTCACCTAGAAAATGAACCTCCCTACCCATTTTTTCAAATGCAGGCTTGATTTTATCAAAAGAAGCTTGGTCTCCACTTCCAAAAATGACAAGATCCCCTGCCCACGCTTGGTGACCTGTTCCACTCACAGGGCAGTCAAGCAGTGTTATTCCTTTTTCAGCAAGGATATCTCTTGCCTTTAACTTATCTGATATTTTTAGTGTGCAAGTATCCGCAACGATAACTTCTTTTCCAGATTTTGATATTTCATCTGCTACGGCCATTAATGCGTCTGGATGTGGGAGAGACGTGATAACTCTATCAACTTGATTGACTACATCTGTTGGTGATGAAGCTCTAACGACTCTTGCATTTCCCTGAGCTTCAAATCTTTCCTCGTTTACATCAAAGCCAATTATCTCGTA
>Ga0181575_10003739_pt1 | contig 10702 bp, 7 predicted proteins | sample 101ome_23_FD_145599 | JGI IMG/M metagenome (GOLD analysis project Ga0181575, IMG submission 145599) | Coastal salt marsh microbial communities from the Groves Creek Marsh, Skidaway Island, Georgia - 101411CT metaG (spades assembly) | ecosystem: Environmental > Aquatic > Marine > Intertidal zone...
TACTCATACACGACATAGTATATCATAGATAGCTCGAGCTCGAGCTCCAAGCTGCTCGAAGCTCTTCGCTTCGCGCGCGCGGGGCGACGGGACAATCAACCAACCTCGCGTCGGTCGGTCGGTCGGTCGGTCGGCGCGACGACGACGACGACGACGCGGACGACGATGCGGACGACGTCCCGGTCGTCGTCGTCGCTCGTCTCGGTGGTGTTGGTGACGTCGTGGATGATGATGTCCGCGTCGATGCCGACCGCAGTGGCGGATCGCGTGCGATTACCGAGGGATCACCGAGACGAGGTGCTGGACGCCGAGGACGCGCACGGGTTGAACGCGAATGAGTACGTCAAGTACGCGACGAGGAGACACGGGGACGGTGGTGACGACGATGGGGTGTCGGAGGGACAGTGGGTGGAACAAGTCTCGGCGACGCCGCGGGCGTACGTGTATAGAAACTTTTTGACGAGGCGAGAGACGGAACATTTGGTACGATTGGCGCACGAGACGATGGGTAGAAGCGAAGTAGTGGATAATGATGGGGGGAACGCAACGGTGAGCGACGATAGAACGAGCTCTGGGGGATGGATAAGGACGAGAGATGACGAGGACGAGGTGGTGCGAGACGTGGAGCTGCGCGTGGCGGCGTGGACAATGTTGCCGAGAAATCGAGGCGAGACGATTCAGGTGATGAAGTACGGACCGGGGGAGGAGTATAAAGCGCATCATGATTTTTTCTACGACGACGTGAACGTGAGAGATGGGGGCCAGCGCGTCGCCACCGTGTTGATGTATCTGAGCGACGTGGAGGAGGGAGGAGAGACGGTGTTCCCTCTCGGCGTGCCTTTGGGAAGAGAACGGAGCGCCAAGTCGAAAAGCGGGGGCAAAGAGGACGATTTTAAGACTGCGTGTGAGCGCGCACGTCGAGGAGACGGCGACGTTCTCGCGGTGAAGCCTCGTCGAGGAGACGCTCTGCTCTTTTACAATGCGCATCTGAATGGCGAATTGGACGAGCTCTCTCTTCACGCGGGCTGTCCAGTCGTTCGCGGAGTCAAGTGGACCGCGACTCGATGGCAGCGCGTGGGTGCGGTCGGTATAGGTTCCTTTGCTCCTCATCGGTAGTGCGTAGCGACGTTTCATCTTCTGCTGTTTTAGCTAGAACAATAATACGGTAGTTGATAATTTATGTTTTTGACGCGTCTTTACATTTTCAATTCTTCTACATGCTACACTATTTTGACATTGCGGGCACGATTTACATTCTTCTATCGAGCTGTGCATGCGCTCGAAGCTCTTCCATCTCGCGGCGGATGCGAATTTCCTCTTCAACGCGCGCTCGCTCTGTTCGTCGCGCCAAGGAAATTCTGGCGTCATTGAGACGCGCGATGAGTTCTCGATGGACTTCCTCGAGAGAATCGAGCTGTCCGAAACTCAAATTGTCCAAGTCCAGTCCTAAGACGTGACCACAGTTGATACCTGAGGCTAACGCTTCCAAATGAACGTTTTCCATCCTTTCCGTAGCGCGGTTGGCCCAGCTCAACTCTTCCCACTGTGGTTTCATATCGACCTGGTAAACCTGTTTATCCCAAGAAGGAATCACTCGGGGAACCGGGTCGGGACATGTTACACTCGTACGCACGGCTTCAGGGATTGTTGTTCCCCACGCAGCCTTAGTGGACGGTTTGATCTCTGTCCGCGTCTCTGCCATTGCGTCTGTGTCCCCAGCCAGAGGTGCCACCATGAACTCGTGCGGCATTGGTTCGGCTGGCACATCAGCCTCTGCCCACTCGGGAGTTTCTTCGTCATCATCGCTCGTCACCAGCGCATGTGTCTGAGAATCTACCTCTGAACGTGGATCAGCGTCATCTAGGACTTCTTCTTCAGCACCGACTGAAGGAATATTCACATTTATGGCATCCGAATCGTTGTTCCTCAACGTGACTGTCGACGTCGTTGGGTCGCTCGGCGGCACATCCATTGCATTGGTGGCATCCTCCTCCTGCTTCTCATCCATCATCTCCGTCGATCGATGGATGGACGCACCACGACCCACAGCAAAGTCGACAAGTTTCGAGGGTATGACCTCTTCAAGTTCACGTGAAGCAAGGTCAATCTTTGGCTTTGAATCGAGCGCATCCTTCTCACCGGGCCTTGTCAACACGCTCTCGACGTCGGCGATGATTTTTTTCTCAACCACCTTTTCCTTGTCATGCGGCCTTTTCAGTGACTTGAGCATTTCAGAGGCGGTGTCTTTCTCGACTGACTTTTTCGGTGACGTCTTGACTTCTTCGGCAGTAGTCTCTTCTTGAACCGGCTTTTCCTTCTCATCCAGCGTCTCCTGTGACGTCCTAACTTCAGCGATGATTTCCTCGGTCTGCTCATCTTGCGAATCTTGCTCGCCTTGCTCCTTCAACCTCCGCATCTCCGCTCTCTTTGCCTTCTTTTTCTCTCTCTTTTTCTCGAGTTTCTTCTTCTTCTTTTCTTCATTCGCGTCCAGAGCTTCTATCACCTTGAACTCAGACTCTGGGTCGGCGCTCGCCGATGGATTTTCAATCGCATTGATATCGATGGGTTTGCCTCTTTCTTTCTGGAAAATAGCCATTCTCAAGAGAGACTTGATCCGTGGATCATCAGCAACGTCGCAAGGCGTGATGCTGTCGCGCAAGACTTCGAGAATCGTTCCATCAAAATCCCTCTCAGTCAAGAGCGTCGACTTGGCGCACGGATCTGCGCCCGCTTCCAACAGCAGCTTGATGGTTTCCAAACAGCCCTCACGAGCGGCAAAATGTAAAGGAGTCCAACCTATATCATTTCTATTGTTCACGCTAACGTCGGGACGAGACAGTAAGAACTTCAAGCACTCGATACCGCTGTATCCCTTTTTGTCGTTGACTTTCCTGGCTCTCACAAATGAACACACCATGGATATGGGATCCATGCCCTCGTCATTCTCGAGAGTGTGCACCCCATTTTTGGCAACGAGCCACCTGACCGAGTCTATAGCTCCGACGGCGCACGCCACGTGTAACGGAGAGCCTCCACTAAGGTTGCGAGCCGAAATGATCGTCTCAAACAGGCGCTGCGTGTTTATGTTTTTCCATGCCCTCTCTTTTGGATCGAGCATATTAAGATCTATAACGTCACTCAAATCTGTTGGTCCATCCTTCCGGTTGAGATCTAACTGTTCCGCGAGATCTAATGTGCGCTTTTCCAAAAGTTGCAGCATTTTGACGTTGTTGGTTGCCGCCGCAACTGCGCGTCGTGAAGGAAAATCAAAGCGTTTCATCATCAGTCATCGATCGCAAATAAACGCCTCAATTCAATCAATCGAGAGAGACAAAAAGCAAAAACAAGAGTCAATCAGCGAAAAGAAACGAATCAATCCATCGAGAGACGTACCGTGAAACGGCGAGTTACCCGAGTCAGCCGACGCCTTCTTCACAAAGAGCCAATACGCAATATCCGTGTATTGGTACATCATCGCCCCCACCGCGCTGTAATCGTTCGCACTGATCGCGTCGTACAAGTTACCCGCGACTAATGGAATTTGCTCATATATCACCAAATTTTCATCCTTGTTGAACCAAGACGACAAGCCACGGTACAACTGCGAAGACGGGTAAAACTCTCGCTTGACCCACCCCGAGTGATGGACCGCGCACCGCAACCGTACCTCCATGGGCACGCGTTCCGAAATGGGCACGTCGTCCGGAAGCGGCGTATACGCTCCGACTGCTGCCTCGTTTGAGCTCTCGGTCCTCATCCCGTCCGTCCGTCCGTCCCTTCACCGCAACCGTCGCCGTTTCACCGTCACCGTCACTTTGCTTTTCTTTTCGCTTTCGCCTTGCAAAAAGTCACCCCAAAAGTGTGTGCGCGCGCGGTGTGCGCGCGGTTCTCGTTCGTGATCCTCCGCGAAACCGATGACCCGTCGGTCTCTCTCTTCGTCTCCCCCGCGCTCGATTCGTCGCTCTGCCCTCGTCGTCGTCGTCGCTTACGAAAGAAAACGCGAGCAAAGACGAGTGAAGACGGCAAAACTGGAACGAGTTGGTTCCCATTCGGTACGACCCTCACCTATTTCTACGAGTCATGAACGGTCACTCTGCCGGTTTCACGAAACACAAATTCGCGACAAGATGGTTGCGACCGCACTGGCTGACGCGCGTCGCGGGAACGGGGAATGTCGGACGCGGGCGGACACGGCGGGAACACCCCGCCGCCGTCGTACCCGCCGCCGGAAACCGTGGACGCGGTCGCGGTCGCGGTGCGGTTACCCTTTGAAACGCACGCCTTGTCTTCGCACTCGCGCGCGTTGCGAGGGTGCTGCTGGAATGCGGATTCGATGTCGATGTTCGCCCCGGAACGGGAATCGCGCACGGCGATGCGAAGCCACGTCAATGTGTCGATGTTGCTGCGCGAACGCGGGATGGATCAGCCGACGTTCGATGTGTTTATAACCGACGTCAAGGAGACGTTGGCGTCGAGCGTCGACTACGTCTCTGGATTGTGCGCGGTGGCGGGCATCTTTTCAGTCGTGCTCGCCCCGTTTTGTTGCGTGTACTCGTGCGTGTCGCTGTGCAAGTCGAGCGCGAGGGAGGAAAAGTTTTTATCCGCGCTCGAGCGGGTGATTGAGCGGACGAACGCGGAGTGGGAACCGAGATTCGGGATTCGCGTGACGCTCGAGCGCGACATCGCGTACAAGCGCCCGCGCGTTCCCTCTGAAGACGCACTGCCGGGATTTAAGAAGATGCCTCTGGAGAGCAGCGAGTGGACTGGGTCAATGTTGGTCTTCACGGGGTTCCGGTGACATCGGGTGAGGACGCGATGATGTATTTTTCTATTTCTGTTGTAACTATTGCGCATTTTTTCCCACTCCGCTCCACACACTCTCCTTCGAGTACGCGACGCCTCACACCTCGTCGTTCGGCGGACGACGTCGGCATGCACCCCGACGTCCCGCCGGCGTCCGGTACGTCGTCGTCCTCGTCGTCGTTTCCGTCGTCGTCGACCAAACGCACGAAGCCACCGGGGTGTAAAACAGCGCTCGGACCCGATGACGTCGTGCTCATCGTCGGCGGCGGTATCGCTGGTCTCGCGCTCGCTGCGCAGATTCACACCGGGTGGTGCGACGAAACCGACGATGGAGACGACGCCGAGAAGCGCGGACCGCGGTGTTTGGTCTTTGAGCGCGATGCCTCGGCGTCGGCGCGTCGACAAGGGTACGGGGTGACGCTCAGCGAGACGAATGGGGCGTTGAGAGGGTTGGGCGCTTGGGAAGCGTTGCGAGCGTCGAGTACGAAATCGACGGCGCATTGGACGTTTAGCGCGAGTGGACGGGTTTTGGGGTACTACGGAGGGGCGTTTCTGGATGGAAAAAATGAGACGACGACGTCTTCCGAGGGTGGGGACGATAAACCGACGAATCTGCGAGTGCCGAGAAACGTCGTGAGAGAAATTTTGTTGAAGAAAATTCCAAAGGATTGGTTGCGTTGGGGCGAGCGAATGAAGGATTACATTGAGGACGAATCTGGGGTGACTTTGACGCTCGAGAGCGGGGAGAGGGTGAGAGGAACGATACTCGTCGCGGCGGATGGTGTGAGATCGGCGGTGCGTCGGGCACCGAACGCTGGTGGGGATCTTAAATCGGGCGGCGAGTTGAGGTATCTCGGCGTGGCGCTGTGCACGGGATTTACGGATTTGAACCACGCGCTTCTTCGACGTCAAGGGTTTTACACGGTGGATGGACGTTCGAGAATGTTTACCATGCCTTTTGAGGCGGCGAACGAGGAGAGAGGGACGCCGCCGAGGAGTATGTGGCAGTTGAGCGTGCGCGTGGATGAAGAGACGGCGCGGGCGTTGAGCAAGGCGCCGAGAAGCGAGGTGAAGAGCTTTGTGTTGGAGCACACGCAGGGATGGCACGAGCCGGTCAGTGACATGTTCGATCACACGGATTGGGAAGATGCGTGGGCCGGACCGCTTTACGACAGAGAAGAGCCGCCGGTATCGCGAGCGCAAGCGAAAGAAAAGCCGCACATGACTCCTCGCGCGTCGTCTTCGAGAGTTATTTGCATCGGCGACGCCGCGCATCCAATGTCGCCTTTTAAGGGCCAAGGCGCAAACACAGCGCTTTTCGACGCCTGGTCGTTAGCCAAGTGGTTGAAAAAAGCCCCTCCTCACACTGCTCTGGCGTGCTTCTATCGCGAGATGGTGACTCGGGCGTTTGTCAAAGTGCGCGCCAGTCGCGAGGCGTGCGAACATTTTCATAGTCCGGCCATTTTGACGGAACGCATACCCGAGTTTGCAGGCATCGAACCGACGAAAATCAAGCTCGTGCTCGAAGAACTCAACGCGCGCGGCATCACGGCACCGATGGGTGCAGATTTAGAGGATGCAGTGCGAGCAACAATTTCAGAGCTCGGTGCGTCAGAGATTGTCAAGCCGTACGCCGCGAAGAAGCAACTCTTGGAGTGCGAAACGAAATCAGACGCTGGCTCTGGATCCGAGGTCAGCGATACCACGTTTGCATCGTCCGCTCAGTATGGTATCTTGAGCGAACACATGGCCAAGGCTGTGTCGATCGCGTTGGACCAGTCGAAGTGGTCGCCGCTCGCTCAGACGGAGCACTTTATGGCGGGTAATCTAAGGGCAAATGTGTCTGGTCGTCGACCTTCAAACAACTTTATGAGCTGCGCGCCGATTAGGATCCTAGCTAGTCGCGGCTTCGTGGGTGAATCGCTCGCGGGTCAAGAGGCAAAACTTGCGCGTCAAATTGCTGATGTGATTGAGGAGCAGCAGCGTCTGAGACTCAGCGAAGAGGGAGAGACGCTGAGCAACGACGAAGACGATTACTTTGTTCGCGCCAAACCGACGGCGGATGGGAAAATTCTCCTCACAACGAAGCGACACGACGACGTGCTCACGTCTCTTGGATTGAGACAATGCGATGGGTGTCTCAAGTACTACGCCGTGCACGGCGGTGGCCTGAGGCAACACTGGACGGTCGGAGGTGAAGGTCCAGACTGCGCCGCTGCCGCGCGCGCGGCGATGGACAACGAGACTGAATTTGAGTCGAGCTCTTGGCGTGGTTCCGGTGCGGGCAAGCCCAAGGCTTGGAGAAATTCGAACAATCGCAAAGAGCTATCCCCTGGAATGTCCGCCGCTTCGCGAGGAGACGTTGAGGGGATGCGTCGCGCAATCGCCGAGGGCTGGGACGCGTTGAATGAAAAGGACGCCTTTGGTAGCAACGCTCTCATGTGGGCCGCGGGTGGCGGTTTCGTCGAAGCCTGCGCTTTTCTCGTCGACGAGTGCGGCATGCACCCAAATCACACCGCTCGCAAAGATGGCCGAGTTCCGTTGCACTGGGCCGCTCGAAACGGCGAGCTAGACACGTGCAAATGGCTCGTCGAGCGAGGCGCGGATCCGCGCGTGCCTTCGTACGATGGAGACTACCCTTTTCATTTGGCCATCTGGAAAAACCATCGTCACGTCGCTGAGTGGTTCGCGAAGAATCCAGACTTTGACTGCGGGACAACGAACCGCTGGGGATGCAACGCCGTGCTCTGGGCCTGCACGACGGAGACTGACCAAGACGAAGCTCTGAGCATGGTCAAGTGGTTGGTCGAGGAACAACACGTTAGTCACTCGGTGATCAACGTGAACGGTCACTCGGCGTTGCACAAGTGCGCCATCTACGGCCACGAATCTGTGATTGATTATTTATTAGAAAAGATTGACACCGCGTGTTTGGACGCGTATCTCTTGCCGGATGATAGAAACCAAGCTCCGAGTGAGTTGGCGCGCGTGAACGGTTTCTTTGAGCTCGAATCCAAACTTAGACACATAGAGGATAAGACCTTGAAGCTACCCGCGTTGTTTGACGCCAGTTTGGCGCTGCGCGCGACGTCTTAGTGATGTTGTGATACTGTGTTGCGATAAGTATTAAATTGTTTTACAAGAAGGCGGCACCTTTCTTTTATTTACTCGCCTTTGGCGTTGTCGACTTGCCATCCGTCATGACTTTGAGTCGCTCCATGTCCGCTTGTTCCTGCGCTACTTCGCGTTCATCCTCGAGCTCCACGAGCCTGCGAATGCGCAAAAGCTCATCCTTGATCTCTTGATCCTGCGACTTTTCCACCCAACGCTCAATCAGTCGCACCGACCTCTCCGTGGATGGTTCCGCTTGATCAGAGAACGAAACTGACGAAGGTCCCGCCTTTGGTTCGGATTCTTCCGCGGCAGCGGCGGCGCCTTCGTCCGCTTCTTCAACGTCTTCTTCTTGTTCATCATCTTCTTCTCCGTCTTCAGTGGCGGTCTTTTTCAGCGCCGTGCCCGCTTGGTCCTCCATGTTGATATCGCTGAGACTTCTCGAGCGCTTACGATCAAACGAGTTTGCGCTCTCCAGGCTCACGCCGGCGCTCGTCGTAGGAGCGTGGTTCGTCGCGGTCTCTCCATCGCTCGCATCGCTATCGTCGAGGCCTATCGGCACGGGAGTCGAGTGGTGAATCTCCGTGCTTCGCGTAAACCGCGTCGGACCTCCTCCCATGCGCATCTTGGCGACTTCGGTGACGAGTCGATCCCGCTCAGCAACGACTTGCTCAAGTACGACTCGCGCGTAGTACGCGTACCCACAAACGGCGTAGAATACAAAAGCGTACACCGAAAAGATGGTACGAAGGGATGGGAAGAGATCCAACGCCATTTGCCAGAATGATGACGCCTCTGGTTGGTACGAAGGCACGTATGCTGATTTGCCGATTTGGTACCTGCACGTGTTAGCCACCTCTGTCGTCTGCACGAGGGCTTTTTGCGCCCCATCTAGGTTGGTCTTCGCATGCGCGAGCTGCGATCGCAATCTCGACGACGCTTCCTCAGCCTTTTCGGCTCGAGACAAGGCGGCGTCGCGCGCTGTCTTCAACTTGAGCGCCTTCGCAGAAGTAGTTTCGCAATACGTCGCTCGCGTCGTCATTTTTTGCAGAGACTCTTGCAACTTGACCGCATCCAAAGCGCCAGATCCCAATCGCTTCAATCGATCCTCCGCCAAGTTTTTAGCGCTGATCGCCTGCGCAGTCTCAGCCTTGGCTTGTGAGAGCTTCATCTCGAGGTCCGCCACGTGCACGACAGAGTCGGACACCTTTGCCTCAGCGGACGCGATGGCGGCGTTTTGGCTCGCATCCGGAACGCCTCCTCCAAACGTGCGACAAGCCTCGAGTTCTCTCCGCTGCATGGCAGACGCGCGCGCTAAAATGGTAACGTTTCTCTGAGCCTCAGAAAGGTGCTGGCGAACCATCTCTGTCGCGCTCGAGTGGCCTCCGGAAACGATGGAGACGCCGGTAAGGGTGCTGAGAAGCGCCACGGCGCCAAACAACGCGAGCGCCAAGACGACGACTATAATAACGCTGATGGAGGCTGACATCGAAGAGGACGACGAAGACGTCACCGCGTCTAAACTTGACGATTGTTGTTCTCCTTGTTGCTGCTGCGCCGGAGGCGCCACTGGCATCGCGGGTTCGTTGTCGATTGCGAGTGTCTCCTTGCTCGGCGCGCTCATCTTGACGCGCGCCGCTGGAGACTCTGGCTGTTGTTCATTCGTCGCAGTGGACGCCGCCAAAACCTTTTTACGACGCTGAACGACGACGCGTTGGTTGTTTCGAGAGAATTTCTTTGCCGGTTCCGACGCTTCGTCGGGTGCCGACGCTTCGTCGGGTGCCGTCGTCGTCTCCGTCGTCGTATCATCAGCCAACTCTTCCTCCACATCCTTGACGGCACTTTTCCCGCTCGGCATCGGTTTCGACGGATCCGCCTTGGTCCACAAACGTTGTTGCATGTCCGCCACGGTGACTCTCTTAAATTTGCGCTCGCGCGTGACGCTTCTCGGCGACGAAGCCGCCGTAGCCGCGGGTGACTCCCCGCGCGAGCCCCCCGCCTTCTCCTCCTCAACCGTCTTACCCCCGACCCTTCGTCGTTCCGGGTTTTCCTTCAAGCTCTTCTCCGTCACCTCTCTCCACGCCCGCAAAAACCGTTTCGCCCTCCACACCAAGTAATTCTGAATCACGTTTCGCCTCTTCATTCTCGTTTCCCGCGTCGCCTCCTTCCACGCCAACAACGTCCAACTCGCTCGCATCGCCTTCAACTTGGCCTCCGCTCGATCCAACTGCATCCGCCTTCGTTTCCCCGCAAACTTCACCGCTCGATACCACCCCATCAACACTCGCCCCGTCGTTCGCCGCGATCGGTCTCTCCACATCGCCTCGGCGTGTTCGTTCGTTTGCCTTCTTCGCTTCACCAAGTGCGTCCAACCGCTCCACGCCAACCGCGCCGTGACCGTCGCGTCCAGCGCCTCCGACGCCGTTCGCCGCAGCGCGCGCGCCGGTGACGCCGACATCGTCCCGTGGTCGTTCGAGATCTCGATATCACTCAACGATACGGACGGAAAAGAATTCTTCGACGCTCCAACCAATCGAAGAATCAAATCAGTCAGTCAGTCAATTCGGGCGAACGACCACGAGCGCGTGAACCCCCTCGCGCGAACCCCCTCGCGCGCCCAGGATGTAAAACGGTTCGTTCTCGTCGCCCGTCGCCCGACCGAACCCAACGGGCGGCGGTGACGATCGAATCTATCGCTCGTCGAGTGACGACGACGACGGGGGACGTCGCGCGATCGATCGATCGTTCCCGCTGCCCGTTGGGTGTTCTTCGTATGTATGTATGTATG
>Ga0181575_10003740_pt1 | contig 10702 bp, 10 predicted proteins | sample 101ome_23_FD_145599 | JGI IMG/M metagenome (GOLD analysis project Ga0181575, IMG submission 145599) | Coastal salt marsh microbial communities from the Groves Creek Marsh, Skidaway Island, Georgia - 101411CT metaG (spades assembly) | ecosystem: Environmental > Aquatic > Marine > Intertidal zone...
ATAAGGTTTTCTACAATTTTATCATAACGAGTTCTACGAGATTGTAGTTCTTCTTTTTCAATACCACTAACTTGGGTCAATTTCAAACTAATTTCAGCAATTTCTCTGTTATATTCATTTGCAAAGTCTTCCGAAAGTAAAATCTTAAGAGTATAACCATCTTGAACCCGATTCCATCTGTGATGCTTAAATTCCCACCAAATATTTTTAGTAATTGATGAACAAACAAAACGGTCTGAATACTTTGCATAAACACTTTTAGCCAAAAAATATGTGTTACCATCTAAACTTTTTTTTATCATATTTTTAAATTCTTCTTTAACAAATGCTTCAAATTGTTTTGGATCATCTTGTTTAGCCCAATAAGCTAAAGATCTAATAGTTAAAACATTACCATTATATGGATTTTTCATAGTTTTCCAAATTCTTTCACATTCACCTTCTTTAAACTTTCTACTACATTTTTTAGAAAACTCAACCCAAGCTGGAAATAAAGAATTATCAACGTTATGAAGTGCCAAACCAGTGTGTAACCAGTCATGATAATCACTTGAACGCTTAACACAAAGCATGTTAGTATATTTACAAGCCCTTCTAACTTCATCTTCTTTACTAATAGGAACATCAAATTTAACATCTTCTGCTTTCACAATAGAATTAATACCAACTTTTTCACATTCAGCATCAATGTCAGAATCAGCATAATCATTTTTAAGTGAGGTTGCTTTACTTTTTGAATATGATTTTGTTGATTGAAGAGATAAAAAGTCAATAATTGTTTTGGTTTCAATTTCATATTCATATTCTTCACCAGTTTCTGTATTATAACCTAGTTTATCAATATGGTTATAAATCTTATTTAAATCCTTATCATAAATATATGATAAAGTATAAAGTTGTCTATTTGGTTTAGTGGAACCATATAAAAACCAACCATTAGATGATACAACTGCTTTATCAATGATTTTATCAGGACCATTTAAGAATCCTTCAAAAGTTCCTTCTTCATCACATACCTTAACAACATTATACCGAATAAGATGTCTTAATTTAGTATGAACACAAATATCTGGAAACATAATATGGAAACCATCTTTGAAAATTCCCTCTTTTTCTTGAGGATTAGGTTTTTCAAATAGACAAATTCTAAATTGATTATCTGGTATATTAATATATGTATTAATTGCTTCAATATATTTTGTAATAATATTAATTATCATTTTATTATTATATAACCTAGAACCTGTTTTGTAGTTATCAGAAGGAATTTCAATATCAATATCAACAATAATTGGAGCGTAATCTTTTTGTCTTTCTAAAATAGAAAAATCTTTGACTCCATACATAATTGCTTTTTTATATAATTCCATAAACTCTTTTCTCTGAAGTTTATCCAATACAAAAACACCACGAAAAAGACCATATGATTGATGTGTTGGTTCAACTTTAGTATCATCGTTAAATCTATTTTTGTCCAATAACTCATATACGCGTTCTTTTAATTTAATAAGTTTCTTATCAATATTTTCAGTCATTAATTAACTAAATTAAGATTTTTTTATATATATTTTTCAATTTTTTTAATATAATATGGTTAGTTTATCTAATTATGATGGTTTACATCGATATAATTTAATTTTTTATAACTATTAAATTATATCATACTTATAATTATTGTTATAATTTAATAGTTGGTTATTTTCATATAAAGAAATAAAAACAGAAGGAATATATTCAAAAGCATTACAACCTATTATTTATACAGGTAGATTAGATAACTCTATTACATTACAAAAAGCAAAAGATATATGTTTATTAGTAGGAATTTTAGAAAAAAATTATAAAATATTAGATGTATGCATGATGGATATAGTTAGTATTTAATTTATTTAGATGCTAAAAGTAATAGCTAATACAAACTATAAAGCAAAAATCTTAGAGTTAATATTATAAAAAAATTGAAAAAAAATAGGTATATATTTGTTAAATAATTGATATGAAGGTTCTAACAATTAACTTTAATATTAATTACGTATACATAGTGATCATTGTATTGCTTGTAATATCATTGGTTTGAATAATATTCGTTTATACAATTGATTAATTCAAACAATTTTTCAAGTCATAATAACAAGTTAGTATTTAAAGATGTAAAAACATTTGATTAATAAAATTAATATCTAAAAAATAATTTATTTATTATATTAATTTTATGAATAAAGTTGCTATTAGAGTAATGAATGATTATGTTGATTTTAATAAAAATAAACCAGATAGTATTTACTTATGGATTGATAAAACTAATATTTTTCAACAATATGCTCTTATCATTGGTCCAGAAAATACTCCATATTTTGGAGGGTATTATTTCTTTAATATTAAATATCCTAATAATTATCCTCAAAAACCACCTGAAGTTAAACTGATGACAATTAATGGTAAAGTTAGATTTAACCCCAATCTATACCAATGTGGAAAAGTATGTCTATCTATACTTGGCACATGGTCTGGTCCATCTTGGAAACCAATCATGAATATTAGATTAGTTTTAAATTCTATCAGATCTCTTATGGGTGAATATCCTATTCAAAATGAACCAGGTTTTGAAAAAACTAATCCTGAAGATATTTCATCGATTGAGTATAATTTATATTTAATTTTTTACAATTTAGAAATTGCTATCATTGATGTTATAAATAATAAATATTCTAATGTTTCCAGATTATTTGAACAAGAAATAAAGGATGAATTTAAAAAGAATTCAGATAAAATACAAAATGATTTATTATCTTATCAACAAATATATAAAAAAGTTCCAGTATCAAAACGAATTTATTTTATGGAAGAAAAAATATTAGATTTTAATAGTTTGGTTAAGAAATTTAATAAAATCATTGTAAATATTTAGTATATATTTTTTTATTGTCTTTTTTTAAGTCGTCATATGAACCAAAACTAAATATTTCATTATGTTTATCTTTTATATGTTTAGACAATTGATTTAAGTATCTATATCTTATTCCGCAAATTTGGCATCTATACCTTTTTCCACAACAAAATAAAATAGTATGGACTAAATCGCATATTGGTTCAAAAATACATTTAAACATCGTTTGTAGACAATTCATAATTTTCATTATATAACTAGTTAAATAATTTTTTAAATGATGAAATTAAAAAAAATGAAAAAAAATTATATAAAATCTATATATTACTATATTAATTAATGTACTTTTGTCCAAATTGTTCATATTTATTTGACATTACTAAATCTTCTAAAGTATCTAATGAAACTGATAATAGAGAGGTAATCAAAAAAACTCAAGAAGCTTTTAAAAAATTAGAAAATAATGAAGATTTGTCTAAATATAAAGCTGAATTTTCTAAAGATGAAATGTCTAAAAATAAAAAATATCAAAAACTTGAAGAAAAAGATAAAATTAAAATAAACCAACTTTTTGAAGAAATTGTTAGTTCAGGAGCTGAATTTAAATGTGAAAAATGTAATTATTCAAAACAAATTACTGAAACAACTCTATTATACCAAATTAATATGGAAGATAAAGTTGTAAAAATTAAAAGTTTAGAAGAAAATGAACTTATTTGTAAAGATCCACTTTTACCCCATACTCGTGATTATACTTGTAAAAACCCAAGTTGTATCACCCATAAAAATTCTAGTATGAAAGATGCTGTATTTATTAGAGAAAAGTCTAGTTATAAACTTAATTATATTTGCACAGTATGTTATTACAATTGGTAAAAAATATTATTAGATATTGATTATAATACATTAAAGTAAACAATATTGATATTTAATACTTTTGGATAGATTGAATTTAACGTATTGTTCTAACAAGCATTCTCTTGGCAGAGTATTTTTTGATTTATATTTATCTTATATGTATATATATACAAGTTTGATGAAGTTAAGCATTAATATGATAGATAATCTAATAAATTATTTTTCTAATTAATATTAATGAATTCAAATGATTATTACTTTCAAAAATATCAAACTTTTAAAATAAAATATATAAACTTAAAACAATTAGGAAAAGGATTCAAGACTCCAATTAAAGTAATGAGTTGGAATGTTTGTTGGGAAGCATTAGACGGAGTCAAATCACGTAAATTAGATAGATCTAGTTGTATTGTCGATGCTAAAAATATTTGTGCTGTAAATATCAAAAAAATTATTCAGCAAAAATTAGATGAATCATATGATTTTATTTGTTTACAAGAAATTCGTAGAAGTCAATGGAACAAGTTAGATATTAAAACACCTGCACATACAGTTATTTTTAATGATATTAAACGGGCTGGTATAATTACAATTATTAGAAATGATTATTATATTGAAAATAAATTAAGGGGAAATTTGATTGATCTTTCAAGTGATATTAGACCATATACAATATTAACATTAACTAATAATATGATTTTGATTAATGTACATTTTCCTCATTGGAATAAATATCAAATAGCATCTATTAATACTATTAAATCACAATTAGAAAATAAAACAAATTCAGATACAAAAATTATTATGTGTGGAGATTTTAACAATAATGATCCTACATTGTTACCAAATTTTAAATTAATGTTACCATATCCTTTTGAATTTAATAAAACAAACAAACAAATTAATACTTGTTGTATAAAAAATAAACATAAAAGTTTTAAATTATCATATGACCATATTTATTCAAATCTTAAGAATATCAAATATAAAACATTAAATGATGATAATTTAGATTTGTATAATTTATCTGATCATTTACCCTTATTTACAGAATTTATATAAAAAAATTACATCTTTCATATTTTATCACCTATTATAGTTAATAAAAAACTTTTTCATAAAATTCTCCATTATATTTAATATATTCCATTTTGCACATATGATCTAATGCCTTATTAAAAACGGATTTATTTAATTCAAATACATCAATTAGTTTGACCAAAGAATTAAATAGTTGGATCTCATTCATTGGAGTTATTTTGATTTGATGATTAATATTAGCACATACTATTTCTTCACGAGATATAGCAAGTTCATCTTTACGTCTTTGTTCCCAAATATTAGCATAGTCTGATGTATTAAAGAATACTTCAATTAGATTAGTATTAAAATTATCACTTGAAGTTAATATCATATATTCATTACTAATCTTAAATAAGCCAGATGAAATAAGCGATCCTATAATATTATTAGTAAATGAGTGTATATAATTAGAGAAAAACTGAGAATTTACAATATTCTTAATATTTATACGATTTACATCATTAAACATTTCTAACACCATGAATTGAATAGGAAGCATTGTAATTTCTTTTCCAAGATAAGTTACATTAATTTCACCAAAGTGAGGAAACCAATTAAGTATACGCTTATTGCAATATCTGATATCGTAATACTGTTGATAATTTTTCATATGTTTACCTAATTCTGAGTTTTGTATTGATTCAACCATTTTACTGTTAACTAATCCTTCGGTTTGATTAATATCCCAATTGTCAAATGATGTTGTAATAACTGTCATTTTATTAATAAAATTATTATAGATAATTTTATTAAAATCATAATTGTCTTCAAATGATAATTCGATATCAGTAATTACTTTATTAAGCTTATAAACAAGTTTATCACCAAAATTAGTTTTAAGAAAATTAATAATTCTTTTTTCTATATTAATATATTCTTTAGGAACTATATTATGAGTTCTAAAGTCTGAAATTTTTTCCATAAGTCTTTTAATTAAAAATTTGTGATACTTAACAATAAATATATCTTTATTCTTTATATTAGATACAAAAAATAAAAGTTCAATAACATCTTTTTCTTTAAGTTCTCTAATAAGCATATCAATATTAATTTGAATATTTTCAATAATATCTTCAGAGCTTATAATGGAATAAATTTTTTGATTAATAATTTCTTTTTGGATAGATTGATTTACAATAATATTTGCATACTTTAGAATATTAATTATTTTAATAGTATTATTTAAATTTTGACTTTTGAGTGAGCGATCAACCAACCTAACAATTTCAGTAGAAATATTATTTAATAACAAATCATTGTCATTAAATTTAGTTTCAGTAATTATTTTATTAATATCATTCCAAGTATTTTCAAAAACATATTCGATTTCTTCTAATGAATTATTTTTAATGATATCAGATAAGTTTTCAATAATCAGATTATAAATTTGTTGGTTAATTCGATTAATATCTTTTGACATAAACTTGAAGTATTCTTTAACATCTTGATTAAATTTGATAGTATCATAAAGTTTTTGAATTCTCTTAATATTTTCAGGAAGTGGTGGTTCTTCCATTTCAACAATTTGTTTGATAAATATATTAGCAAATGTCATAATTATTTTATTAAAAGTCTCAAAGTTATCATACTTGGATAATTGTTTAACATGTGTAATAAGTATCTGGATTTCATTAACTAATTCTTTATCAAGAGGTGCAATTTGTTCTTCGATAAATAGAAGAATGAAACTATCTGAAATAATTAAATTAGTGAGTTGTTTGATACCTTCTTTAATTATTTTATCATCAGATAATTTAATAATATTATTTAAATATTGTAGTTTACTAATAAAGTTTTTAAGAAACTTATTTAAGTGACTCAATTCAAAAGTCCCTTTCTTAATGAATGTTCTCATATTATTACGGCGTTGAATAAGATAATTCTTAAGATAAGAATCAATATTAACATAATAATTTTCCATATTAATTTTCTCAAACCAAACTACTTGGTTCACATAGTCAGAAATAAGAACTTTCATATCAGAAATGAGAAAGTTCTCTAAATAATTATCAAGCTTATCAGTAATTATTTTAGTGTTTTCAATATAATTATTTTGTTCACGTGACTCGTTACAATTTTTAATAATTCTAAATTTGTCTAGGATTGCCATTATATAATATTAATTTATAATAATTTAATAGTACTTCAATTTTTTTATATTATTTAACTTAAACAAATGGATTATATCTAGGGGTATCATACTTGTATAATTTAACGATATAATTTCCTTTAGATGGATCGGATCCAGGTACAACAATTGTTTGTCCATCTTCTATTTCTCTATCACCTCTAATTTTAATTGGTATTTTTACAGAAGTATCTTTCATATTACCTTGTACATAATATTCCCATTGATTTGAACCAGGAAATTTTTGTCTACCAAATAAATTAAATGCAGATTCAGTATTATTTCTCAAAAGTATACCTATCATATGATATGAATCAGGTAGACCTCTGACTGGAATATTAAGTTGATTTTTAACATAATTATAAGGATATGAATATTCTTGTTGTCTTCTTTCAGGTGCAGTAAAATCATTATATAAAACGTTTTTATCTCTACGATTTAAAAATAATCTTCTTTCGATATCTTCAGTAGTTAAGTCTGTAACTAGTGCATCTTGTGTTTTTTTAATTATATTTTCAGATACTTTTTTGTTTTGTTTAATAGATTGTTTATTTTCTACATCTGTTACTTTACTTTTTAATTCAGTAATTGTTTTTCTAAGGTTATCTAAAATCAAATCATTATATTTATAATTTGGTTCATTTAAATGTTTTTTCTTATCTGTATGAATATACCATGCTGCAGAACCAATAAAAATTACAAAAATAATTAATGTATGAGTTTTAGGTAAACAAATATTTTCACTCATTATATTTAAGAGTAGATTTTAAATAAATTAATTCAAATAATAATCTAATATATATATATGATTTTTATTTAAATTTATAAGGCATAAGATTATCATATACGTTTTAAAATTTTATAATGGTTATTATTATACAAATTTAGTAATGACTACTGAAAAATCTCAACTAAAGTTAAATATGGAGTACCTTGAAGAATTGGAACCAATGTTCCATAAAGAAATTAATAGTCTACGAGAAAAGGCAGATGTCTATAAGAATGAGATTGTCTATATGAATAAGCTTGATAAACTTGAAGCATTTACTGCTCTAAGTGAAGGTAAAATAACACAAACTGACTATTTTCCAGCTATCATTAAATTGATGAAAAAAGTCAATAAAATTATGAAAAGAATTCACAAATCTAATAAAGCATTAGAGTTACTAAAAGAGTATAAAAATGCAAGATTCAACAGATGATGAAAACAAGTGCGATTTATTGGTGGCTGAACAAAAGGATTTTCTTTATTGCTCAAACCCGTAATAAATATTACATAGTTTGGTTTAATTTCATATAATTATTTAATTATATAGTAAAAAGTTACATAATTATCGGATGTTTTATCTATATATCTTTTTCTCCCATAAATAAATTTAATTCTATCTTTGATAAGATATGAATATAATGCTAAGTTAATATCTAATTGTACATCTTCTTCTATTTTTATTCTAGAATTAACCAGAATACCTTTTATCATTGTTTGTTCAATAGTTGCACTCTTTGGTTCTAGTTTTAATCCATAATCTAATAAATATTTACATTGGGGTGTATCCTTGTAATTAAAATCTGATAAAACCCATCCCCAAATCCATATACTATTTTGATTATCATAATAACCTAAAAGCTCATAATTATATATTTTGTATGATTCATCAGTAAAAAATGTTATTGTACTATTTAATTCATCAAATTTTACATCTTGATTATTAATAATTTTTTTATTATCCCAATTTTGATTATCATAATGATTTAGTGCTTTTTTTACTGTATCAGTTAAAGATTCAAATTCCATTAATTTAAATAACAAAATAATTATTTAAAAATATAATTTCTTAAATATATAATGTGGATATTATTATTATTATTGAATATGATTAATTTATTCTTTGTCGTTCATTTAGTACTACTTATTTCTGGATGGATTATTATATATGTTCAAGTTCCTGTTATTAATTGGTTAAATTCAAAATTTAAAATTTCTACCAGATATGCTATAACATCATATACATTTGAAACTGAAACTGAAACTGAAACTGAAACTGAAACTGAAACTGAAACTGAAACTGAAAATGAAACTGAAAATGAAGCTGAAAATGAAGCTGAAAATGAAGCTGAAAATGAAGCTGAAAATGAAGCTGAAAATGAAATTGAAATTGAAACTGAAACTGAAACTGAAACTGAAACTGAAACTGAAACTGAAACTGAAACTGAAACTGAAACTGAAACTGAAAAAGTTAAAAATCAATTAATCCAAATAAAAAATAAAGTATTATTTGATGAATCTTTAGATTAAATGAAACAAATATTTGTTTATACATTTATTATTTGAAGTATTGATTTTAACAACATATAAATAATAAAAAATGTTGAATAAATAATATATAGATAAATTGTTTATATTATATAATTATGAGTGAAGACAAAATCAAAATTTACCATCTAATAGCCGACTATAAAAAGTCCACATATCAAACAGAACAATGGAATAATGTATTATCTAATGGAAAACATGTTCGTTTTGAAGTAACAAATTACTTTTATTGGGGTACATTTGAAATCGAATTAACAGACAAAGAAAAAAAAGAAATATTAAAAAAGAATAGTATTATATTGAATGATTATCCAGGTGTATCAGTAGAAAGCTTATATAGCGGGTGTGATTGCTATGACGAAATTTGTAATAGAGACAGTTATACAAAAGAAGAATTAAAAGAAATACATAGCCTTCTTTATTTAGACCCTAATAATGAATACACAAATATCGATATATTAGAACAAAATAGTTGGTCAATGGACAATACGATTTATGGAATCGATACTGGTTGTGAATTAGAATGTATAAGTTGTGAACATGAATAAACAGTTCTCAATTTAGATATATTTTATATGTTAGTATTTAACCTCAATAAAACTAAAAATTTATATATTAACCCTTTGGTAATTTTAAATTGTACTACCCATTTAACTAAGTTCAACAATTATATTAGGTATGTTTATGTTTGTTTATAAATTATTGGGTATAAAATAACAGTTTTCTTTCTTATAATAAATATAAGAAAAATAGAAAGCATCTAAAACGCATCTGATAAAAAATAAAAATTGTTTTTTATATACTTAAAAGCATATTAACTTATAAATTAATGGAAATAAACTATGACCTAATTATTAAATATTTGGCTAAAAAGAATAGTAAAGGAGTTGTTAATACTAATTTAAGCACAAATAATTTTATTACACAAAAAAATATTTTTAATTATTCTGTAACTTTTCCTAATAAGTTCAAAAATATTTTAACAGACAAATTTTATCGTTATGGTATAATTGTGAATGACAATGATAATAATAACATAAGTTTTTGGTCATCTATTTTAACTCTTATTGATAAAAACTTTATTATTCCATATTCTTTAGATGAATTAGAATTAATTACTAATTTTAAGATTAACCTAATTGAAAGATATTCTAAATCAAAACTTTCTACTTTTCTAAAAGATTTAGATAAAAGCAATTTAAGAGAGCGATTTAAATTAGAACCAGATATTTATACTTTACAATATTTGGTTGATATACTTGATATTAATATTTTAATTTTTGATTGGGAAACACAAAAAATTTATTGTGTGTATCATAAAGATACAATGAACCCCTGGAAGAAAACTATTTTATTAGCTAAATATAATAAATACTGGGAACCAATTATGATGGTTAAAAACAAAGGTAATACTGAAAAATTATTTGATTAT
>Ga0181575_10003746_pt1 | contig 10689 bp, 8 predicted proteins | sample 101ome_23_FD_145599 | JGI IMG/M metagenome (GOLD analysis project Ga0181575, IMG submission 145599) | Coastal salt marsh microbial communities from the Groves Creek Marsh, Skidaway Island, Georgia - 101411CT metaG (spades assembly) | ecosystem: Environmental > Aquatic > Marine > Intertidal zone...
CGTGGGGAGGTCTCGGCCTCCCTACTTTTTTAACTGAAGAAGGATTTTTTGAATGACAGAGGCAGCAGTAAAAAAGGAACCCGTATCACTCGCGAGTCTTATGACTCCAAGCAAAACAGTAACAATAGACTTTCCAGGGTATGATGGGCTAACTGTTGATTTGTGTTATCTTGGAAGAGATGAACTGGTAAAACTTCGGAAGAAGTGCGTAACAACAAAATTTAATAAAAAAACTCGTCAACCTGAAGAAGAGTTAGACGAAGATAAGTTTTTAAAAGAATACGTTAAAGCAGTTATCAAAACGTGGTCAGGGTTTAAATATTCATACTTAGAAGAGTTTCTTTTGGTGGATGTTTCTTCTCAAGATGCTAATGATCAACTGCCTTTTACTCAAGAAAATGCAGAGTTATTGATGAAAAACTCTAATGTATTTGATACTTGGGTAACAGAAACAGTAGGTGACTTAGAAAATTTTACTGGGAGCAAGTAGAAAGAGTTCAAGACCTACTTGCTCGCTATGTGAGAGAACAGAACTCAAACTTTAATATAGATAAATATTTATCTATATGTGAGCAATTAGGCGAAGAGCCTGACCCCCAAAAGATGCCGCTTACCGAGTCAGCTTTTCCTGACGAGGTACAAGTGGCATTTTTTATGTTTAACCTTCTCTCAGATGTTTGGGAAGGAATGTCAGGATCTTACATGGGAAAGGATTGGTCAGGTTGTGATTTATTGTTTTCCATATATGAAGTAGAAGATAAACGAAATACTTTGTATTTTATGAAAGCATACGAAAGAATACTAATGAATTATAGATTTGAAGAGGCAGAGAGAAAGCGTAAAGCAGAAGAGCGTAAAGCGAAAAGCGGTGGAAAAAATTTCACCCATAATGTTAAAGGCTAATGGCTGAAAATACTATAAAGATTAAAGTAAAGATAGATGATGATGGTAATCTATCTATTCTAGGTAAGAAAGCAAAAGCAGCTGGAGAAGGGCTAGACAGAACTGCTAAAAATGCTCAGACTGCGGATCGTAATTTAAAAGGCGTTGCCCAAACTTCTTCAAATAGTACAAAAAACTTTTCAAAAATGGCTCAAGGGATTACAGGAGGTCTTGTACCTGCGTATGCAACCCTTGCAGCAAATGTATTTGCAATTACTGCAGCCTTTCAATTTCTCAAATCTATAGGAGATTTACGTTCCTTAGAGCAATCACAGCTTGCTTACAGTAGAAATACTGGACAGTCTTTGGCCTTACTAACTACTCGAGTCCAAGATGCGACAGGGGGCCTACTAAAGTATAGAGAAGCAGCAGAAGCTGTTTCTATAGGCAGGGCTGCAGGATTAACTTCTTCTCAAATACAGGGTCTGGCAGGAGTTGCAAAAAGTGCTTCTCAAGCTCTTGGTAGAGATCTAACGGATTCATTTAATCGTTTAACTCGTGGTGCAATTAAAGCAGAACCAGAACTTTTAGATGAATTAGGCATTGTTATTCGTTTAGAAAGAGCTACGAATGAGTATGCTGCTGCTATTGGAAAAACTGCTAAAGATTTAACAACTTGGGAAAAAAGTCAAGCAGTTGTAAATGCTGTAATTGCTCAAGGTGAAGAAAAGTTTAAAGACTTAAATGTAGAAGTAAATGGCTTTGTGAAACTTGGAAAAGCCTTTGATGATCTATTAAACCAGTTAAAACGTACTTTAGAACCGTTTGCAGCCTTTTTAGCTTCTGCCCTTGTTTCAAATGTAGAAGCGCTGGCAGGAGCTTTCTTACTATTAGGTGCAAACATAGCAAAGGGCCTGGCTCCCGCCCCTAGGCAGTTTGCAGAGTTTGAGACTGCAAATAAACAATTAATAAAAAATTTACAGAGTACTATTGACCCTTCTACTGCTACAAAAACTGGACAAGCGGTTTTATCCGGAGAAGTAGGGCCTACACAAATCTCTCGTTTAAAGACCAGTCTTCAAGCAAAAAACAGTGCAATATTTAAAGCAGACAAAGAATTGCAAGCGCAAGCGAAGAGAACTATCCTTGCATTAGAAGCGCAACAGCAAGCCTACATAGCACAAACTACTACTGGAATAAAGAGTGCCTACGCTAGTTGGAGAGCTGAATTATTACTCCTTCAATCAGAACATGGAAGAGTAATGGGAACTATCACCGCCGTGGCAGGATCTGCAGGAAGATTTATTTCGTCAGCATTAAGTTTTTTAGGCTGGATTGGATTAGCAGTTACTTTATTTGGAGTAATTAAACAAATTGCAGAATTCTTTAAAAGCGATGAAATAAAAGCTTTAGAAGAAAGGGCCAATGCCGCAAGAAGTGCTTTTGAAGCCCAAAACGAAGAACTAGAAAAGTTAGTAGGCAATTTATCAGAAGCCTCTGGATTACTTGACTCTATTTCTCAAGCAGCAAACATAATTACTAGTTTTAAATTTGATAATTTTTCAAAAATATTACAGGACTTAGAAGATGCAGAAGTAAGGACTCCACGAACAGGAATGTATTCGCCTGGCTTAGCAGCTCCTCAGGTCCAAGTATTAGATGAAACATTAGGAGCTTTTGAAAAGTTTGTAGATTCTGCAAAACTATATGAAGAAACAGTACAAAGCACAGGAATTTTTTCAGAGGACTTAACTTCTGCAACTAGCAGATTAAATAAAGCTTTCGAAGACTTTAATGTAAAACAGTCCGTTGAAAATAGACTCGAACTGGTAGAAGCTACTAAAGCTTTTTTAATAGAACAGGAAAGAACTACTAACTTAGTTACTACAAGTGAAAGTGCATTTAATAGACTGTCTGGAGCTGCGGAAAACTATCAAAGGATAGTTACAGATTTAGGAACTAAAAAGACTCCTTTGGCTTCTTTACAAGACTCTTTGGCAGATGCCGAAGCAGTTCTTACAGAGTTTTCAAAGTCTGTAGAAAACGGAGTTTATATAACTGGCGAGAATATAGAAAGTGTTTTTGGAGATAAAATCGGATATATTTCTACATTATTAGGAGAGTCTTTCTTAGAACAAGTAGAAGGATTGTCTGCTCAAGAAGCCTTATTAAAGAGTATAGCAGCTCTGCAAGAAAAAAGAACAAAATTTGCAAAATTTGAAATGAAGGAAGCTACAAATAGAGCAGCTTTGGACTTAATTAATTTTCAAACTACTCAAGGATTAACTTCTCTACAAAAAGAAAGAGTAGATCGAGAAAATAAGTTACGAGAATATGCTGTAGAAATGCAAAGTATTCGAGAACAGCAAGAACTTTTTGAACGAAATTTAATAGAGTTATCAGATGAAGAAGTAGCAAATCAAAGGCTGAGGTTAGCACTTTTACAGGCTCAAACTGATGAACTTAATAATCAAGCAGAATATGGTGAACAATTACGTAGAACCTTCAATGAATCTTTTACACAAGGCTTTCAAACAGGAATAAAAGATTTAATCACTGGAAAAGAGGGTAGCCTAAAAAATGCTATTGCTAGTCTAGCTAAAAACGTATTAGACAATGTAGCAAACACTCTTAGCAAGCAATTTACAGATATGTTATTCGGTAAAAAAGATCCAGCTACTCGTTTTGCAGAAGCAGGCGAATATGTTGCTGGATTAATATCAAATGCAGTTCAAGGAGTTGCTCCTGTTGCAGGAGGTTTTTCCTCTGGAGTAAGTGGCGGCATAGGAGGTTTAGCAAATTTAATTCTTGGCAAAAAAACTTTAGTGAGCACTGGAGGCACTAGCCAAGGCGGAGTATCCCAGTTATTAGGCATGCAATCTATTAGATCCGGAGGTTTAATGGGGCTTTTAGGAAATCTAGCAGGATTTTTTGGTTTTGCAAATGGCGGAATCATGAAAGGAGGATTTCGTGGATATGCAAATGGCGGAATTATTAAAAAGCCCACTGTAGGATTAGTAGGCGAAGGTAGATATAATGAAGCTGTAGTTCCTCTTCCTGATGGAAAGTCTATTCCTGTTCAAATGGGAGGAGCAGGACAAAATAATAATGTTACTGTAAATGTAGCAATTGATAATCAAGGTAATGCTTCTTCAGATGTAACGCAAAATGGTCAAGGAGCGGATATTGGAAGAGCAGTCGCACGAGCAGTACAATTAGAGCTTCAAAATCAAAAACGATCTGGCGGAATACTTAACCCATATGGAGCAGCATAATGGCACTTGGATTTACAACAACTTCTACTTATGGAAGTAGGGACATTTTACCTGATAGAGGCCTTCAAAAACAGTCCACGCCTCGAGTATTGGTTGCACGTTTTGGCGACGGTTATGAGCAGCGCATCGCAAATGGAATCAATTCCATAGATGAAACTTTTAATGTTACTTTTAAGAACCGAACTAAGGAAGAGATAGACGATATTACAGGGTATCTTGGCTCTTTAAATGGAGTAACTGCTTTTAACTATACTATTCCTGACAGTAATAATGGCGGGGAAACTACAATTAAAGTAGTTTGTGATACTTTTGCACAAAACTATTCTTACGACGATTTTTATTCTGCATCAGCAACTTTTAGAAGAGTATACGAAGCATGAGCGAACTAATCAGTTCAGTACAACTTCAAGACCCAGGAAGTGAATTAGTAGAGCTATACGAACTTGTGGTCGGCAGCTCTACTTTATATTTTCATTCTGGACTAGAAGAAGACTTAACAACTGTTCAATTTCGAGACAGAACAAGTCCGTATACGGTTAGAACTTACACGGCTTTTCCTATTGAAATGGATGGAGTAGAGATGAATGCAGATGGGGCGATAAATCGTCCAAGTTTGACAGTTGCAAATGTAACAAATGTATTTTCTTCCGCAATCGGAAATGTAAGACCAGAAGATTTAGTTGGAGAACGACTAACAAAAAGAACTACTCTTAAAAAGTATTTGTATGGAGAAACCGGAGATGCTTCTCCTCCCGTAGAGTTTCCTATAAAGAAATTTATAATAGATAGAATTTCAGCAGAAACAAATACTAGAATTACTTATGAACTTGCTGCTCCTTTTGATCTTTCTGGTATTCAAATCCCAAATCGTCAAGTAATTGGAAAGTATTGTTCTTGGCAATACCAAGGATACTCGCTTAGTGAAAAAGGTGGATGTATTTGGAATAAAAATAGTTTAGTGTCTTATGCAGATGGAAGCGGAGGAGTAAATACTCATAAAGCCTACTTTACAGAAAACAACAAACCCATAGTTCCTTCAGGAAGTGCAAATATGGGTTCTTGGGGGTCTGCTGGAACAGACTACTTTGAGTACTCAACATATAATGCCTCCACAGCGTACTCTGTAGGAAATTATGTAGAGTATAATGATGGAACACAAACAACTGTATGGAAATGTATTATTGCAGGGACAGGAAACACGCCTTCTACAAGTTCTAACTACTGGGAAAAAGGCGACGTATGTGGCAAGACATTAGACTCTTGTAAATGTAGGTTTCAATATGTTCCCTACAGTGCTGCCAGTGCAAACCAAGTTCCAACTACAAATAAAGACACAGCAAAACCCTTACCTTTTGGAGCCTTCATAGGCAGCAAGAAGTTTAGATGATAGAAGAAATTAGAGAGCACTTTAGCAATGAATACCCAAAAGAGGCCTGTGGCGTAATTGGAATAGTAAAAGGAAAGAAACAATATTTTCCCTGTAAGAATTTAGCAGCAGAAGACGAAGATTTTATTCTTGATCCAAATGATTATATTTCTATAAAAAGAAAGGCTGATATATTCGCTATAGTTCACGACCATGTTGAGTATACAAACGAAGCTAGTGAGAACGATAAGAAATATTGTAATTCTTTAGGAGTGCCATATTACATATTTAGCTATCCCAGTATGGAGTTAAATATACTTGAACCAGAAGTAAAAGTAAATGCTTTAATTGGAAGAGAGTATGAGTTTGGTAAGTTTGACTGTTTAGAAGCGTGTCGTGATTATTATAGTGAAGAATTAGACATACAGTTGCCAAAAAGACTACTTCCATACGTTGATGATTGGTGGAAACTTGGACACGACTATTTTACAGATGAGCATATAAAAGAATGGGGGTTTACAAAAGTATACAATTTACTCCCTAATGATTTACTCATATTTACAATGGGGTCTTTAGTAGGAAATCATTGTGGAATTTATTTAGGAAACGATATATTTTTTCACCATGCAGTCAATAGACTTTCATGCAGAGAAAACTTGTACCCTCTTTGGAAAAGGTACTTAACTGGAATATATAGATATGAAACGTAATATTTATCTCGAAGGAGAAATTGGACTAAAATTTGGAAGAAAGCACTCTTTTCATGGAGAGAGTGTTCGAGATGCTTTACGTCTTATTCAAGCAAATAATCCAGAATTAAGAAAGTATCTTATAGCTTGTGCAGAAGCAGATATAGGTTTTCATATTGAAGTAGGCAGTAATGAAGTTGAAACTCCTTTAGAATGTTTACTTCCTTTACGAGAAGGTGATGTAGTAATTACTCCAGTTGCTGCTGGGTCTAAGTCTGGAGAAGCAAAGATTCTCACCGCAGTAGCAATTGCAGCCTTGTTATTTATACCTGGCGGAGCAAACTTAATTTTAGGTTATGGAAGCATGGTTGCTCCAACCAGCTTAGCTTCGGGCCTTTCAGCTGCAGGGGGCGCATATGCTACAGCAGGTATGCTAGCAGCTACTCTCGCCGTAAATCTTGCACTCACAGGTATTCAGCAACTCATGGCTCCTGATCCTTCTGTAGATGAAGAAGATGAAGGCTATCTATTTAACGGGTCTCAACGAAACATTGTAGAAGGTATGCCCATACCTCTTCTTTATGGAGAGCTACGCGTTCCAGGACATCCAGTTTCTTTTGAAGTAGTGGGAGAAAATACAAGAGTAAGTTCTTCTATAGAAGAAATGGATGAAGCAGGTAATGTATTTGATGGAGGACTTTATCAAGATCCTGTTGGAATTGCTCAAACAACCAGCGCCGCCACTCAAACAGATGGAACACTAGATTCAACAGGAACGGGAGAAGGAGCTTCTTCTATTGCCAACACTCCTATAAATTATGGAGAAGTTGAACATCTTCCTTCTAACTTACAAGAAGCTGTATTTACTGATATTATTTCTGAAGGCCCTATTTATGGATTAGTAGATGGAGGAGAATCTGTATTCTTAAATGACGATCCAAGTCAGCTAACAAAACAAGCATTTATACAGGCATCAAAGACTCCTGTTACTTTTTCATTTACAAATGGAAGCACTTCAGTAACGATAAATAAGAATAATTACACAAAATCAATTCAAGCAGATACAGATAACGGAAGTAAATATATTGTAATAAGAGCTTTAGATACTAAAAGTGCTACAGTTGCTCTTTCAAGTTTATCAAATACCAAATCTGTAACTATTACCGCAAGCAGTGCCTTTTTTGCTTCTAACTATGTATACAATCCAAATAATCCGAGTATTGTTCCTGTAATTCGTCTACTTGATTCGAACTCTACAACTGTTTTTCAAGGATATGTACAAACTTTTACCTCTAGCACTGTGGCTGTCTGTACTCCTTTTTCTGGGTCAGACTTAAATCCTGCATTGACAAGTGGAAGCTATACGGTTGTTTTAGACGGTAAACTCCAAGTCGCTTCTGTAGCTGCAAACGAAACATCTTTAACACTTTCATCTAACTTTGCTGGAAATACTGGAACCTATAAATGTGATTTTGTAAGTACAGATTATGGTAAAACTTCTTTAGAAGATTCACTATCTCAAGGTTCTAAGTATGATAGTTTTGCCGTACAATTTCGTACAGGACAACTTACTCAACCTTCATTTACTGAGGTTGGTAATACTGGGCCTGGCGTAACAGCAATAACAAATACTCCTTCGAATACAAGTATAGATCTTACTTGTACAACTTATAATGACACTGCCTGTTCATTAGAAGATAGCTCAAATGCCACAAGAGAGTATACAACAGGAGCTGCAGGATTTAATTTGACTCAGGCGCAGATAGAGCAGGCAGATCAAATACGAATTACCTTTTCTTACCCACAACTTTGGAATAGAAATGAAAAAGGTGAACAGGGTGAAGCCACTGCAAGATATACAGCTGAAATAGCTGTAGAACAAAATGGATCTTTTGGAAGTTATCAAGAAATAACAGATACTTGGGAACATCAAGGAAGATCTAATGCTCCTCTTATTTTTAACCATGTTATAGATTTAAAGAAATATCAGCCTTTTACAGATTTTAAACTTAAGATTACTCGAACAACTTACAGTAATCTTGCTTATAATGCACAAACAAATACTTGGAATCAAAACTATACAACTCAATCTGTGGGCAGTATTACTTCGTTAAGCACAATTATAAAAGAAAATCTTACTTATCCTTTGACAGCGATGGCAAAGATACGACTAAACTCTAGAGATTTTCAACAGCTTCCTACTCGTACTTATCACTGTAAGGGATTAAAAGTAAAAGTACCTTCCAACTATGTTACAAGAGAAGAAAGTACAGAAACAGATAATGCACCTTCTTACAAAAGAAATGTAAGCAATGGTTCTATAGAAAGCACATATCAAGACTGGGATGGAAACTTTCGTGCAGATAAAGTTTATACGAATAATCCTGCTTGGATTTTTTACGATATTCTTACTAATAATCGTTACGGGTTAGGAGAATGGTTAGCAGAAACTGATATAGATAAATATGCACTTTATAGAATTGCTAGATATTGTGACGAAATGGTAGATGATGGAAATGGAGGTACAGAACCTCGATTTACTACCAATGTATATCTTACAAAAGCAACCGATGCGTACAAAGTTGTAAAAGATTTAGCCTCTATCTTTAGAAGCATGATCTATTGGCTTGATGGAGAGATCTACACTGTTATAGATCAGCCAGGAGATCCTGTATATAACTTTTCAAAAGCCAATGTCATAGACGGGGCTTTCTCCTATGAAACTACAGGTAGCAAGACTCGTGCAAATCAAATAGTTGTAACTTGGAATAATCCAAAAGCAAACTATAAACTCGAAAATCTTATAGTAGAAGATCGTCAAAATATAATAAAAACGGGCAGACTTATTTCTGAAAATGCAACAGCTTATGGGGCAACTTCAGAAGGCCAAGCTCTTCGCTATGGTCGCTGGAAGTTATGGACTGCGGTAAATCAAACCGAAATCGTTAGTTTTAAGACTGCAATCAATGCGGCTTTTCTTGCGCCCGGAGATATAATCAATGTACAAGACTCTGATAGACATCCGGGCAATCTAAAATATAGTGGACGAGTAAGTAATACAGGAACACCTACAACTACTTCTATACCTTTAGATAGAAGTATAACTCTTAATTCTGGATCTACATATGAACTGACTGTTGGTTTTACAGACTCTGTAGCTACTCTCGCACAGGACTCTGCAACAATAGGAAGCACATCATACAGTAGAGGTGATATTATTGATATATCTACTATTGATACTGATCCAGAGGCTTCAAATATTGTTGATGATAGTGGAAACTATGTAGATATTACCTGGAAGCCATAACAAACGTAGAAACTGGAACAGTTACTACTTCTCCCGGAACTGTATCTTCTTTAACAGTTTCTTCTGCGAGTGCTTTTACAACTGCTCCAACTGCTGAAAGCTTATGGCTATTACGAGAAACCATAGGCGGAGTAGAGGTGCTTGGATCTAAGAAAATGTATAAAATTCTTAGTATAGCAGAAGAAAGCAAGAATGAATATGGAATCACTGCAGTAGAGTTTTATAATGAGAAATATGATTCTGTAGATGCTGATTTTACATTATCTACTACAGATCCACTTTTTTCTAATCCTGGAGCAACTGATGTAATACCTGCACCTACAAACGTCTATGCTCATGTTAGCGATCTTAATTCAGGAATTGTTAGCAATGATATAATTTTTTACTGGGACACTCCTACATTTGCAGGAGATAATGTAAGCACAGATTATAGGTACGTAGACCACTACTTAGTTAGTGCAAATATTCCAGGCTTTCCTGCGTCTCTAAAAGTTTCAAAAGAGCGAAGAAGTTTAATTGCATATGATTTACCTGTAGGAACATTTACTGTAGGAATTCAGACAGTTTCTATAAATGGAAAAATGTCTGAAAAAACAAAAACTACTTTTACAATCGAAGATCCTGCTCGACAAGCAATACCACGAGCATTTGGTATGGCTCTAGGGGCAACTGTTTCTTCCCCTGCTTTTATAACCTCTACAGGAACTTTTACTTTTGAAGATAAGGAATATTTTATCTCTCCTGCAGGAGATCCTCAACTTGTCAAAGAATTTGATGGTAGTCCTGCGTCTGAATATACTCAAGACTGCTCGAATATTGCTTCTGTAAATTTTTCTGCAATTACAAATGAGATAGAGAAACAGCTTTCCTCTCATTATGTAATGTTTGATGCAGATGCTTCCGATCCTTTAACTTTGATAAAATACTATAGAGATGATGATTTAGGTTACGGATATTTTTATGATGCAGGAACGGGAAATACAACTCATACTAGCAACTGGACAGCGCTGACAGGAACTGTAAGTGTCGCAGCAAATTCTAATCGAGTAGTTGGATCTTCTACATCTTTTTCTAGCGAGTTAGCGGTTGGGGATATTATTAAGTTTAGCAGCACTCAAGCTGCGCGCGTTATTTATGTAGCCTCAGACACAGATGTAAGAATTGATAAAA
>Ga0181575_10003753_pt1 | contig 10686 bp, 10 predicted proteins | sample 101ome_23_FD_145599 | JGI IMG/M metagenome (GOLD analysis project Ga0181575, IMG submission 145599) | Coastal salt marsh microbial communities from the Groves Creek Marsh, Skidaway Island, Georgia - 101411CT metaG (spades assembly) | ecosystem: Environmental > Aquatic > Marine > Intertidal zone...
CCATCCCCATACGCCTTCACGCCCGAACCCGAGCCCGAATCGAACAGGCCGCCACCCGAACCGCCATTCGCCACAGCAAACGACTCGTACTCACTCCCTAACGGAGACCGCCGATACAGATCATCACAGGCAACATCATCACCCGCCTCACACGCATCCCAAAGCGCATCCAGCTCAGGATCATCCCCATACGCCTCCACGCCGGCGTGGGCCACCCATGCTGGCGCATCCATGAGCTCGAGATCGGCAAGCGTCAGTTGCCGAAGGCACGCCAACATCTCTGCCGATACCTCATCGGTGTCTGACGAGAGCGAACTGAGGTCACCTGTCTCCTCGAACGCACGCTCGACATCGATCCAGCTCAGATCCAGCTCCTCGACAGCAGCCTCCAGGAGGCATGCGACGTATCCCGTCTGGCTTTCTGAGAGCTCCTCGATGCCGAATTCTTCAATGAACGAAGCTTCTGCTTGCGCGACTGCGCGATCGCGGGCGGAGTCAGTCGAGGAACTCCCCCCGCAGCCAGCCATGAGCGCCGCCATGACGATCGCCGCCAGAGCTGCCGCCCGTCGACCAATCGAGTCCTTTGTCGTCACGTTCACGTCGCGAACCACCTTCCAAGTGTTACTCACCATTCGCTGAAGACACCGAAATTCCGTCACCAAAAGACGGAATTCGCCAGACATGTACGATGAGTTAGCGGATGAGTACTCCTGCCAAGCGGCTGACGGAACATGAGATCGCGGCATTCGAGACGTTGTATTCGAGTGAGCTGCCCATCGTGTTCGGGTTTCTTCGAATCCGAGTGGCAGGCGACGTCGCGCTCGCAGAGGATCTCACAGCGCTCGTCTTCATCACGGCCGTAGAGCAGTTCCATGCCGGCCGAGGCGACGTCGTGACCCGAAGCTGGCTCCTGACCATTGCGAAGCGACGCTTGATCGACCACTGGCGTCGCCTCGAGGTCGCAGAACGCAAGGCGGTGCTCTTCCGACCAACAACACCCACTGAGGATTTGTCGCTTTCGCTGTCTGAGCGAGAGCTCGTGGAGCGAGCGCTCGGTGCGCTGACCATCACTGACCAAGCCGCGCTGACAATGAGCCATCTCGATGACATGACCGTCCCCGAGATTGCGGATGTTCTCGGGCGAGGAAAGCGGGCTACCGAATCCACGCTGCGGCGAGCACGCGAACGATTCCGCGTCGAGTATCGGAGGCTGACTGGTGACTGAACGCGACCCAATCGAGCGCCTCGAAGCCTCCGACCGCCTTCCCATTGAACCGCGACCCGACTTCACATCGGAGTTGCGCATCATGCTCGACCTTCGTCTCCGTCTGACCGAAGAAGGCACCGCCAACGGCGACCCCGAGCGGGAGGACAATGCCGCCAGCCGGCAACGGCCTGATCGGCTCCAAACCCTGGTACTCGCCCTCCTTGCGCTCCTCGTTTTCCTGGGTATTGGGCTGGCGGCCTATCTCGCGGTGTGGGCCATCACCAAAACGGAATCGCCTGAACCGCCAACGCAGATCGTCACGACGACAGCTCCGCCTCCGGAGACGACAAGCACGGGAAGCGCAAGCACCGAGGCACCCCCTTCGGATCTTGAGATCCTGCTGTCAGAGGCTGGCTGTCGAGTGCTGAAACCAGTCGAGACACCCCGCTTCGACTGCAGCGGCGCAGATCTCTCGGGAACACTTCTCGACGGCGCAGCGCTCGCAGGCTCAAACTTCACCGGAGCTCAGATGCCTCATGCCTCTCTTGCTGGCGCGGATCTGAGCGGAGCGATTCTGAACGGCGCAAGGCTTCATGCTGCCGACCTCACCGGTGCCAACCTCTCTGGGGCTGAGATCGTCGGTGCTGACGTGAACGAAGCTCGTCTCGTCGGTGCTGACCTTTCCCAAAGCGTCATTCGGGACACCTTCCTGACTGAAGCTGACCTGACCGACGCAACACTTCGTGAGGCGGCACTCACCGATGTCATCTTGTACGAAGGTGATCTGACGCACGCTGATCTCACATCATCGGCGCTCACCCGCGTGGACCTGACATTCGCCACCGTTCGCGGGGTCATTCTGCGTGACGCCAAGATCTCCCAGATGCAACTCACCCAATTGGACTTCACCGGTGCGGACTTCTCTGGTTTGCGAGCAGCAGCCGAATGGTTCCTCGTCACCTGCCCCGATGGTTCGCCACAGGGAGTGCGGGAAACGATCCCCTGCGGCATCCGGGAGTGAGAGAAGGAGACCAGTGCAACGAAGGTGGCATCCACCACCAAAGGCGCCGTTCTTGGCCCTTGCCGGGTTGGAGGATTCGTCAGTGAACGCCGTGCTCGAGGTCGAGGGTGTCCGCTACATCGACTGGCTGACCGACTTCAGCACTGGCGAAGCGATCGACGACATCGTCTGCACCGACTGCGGTGCGCCGTCCTGATCACCCCCAGCGCAGACATCGACGGTTGACCCCGGTTCGCACCAGCGTGCCCGAGATCACTACGGTGTAAACGTTCGCTTACTTCTTGCTCAGCCACCGGAGTGACCATGTCCGACACCATGTCCCCCACCGAGATCGATGAATTCCGCACTCGTTGCCGTGCGTTCCTCGACGAGCACGCCACCGGCATGAACATGGGCGGCGATCCCGATCCCCGCGGCTCCAGGCGACTCGAGTACGGCCAGATCTTCCAGAAGGCACTGACCGAAGCTGGTCTCGCCGGCCTGACCTATCCCAAGGAGTACGGCGGCCAAGGCCTCACCAAGGAACACGAGCGCATCTGGCGCGAGGAATACGGCAACTACCCGAACATGACGTTCGAGTTCACGATCAGCCACGGCATGTGCCTCCCGATGCTCGCCGAGTACGGCACCCACGAGCAGAAGGCCGCCTACCTCGCCGACAACATCTCCGGCGACAAAGTCTGGTGCCAGATGTTCTCCGAGCCCGGCGCCGGCTCCGACGTCGCCAGCCTGCAGACCAAGGCCGAACGCGACGGCGACACCTGGGTGATCAACGGCCAGAAGGTCTGGACCACGCTCGCTCATGTCTCCGACTTCGGCGTGATCATCGCCCGCACCGACGCAAGCGTGCCCAAGCACGCCGGCATCTCGATGTTCATCGTGCCGCTCGATGCGCCCGGCGTCGAGATCCGTCCGATCCACCAGATCGACGGCGGCAAGCACTTCAACGAGATCTTCTTCACCGACGTCTCGATCCCGGCCGACAACCTTCTCGGCGATCTCAACAACGGCTGGAACATGGCCACGGCCATGCTCATGTACGAGCGCGTCGCCATCGGCTCCGGCGCCGTCAGCGGTGTGCGCCACGAGCGGGCCGACCAGCTCATCGAGCAGGCGCAAAAGCTCGGCAAGATCGAAGATCCGGTCGTGCGCGACCGCCTAATGAAGCTCTACATCATGGAGACCACAGCGTCGCTCGTCTCGATGCGCACCCGCGCCGAGCTTCAGGCGGGCAAGACCCCCGGCCCCGGCGGCTCACTCGGCAAGCTCATCGGCACCAACAACATGAACTTCGCACGAGATCTTTCGCTCGAACTCATCGGTCCCGGCTCCGTGGCCTGGGACGGCGAGAGCGGTGGCGGCTGGGCACGCACGGCACTCACCGGGCTGCAAGGCGGCATCGCCGGCGGCACGAACGAGATTCAGCGCAACATCATCGGCGACCGTGTCCTCGGGCTCCCCCGTGACATCGACGTGTCGAAGAACGTGCCCTTCAGCGAATTGAAGGTCGGCACCCAGCGCGACTGAGCATCAGCTCACACAATTGACGACCGCTTCGGTGAGGCGGGTTGTTCGGAGATCCCCCAACAACCCGCTTGCCATCTGGTTCATCACATAGCCGTACCCGATACCCAGATCCGGATCGGCGTACCCGAGCGAGCCGCCAGCGCCCGGATGTCCGAACGAACGGGGGCCCGCAAACGGCACGACACCGTCGGGCAACATGAACCCCATGCCGAACTTGGTTTCCATCACGAGACTCTTGTCGGGTCCGCTGGTGACCGGCGTCGTTGCCAGCTCCCGGGTTGCATCGTCGAGGAGCCGCACCCCGCCGACCTCGCCGACCGTTGCGGCATAGATCGTCGCCAGACTGCGGGCATTCGTGATGCCTGCTGCGCCAGGGATTTCCGAGGACCACACGTCGCCCCGGTTGAAGGTGTTCTCGCCGGAGAAGCTGAAACGCCCATCAAGCGATAACGCCCGACCGCCCATCGTTTCCGGCCCGATGAGCGACATCATCAAGGCGAACCGCTCGGGATTGATCGACGAAGAGGTGTTGAGAATCGGCGCCACTCGGGCGTGCTCGGAGTCGGGCAACCCCATGTGGAACTCGACGCCAAGTGGCTCGACGACATTGGTCTGAAGCCAATCGTTCATTCGGATGCCCGTGACGCGCCGAAGGATTTCTGCCGCAATCCACCCATAGGTGATCGCGTGATAGCCGTGACTGCCGTCGAGCTCCCATAGCGGCACCTGGGCCGCAATAGCCTCGACGATCGGGGTGACCGCAAGGATCTCCTCGAGGGGCGGAGGGTTGTCAACCGATGCAAGACCCGCCCGATGACTGATCGCCCATGAGATCGGAAGGTCGGCCTTTCCGGCGGCGCCGAACTCCGGCCAGATCGAGCTCACCGGGGCGTCGTAATCGAGCTCGCCAGCCTGGACGAGCATGGCAAGACAGATCGCGGCAACGCCCTTGGTCGATGAGAAGACGAGTTGGAGTGTCTCAGCGTCATAGGCCCGGCCGCTTTCGTCCGCCGTACCTCCGGTCAGGTCGACGACCAGCTTGCCTTCGTGCACGAGGCTGAACCCTGCGCCGACCTCCCCACCGAGCTCCCAGTTCGCGCGGAAGGCATCGGCAATTTCGCCGTATCCATCCTCCACAAATCCGGCGATGTCGACCACAACCCCCACCCCACGTTGAGCTCGAGCGACGGTAGCCCACATACCTCACCCCAAGCAGATGCGTGCGTGCCAGACTGCTCTCTCCCCGGCTCCCCCACGGATGGAGGCAGTGATGCAGTTGGCGATGGTCGGACTCGGCCGGATGGGCGCGAACATCGTGCGCCGCCTGATGACGCAAGGCCACGACTGTGTCGTGACCGACAACAACCCGGACGCAATCGCCGAGCTCGAAGCCGAAGGGGCCACGGGCGCCGCGAACCTCGTCGACCTCGTGACCAAGACCGACGGTCCTCGCCACATCTGGATCATGGTGCCGGTTGCAGTCGTCGACCAGATCATCGACCAGCTCGTACCGCTGCTCTCCCCCGGCGACGTGATCATCGACGGCGGCAACTCCCACTACCGCCACGACATCGACCGCGCTGAGCGCCTCGCCGAACACCACCTGCACTATGTCGACGTCGGAACCAGTGGCGGTGTCTACGGCCTCGAGCGTGGTTTCTGCCTGATGGTGGGCGGCGAAGCCGACATCGTCGAGAACATGGGTCCGCTCTTCGACACGATCTCACCGCCAATCGACTCGGTGCCGCGTACGGCGAACCGCACCGGTGCCATCGCCCCGGCCGAGCACGGCTGGCTGCACTGTGGTCCGGCGGGTGCGGGCCACTTCGTAAAGATGGTCCACAACGGGATCGAGTACGGCATGATGGCCGCCATCGCCGAAGGGCTCGGCATCCTCGAAGCCGCGGATGCCGGCACCGAGGAGCGTCAGGCCGATGCCGAGACGGCCCCACTCGACGATCCCCGGGCCTACCAGTACGACTTCGACATCGAAGCAATCACCGAGCTGTGGCGGCGCGGCAGCGTCATCAACAGTTGGCTGATCGACCTGACCGCCAACGCCCTCGCCGAGGATCCGCAACTGTCACACTTCGCCGGTCGGGTCTCCGACAGCGGTATGGGCCGCTGGACGGTGAACGCCGCTGTCGACACCGGCGTGCCTGCCCACGTCATCACCGCCTCGCTGCTCGAGCGCTTCGCCAGCCGCGACAACTTCGACTATGCCGGGAAGGCACTCTCGGCGATGCGCATGCAGTTCGGTGGCCATCACGAGAAGAAGAGCTGAACGAATGATCGGTGAACACGCCGATGCGCTGGTGCTGTTCGGCATCACCGGTGACCTGGCGAAAAAGAAGCTGATACCTGCGCTCTACGAACTCACGGCCGAGGGCCGACTCGACATGCCCGTCGTCGGTACCGCCCGCAGCCAGTGGACCGACGAGCGACTCGCCGAGCACGTCCGTGAGGTCCTTCAAGGCCGAGACAAATCGATCGTCGATCAGCTCTGCTCCCACCTGAGCTATGTCGAGGGCGACTACCAGAACCCAGCCGTCTACGACCTCATCTCCGAGAAGCTTGGCGATGCCCAGCTGCCGGTGTTCTTCATGGCGATCCCACCGTCGCTGTTCGACGACGTCGCCACCGGCCTCGCCGGCGTCGGATTCGCCACCAACGGCCGCCTCGTCGTCGAGAAACCGTTCGGGCGCAATCTTGCCAGCGCCATCGAGCTCAACGAGATCCTCCACCGCCACTTCCACGAGGACCAGATCTTCCGGATCGATCACTTCCTCGGGAAGGAACCGGTGCAGAACCTGCTCGTCTTTCGATTTGCCAACGTCCTCCTCGAGCCCATCTGGAATCGACACCACGTCGCCAGCGTCATGGTCACCATGTCGGAGGCATACGGGATCGAAGGACGAGGCCGCTTCTACGACAGCGTGGGAGCCATCCGCGACGTCATTCAGAACCATCTCCTTCAGATCGTCGGTCTGCTCGCCATGGAACCACCCGTTTCGAGCGAGCCCGATACGTTGCGCGACGAGATCGTCAAGGTCATGAAAGCCATCCCGGCGCTCACCCCCGACAACGTCGTCCGAGGCCGCTACGACGGCTACCTCGACGAACCCGACGTCTCCCCCACCTCTGACACGGAGACCTTCGCAGCCGTCCGACTCGAAATCGACAACTGGCGTTGGGCCGGTGTGCCCTTTTTCATCCGCGCCGGCAAAGGCATGGACGAAACCGTCACCGAGGCGGTCATCGAACTCCGCCAGACTCCGCAGGATCTCTTCGCCCCCGAAGGCAAACCACCTGCGAACGTCATCCGGTTCCGCATGAAGCCAGACGACGTCATCTCCATGTCGATGCAGGCCAAGGTGCCCGGTGACGGCCTTCGCGCCCAGGGTGTCGATCTCACCGTCGACTACGGCGATGCGCTCGGTGGCGACGGACCCGACCCCTACGAACGTCTCATCGGGGATGCCCTCGACGGCGATCCTCGATTGTTCGCCCGACAGGATTCGGTCGAGGAGGCGTGGCGCATCGTCGAGGGCGTCCTCGACTCCACGACGCCGCTCCACGACTACCGACGCGGCAGTTCGGGCCCCGACTGTGCTTCTCTCCTGCCGGGCGGCCTGAGCTGGCCGAAACACTGAGATGGCCTCCGCAATCCGGGTCCGTTGCTCCACCACCGCCCAACGTGCCGCCGATGACGCTGCGGCGTGGGTCGCAGGTCGAGCCGTCGCCTCGATCGAACGCACCGGCCGGTTCGTGTGGGCCGTGTCGGGTGGCTCGACGCCGGCCGTGTTCCTCGAATCCCTTGCCGCTCACGACCAGGTCGACTGGTCGGCTGTCCATCTCTATCAAGTCGACGAACGGGTCGCTCCCGCCGGAAGTCGTGATCGCAACGACACGATGATCCGGGAACGCTTCGTCGACCACCGTCCTCTCGTGCGGTATCACCCCATGCCGGTCGAGGCCGACGACGAACGCGCTGCGCTCGCCGACCACCTGATCGAGCTCGAGCATCTCGCCGGCACCCCGGCTCGGCTCGACCTGATCCAGCTCGGTCTCGGCGATGACGGACACACGGCATCGCTCGTTCCCGATGACCCGGTGCTCGAGGCCACCACCGACCTCGCGGTGAGCAACGAGTACAAGGGAACCCGACGCTGGACCATGACTGCCCCGCTCATCAACCGAGCCCACGAACGCCTCTTTCTCGTGGCGGGGACCGGGAAGGACGAGGCGCTCCGCCGCCTGGCCGCAGGAGACCCCGGCATTCCCGGATCCCTGATCACCGATGATCAGACCTTCCTGGCGACCGACCGCCATATCCCGGGTTTCTCACCCGCGCCCTGGTGAGCGCAGCGCCACGTCCAGACGACATGGTCGGAGCCCGCGTCATCCTCCGATGATGCGGCCTGCCTTTTCGAAGAGGCCGACCGTGGTCGCATGCAGCAGGTCGCCGAACTCCTTGGGCGCCTTGCCGGCGAAGGCCCGGGCATGGGTGCCCTCGAGGATGATGCCGGTCTTATAACAGGCAAGCACGGCGTACCAATCGAGTGCGCTGAGATCGCGAGGCGAGTTGGCGTCGTAGTGGGCGACGAGTTCGTCGATCGCCGGGAAGCCATCCCAGGGCTGGATCGACATCATCCCCGCCGCGCCGTCGGCTTCAGGCCAGAACGCGACCACGAGCCCGAGATCGATGAGCGGATCGCCCTGCGTGGCGAGTTCCCAGTCGACGATGGCGGCAATCTCGCCGGCGTCAGGGCGAAACATCACGTTGGCGAGGTGGTAATCGCCGTGGATGATGCCCGTGGGTGACGGCTCGGGCCGGTTCGCCTCAAGGAACGCCTGGATCTCGGCGAGGTGCGGCAGATCGGGGCCGGGATAGCCCTCCATCTCGTTGTAGCTCTCGAGCTGCGACTGCCAGCGGGGTACCTGACGTTCGAGGTACCCCTCGGGCTTCCCGAAACCGTCGAGATTCTTCGTCGCTGGATCGACTGCGTGCAGCGACAGCAGGGCATCGACGAACGAGAAGCCCATCGAACGACGAACCGCGGGATCCGACGCGTGAAAAGCAGGGAGCCCGGAGGTCGCCTGAAAGCCGTCGATCGGCTCCATCAGATAGAACGCGGCGCCGAGGATGTCGATGTCGCCCTCTGCGGCGATCAGCCGCGGATGCGGGACGTCGGTGTCGGCGAGGGCACCGAGCACGCGAGCCTCGCGGCGCATCGTCTCGTCGGAATTCTTGCGCTTGTGCTCCGGCGGCCGACGCAGGATGAAGGTGCGCCCGTCGCGAACGAAGCGCAGCAGCAGGTTTTGGGTGCCGCCCGCGAGCGGTTCGACCGATTCCAGCGGACCTGAGCCGAGGCCCTTCCCATCCATCCATTCGGTGAGGAGATCGATGTCGACGATCGACGGATCGACAGGTTGCCCGTCAGCCACCACCGACCGTCCCGGTCATGGCGCCGTCGAGTCGGATGATCGTGCCAGAGATGTAGCTCCCGGCATCGCTCGCGAGGAGCAGCGCCGCTCCGATGATCTCGTCGGGCCGGCCGACCCGACGGGCCGGGATCGTTCGTTCCATCCACGCCACCATTTCCGGTGGCCAGGCATCGCTGATGTCCGTGGCGAAGGGACCCGGAAGCAAGCAGTTGACTCTCACCTCTGGGGCCAACGACCGGGCGAGGCCGGTTGTGAGGTTGTTGATGCCGGCCTTCGCGATGCCGTAGGGCAGTTCCATCTCGCCCGGACGTAACGACGCCGTGCTGGACACATTGATGATTGCGCCACCGCCTGCCTCCTTCATGCGCTCACCGACGAGCGCTGAGAGCCGGAACGGTCCGGTGAGGTTGACATCGATCACCTTGCGCCAGAGTTCCTCGGTCACCGAACTCAGCGAGTCGTAGAGCGGACTCATGCCGGCGTTGTTGACCAGGATGTCGACTCGACCGAACTCGGCGTAAACCTCATCAGCCAAGCGGGAGACCTGCTCCCATTCGCCGACATGGCACGCCTTGGCCGTGATGGTGCGGCCGGTGGCCTCGGCAATCTCGGCTGCCGTCTGCTCCAGCACGTCGAGTTTCCGGCTGGCGATGATCACGTCGGCGCCGTGCTCGGCAAACGCCTGTGCCATCTCGCGGCCCAGTCCGCGACCGCCGCCGGTGATCAGGGCACGCTTTCCGCTGAGATCGAAGCGGTCGACCATCAGACAGGCAAGTCGCCGGTGGCGGCGCGAGTGGTGCCGTGATCCTTGTAGGCGGCGATGGCGCGCTGCGCGATGCGCATCTGATGGATCTCATCGGCACCGTCGGCGAATCGGGCCCAGCGGGCGTGCTGGTACATGTGAGCAAGCGGCGTGTCGGTCGAGTAGCCGAGCGCACCGTGGGTCTGGATCGCTCGATCGATGATGCGGTTGAGGCTGTTGGCGACGAAGTGTTTCGCCATGGAGACCTCCGACTTGAAGTCGACGTTCTCGCCCCGGTGGGCAGCGTCGATCTTCGAAGCGGCATGCAACACCATCAGCTTGCACTGGTAGAGCTCCATTGCCGAGTCAGCGATCATCCACTGGACACCCTGCTTCTCGGCGAGGATCGAGCCATGGCTGTACCGCTCGAGTGAGCGGCCGACCATCATGTCGAGCGCCGTCTCGGCCTGGGAGATCCAGCGCATGCAGTGAGCGAGCCGGGCCGGGCCGAGGCGGTACTGGCCGAGTAGGTGCCCCTGACCACGACCGCCGAGCATCTGGCTCTCGTGGACTCGAAGATCTTCGATCACGATCTCGCTGTGGCCGGTGCTGCCGTGCATCGTCTCGATCTGGCGGACCTCGTTCCAACCCTCCGCCGGCAGATCGATCAGGAACGCCGTGTTGGCGGCCTGGGGCAGATCCGGGTCGTCTTCGGTGCGTGCGACGAGAATTGCGAAGTTG
>Ga0181575_10003758_pt1 | contig 10683 bp, 8 predicted proteins | sample 101ome_23_FD_145599 | JGI IMG/M metagenome (GOLD analysis project Ga0181575, IMG submission 145599) | Coastal salt marsh microbial communities from the Groves Creek Marsh, Skidaway Island, Georgia - 101411CT metaG (spades assembly) | ecosystem: Environmental > Aquatic > Marine > Intertidal zone...
ACGTCGGCGAGCTGTGCGCGTAAATTCCGCGCCTCGCCGGCGAAGACCAGCGGCGGATAGTTCCTGAGCCTGTCCTCGGCGGCCTTCAGCGAGCCGGCGTCCGGATATTCAGGCACCTGAACGACAAGCTTGTTTCGCCAGCTTTCGGGCGACCAGTTCCCCGACATGGCCATCCTCTCTAAATCAATCGTGTTATGAGGCTCGCATATACGCGGTTTATGGCGCTTTTTCCAGCAAAACCGAGCTTGTTCCAGCAAAACCGAGCTTGGTTCTTTCTCCGCTTGCGCGGGATTGCGCCAGCCTGCTCAGATACTGCCGGCCGTTTCCGGAACTGCCGAATGCACAATCCAGATAAAGGCGGGAAGCTGACGAAAGCCGTCGCACGGCGAGCAAATGCTAAAACAGCGGAAATTAGGCGAAGATTAACCGAAAATGCCTAGAACCGGGGCCACCTGAATAATCCGGAGGCGCCCCAGACTCATGGGCCCCGAAGATCGCACAATCGACACACCCGCCTTCCGGCGGCTGGGCGATCAGCTGACCCGGTCGCTGGTGGCGACCGCGACACTGCTTGCCATCGCGTCGTTGTTTGCCTGCTGGTTCGGAACACGTGCGGTTGTGGACGGAATCGTCAAATACGAGGGCCGGCTCGGCAGCGATCGCGTACCGATCATTGCGGCAACCGCCCATGCGTTCCAGGAAGATCGCGAAAAATGCATCCTCGCCGGGATGGACGACTTTCTGTCCAAACCCTACACCCGCAAGGACATCGTACCGATTATGGAGCGCTGGATCGGGAGCGATGCTGTTGCCCTGCCCGCCCCACAAGCCGATATCCGCGCGGCCGGGAAAACAGTTACAAAAGACCAAGGCCTTCTGGACCCGGCGACCATAGATCAGCTCCGCGCCATGGACGCATCGGGAGAGGACCGCATCTTCCGCAAGGTCGCCGGCATTTTCCTGGACACGACGCCGGATCAGCTGGAAGGGCTGAAAGGACATCTCGCAAACGAAGACGCACCGGGGATTGCGCTGATCGCTCATGGTTTGAAGACCGCCGCGGCGAACGTCGCCGCCTTGTCGCTGTCGCAGTTGTTCCGCGAACTCGAACTGGCGGCGAGGGAAGAAGATTTGCATACCTGCGGAACGCTGTCGGAAGACGTGTTCGACCTGTTCGGAAAAGTTGCGGCCGCCTTGAAAGAAGTCACCGAAGCCGATCGCAGCGTCAGGGAGAGTGCCTGACATGGACGGGAACACTTTCATCGGCAAGAACGGACTGATCCTGGTCGTCGACGACGATCCGACGCAGCGCCTTTTATGCCGCGAGGCCCTGGAGCAGCGGGGATACCGGGTAGAAGAAGCGGAAGACGGCGAGAACGGCCTTGAGATGGCCCGGGACATCCGGCCGGATCTGATCCTGCTGGACGTGATGATGCCGGGAATGAACGGGTACGACGTCTGTCGCGAAATTCGCGCCGATGCGGAACTTAACCGGACGCCCGTCGTCATCGTCACCGCGCTTGAAGATCTGGAATCCATCGAGACAGGCTTCGAAGCCGGCGCCTCGGACTTCATCGGCAAACCCATCGTCTGGCCCCTGCTCGGGTATCGGTTGCAGTTCGCGCTGCGGTCCGCGGCAATGGAACTGGACCTGGTGAAAGCACGTGACGAAGCCGAGAAGGCCAGCCGGGCGAAATCAATGCTGCTGGCCAATATGGGGCACGAGCTGCGTACCCCGCTGAACGCAATTATCGGTTTCTCCGGCCATTTGCGGGACCAGGGAATCGCAAACGACTGGGGCGCCCAGGAAGCGGAATTTCTCGACGACATTCACTTCAGCGGCCATCGGCTTCTCAATACCGTCAACGATGTGCTGGAGATGGCCAATCTGGAAGCCGGCCGCGTGCAGCTCGATGAATCGGAGATCGACCTGAACCGGCTGTTTGCCGACCTGAAAACGAAATATGCGACGGCCGCCTCGGAAAAATCGCTCACGCTGGATGTGCGGGCGGCGCTGAACGCCCCCAGGATCCTGGGCGATCACAACGTTATCGTCCGGGTGCTGAACAACATCCTGCGTAACGCAATCAACTTTACCGATGAAGGCGGAATATATCTGGCAACGATGGAAAGAAGTAACGGAGATCTCGAAATCTCCATCACCGACACCGGAATCGGCATGACCGAAGAAGACGTCATCGCGATCTTCGAACCCTTCCGGCAGGCGGATAACAGTCTGTCGCGAAATCACGAAGGCACGGGACTCGGCGTGTCGATCACCAGGGCGCTGCTGCAGCTCCATGGCGGCAGGCTGGAAATTCGGTCCGAACCCGGGACCGGGACGACGGCGTCTATCATCCTTCCAGTCAGCCGCGTGCTTGGCGCGACTGCATCCGCGACGCGGGAAGCAACCCCGACGGAAACCTGATTACTCGGCCGCGGCGGCGGCTTCCGGTTGGGGCACGGGTTCGCGCATCGTTACGAATTCCTCCGCCGCCGTCGGATGGATACCGACCGTCGCATCGAACTGCGCCTTGGTGGCGCCGCATTTCAGCGCGATCCCGAGACCCTGCGTAATTTCGCCCGCGTCGGGTCCCACCATGTGGCAGCCAACCACGCGATCTGATGCGCGGTCGACAATCAGTTTCATCATCGTCTGCTCCGACGAACCGGCCAGGGTGTCTTTCAGGGCGCGGAACGTAGAGCGGTATATATCGACCTCGCCATATTTTGCCCGTGCATCTTCTTCTGTCAGGCCGACCGTGCCGATGGGCGGGTCGGAAAAGACCGCCGTCGGTATATCGGCGTAATCCATCTTGTCGTTCGTGCCCTTGAACAGGTTCGATGCCAGCTTCATCGCCTCCCCGATGGCGACGGGGGTCAGCTGATAACGGTCGATGATGTCGCCCAGCGCATAGATATTCTCGACGCTGGTCCGGTAGTAGTCGTCGACCACGATGGCACCGTTGTCGGTCATCTCGACGCCGGCCTCTTCAAGTCCCATGTTGGATGTGTTGGGGACGCGGCCGATGGCGTACAGCACCTGGTCGTACTGCGCCATCGAGCCGTCGCTGAACGTGACGTCCAGCCCGCCACCGACTTTGTCGATCCGCTCGATGACGCTGTTCCACATGAACTTCACGCCTTTCTTTTCCATCTCGGCGGCCAGATGCCTGCGGACGTCGATGTCGAAACCGCGGAGGATCATGTCCCGCCGGTAGATCAGCGTGGTGTCGGCGCCGTAGCCGTTGAAGATGCCGGCGAACTCGACGGCGATGTAGCCGCCACCCGCCACCAGCACGCGTTTCGGCAGTTCTTCAAGGTAAAACGCATCGTCGGACACGATCGCGTGTTCGGCACCTGGGGCGTCGTCGCGCGACGGCTTGCCGCCGGTCGCGATCAGAATCTTGTCCGCCGTCACCTTCTCGCCGCCGACATCCAGGGTGTGGGCATCGACCAGTGTGGCGCGCGCTTCGTACAGAGTGACGCCCGCGTTGTTCAGCAGGTTGCGGTATATCCCGTTAAGCCGCTCGATTTCCCTGTTCTTGTTCTCGATCAGGCGCGACCAGTCCAAAGTGGGCTCGGCGAAATCCCAGCCATAGGCGGCAGCCTCATGCCCGTAATGCGGATAGTGCGATCCGTAGGAAAACAGCTTCTTCGGGATGCAGCCGACATTGACGCAGGTGCCGCCGAGAAAGCGTTCCTCGGCTACGGCCACCTTCGCCCCGTGCGACGCCGACATGCGCGACGCACGCACGCCGCCGGACCCGGCGCCGATGACAAACAGATCGTAGTCGTAACTGGACATGGCGTCCGCCTTTCAGAAGTTCTGGTTTTTTGACCGGAGGGGTGGCTTACGCCCCGATCCCGCCGATCAGCCCGTATTTGATTTCGAGGTAATCCTCGATCCCGTATTTGGACCCCTCGCGGCCGGTGCCGGATTCCTTCATGCCGCCGAACGGCGCCACCTCGGTGGAGATGATGCCCTCGTTGACGCCGACGATCCCGTATTCGAGACCTTCCATCACGCGCCAGATGCGGCCGATATCGCGGCTGTAGAAATAGGCGGCGAGGCCGAATTCGGTGTCGTTCGCCATTGCCAGCGCCTGTTCCTCGGTCTCGAAGCGGTAGAGCGGCGCGACCGGGCCGAAGGTTTCTTCCTTGGTCACCTTCATGTCGGTGTTGACCTCCGCCAGCACCGTCGGCTGGAAGAACGTGCCGCCGAGATCGTGGCGCGATCCGCCGGAAATGACCTTGGCGCCCTTGGCGACCGCGTCCTGGATATGCTCCTCGACCTTTTCGACGGCGGCCATGTCGATCATGGGGCCCTGTTCGGTTTCGCCTTTCAGCCCGTCGCCGACGCGCATCTTTTCGACCGCCGCGGCAAGCTTCTCGGAAAATTCGTCATAGACGCCGTCCTGCACCAGCAGACGGTTGGCGCAGACGCAGGTCTGGCCGGTGTTGCGGAACTTGGACGCCATCGCGCCCTCGACCGCCTCGTCGAGATCGGCGTCATTGAAGACGATGAACGGCGCGTTGCCGCCAAGCTCCATCGAGGTTTTCTTCACGGTGCCGGCGCATTGTTCCATCAGCAGCTTGCCGATTTCGGTGGACCCGGTGAAGGTCAGCTTGCGGACGATGGGATTGGACGTCATCTCGCCGCCGATGGCCCCGGACGAGCCGGTCACGACGCTGAACACCCCCGCCGGCACGCCCGCCCGTTCGGCAAGCTCCGCCAGCGCCAGCGCCGAATACGGCGTTGCGGTGGCGGGTTTCACCACCATCGTACAGCCGGCGGCCAGCGCCGGTCCGCATTTCCGGGTGATCATGGCAGCCGGGAAATTCCACGGCGTGATCGCCGCGCAGACGCCGATGGGTTCCTTGGTGACGACGATGCGCTTGCCCGGCGCGTGCTGCGGGATCGTGTCACCGTAGATGCGCTTGCCCTCTTCCGCGAACCATTCGATGAAGGACGCGGCGTAGACGATTTCGCCCATGGATTCCTTCAGCGGCTTGCCCTGCTCCGCCGTCATCATCCTGGCGAGGTCTTCCTGGTTTTCCATCATCAGGTCGAACCATTTCCGCAGGATCGACGCGCGTTCCTTGGCCGTTTTTGCGCGCCAGGCGGGATAGGCCTCGTTGGCCGCCTCGATGGCCGCCCGCGTTTCGTCGGCGCCCATCTTCGGGACGGTGCCGAGCACGTCGCCGGTCGCCGGGTTGGTGACGTCGATCGTCTGGTTGGAGTCTGCGCCGACCCATTTGCCGTTGATGTAGCAGGCTTCCCGGAACAGGTTCGGATTTTTGAGTTCGAGCGACGCCATCTGAAATTCTCCCCTTTGGACCCGCGCTGGGGCCGAATGATCGTGAAATAGGTATTTTGAAGCGCGGAGTATACAGCGCCCCGTTTCGGGAGTCAGGACTGCGCGTGATCCTCCCCCACTGAATTGGTCCACCGTCTATGCTAGTGAACGGAGGATCAGATATGGCAACCAAACGACACAAACCGGAAGAGATTGTCTCCAAGCTTCGACAGGTTGATGTGCTTGTCGGTAAGGGACTGGCTCGGATTGACGCGATCCGCCAGGTGCAGATCACGGAACAGACTTATTACCGCTGGCGCAAGCAGTACGGCGGCATGGGGACGGATCAACTCAAAGAGTTGAAACGCCTGCAAAAGGAAAACGAGCGTCTTCGCAGAGCTGTTTCTGATCTCACACTGGATAAGCTCATTCTGACTGAGGCAGCCAAGGGAAACTTCTGAGCCCCGCACGGCGCCGCACGTGTATCGACCTGGTTCGACATAAGCTCAGCATCTCTGAACGCCGTGCCTGCCGTGTATTGAAGCAGCATCGTTCGACGCATCGCTATGTGCCGAAGTCCCGGGATGGCGAGGATCTTTTGGTTCAGGACATGATCGCGCTGGCCCGACAGTATGGTCGATACGGATATCGCCGGATCGCAGCACTGCTGAGGGATGCTGGATGGCAGGTGAACGACAAGCGGGTTGAACGCCTGTGGCGCCGTGAGGGGCTGAAGGTTCCTGTAAAACAACCAAAGAAAGGCCGGCTCTGGCTGAACGACGGTTCATGTATCCGTCTGCGGCCAACATACGTCGACCATGTCTGGTCATACGACTTCGTCCATCATCGCACGGAGGATGGTCGAGCCTATCGAACGCTCAACATCCTTGATGAGTTCAGCCGAGAGTGCCTAGACATCAAAGTAAAGCGTAAGCTCAACTCGACCGACGTCATTGATGCCCTGACAGACTTGTTCATCCTCAGGGGCGTTCCGGCCTATATCCGTTCAGACAACGGCCCAGAGTTCATCGCGGAAGCGGTCAGGCAATGGATCAAGGCTGTCGGCTCAAATACAGCTTACATTGAACCCGGGTCCCCCTGGGAGAACGGCTATTGCGAGAGCTTCAATGCCAGGTTCCGGGATGAACTGCTGAACGGAGAGATCTTTTATAGTCTGAAAGAAGCTCAGATCGTCATTGAGCAATGGCGTCAGCATTACAACACGAAGCGTCCACATTCAGCGCTGGGATACAGGCCACCAGCACCCGAGAGCATCATCCCCATGGAGGAAAAGCGAATGATGCACTAACATTCAAATCGGACCAGTCAGTGGGGGCAGGTCACGCGCGCTTCAGAAACTGAAGCGCCGCCTTGCGATCTCGCCGTTTCGTTGCAAACACCTCGAGCACCTCACCCTCGTGATCCACGGCACGCCAGAGATAATGTGTCTCACCGTTAATCTTCACGAACACCTCGTCTAGGTGCCAGCGCCACCGTGAGTATGTTTGACTTTGAACCCTGCGTTTCCGGATTTCGGCCGCGAACATCGGCCCGAACCGGTTCCACCAGAAACGGACCGTCTCATGGCAGATATCGATACCGCGCTCAAACAGCAGATCTTCAACCTGCCGCAGCGACAGCGGATACCGGACGTACATCATCACCGTCAGGCGAATAATCTCGGGCGAAGAATTGAAATAACGGAAGGGATTTCTCATCCGCGCAGGCTAGAGAACGCCCTACCCTGCCTCAAGCCGTTTTACTCTGACAATGCCTTCCTGCCAGTACCGGCATTTACACGTTAACTGCAGCCGGCGATGAGTTGAAATAGCGAAACGGATTTCTCATCCGCCAAGGCGACGGATTACCCTTCACCGCATCCCTCACCGCGTCGATCCGTCCTCCGCTGATAGAAGTCTGTAGGCTACTCAGCGCCCGATAGACAGTCTAAAGTAACTTGTGGAATTATTCGCGGAGGCAGGTCACGCGCTTTCCGATACCTAAGAAGACGGTCTGCGTATTACAAAAGTATGTGTTAACGCCTTAAAATTTGGCAAATGCATCTTTAAACGCGCTAACTTTTTTGGAAATGGCAATTCATAGATAGAATATTAATTCTTATGAAAATTATTCAAAAACAATCCCTTATTAAACTCATACCTATCATTACCTTAATATTGGCAATATTGATAGGTCTTCTTGACCCCCCTCCCATCCAGCGGCTTCGGCTTATGGGATTTGATCAAATACAACGGGTTGAGCCAAGGCCATACCAAAAACTGCCTGTTCGTATAGTCGACATAGATGAAAAAAGCTTGGAAGCACTGGGGCAATGGCCATGGCCACGAACAGTAATGGCTGAATTATTGATTAAACTGCAAAAAGCAGGTGCCGCGGCTGTTGCCTTTGATATCCTCTTTGCGGAACCAGATCGCACGTCACCATCCACAATATTGAAACAATGGAAAAAATTCGAGGGCATATCTGCAAACCCAGAGCTCTCCGACCTAATCTCGAAATTACCCGATCATGATGAGGTGCTGGCTTCCACACTGAAACGGCTTCCCACAGTCCTGGGTATAATGTTCGACAATAGCGGTGATGTACGAGATAGACCGGATCCGAAATGGAGCTACGCGCAGCAAGGGAACGATCCCAGACGCTTCTTTCAATCATACAGCGGCGTGGTCAAGGCTCTTGATGTTTTAAGCTCCAGCACAGCGGGCCTCGGCAGCATAAATAGCGCGCTGGATAGCGATGGTATAATCCGCCGTGTACCTCTTTTCGTGCGGTTAAACTCTGGCGAGAAATTCGCCAAAGAAATATTTCCGACGCTATCTGTCGAAGCTTTAAGAGTTGCGCAAAGAGCGTCTACCTATCTCCTTCGGTCATCAGGAGCCAGTGGCGTCGAGAGCTTTGGAGAAAACCTGGGCCTGCAAGAAATTAGAGTTGGGCGGATTAAAGTTCCAACCGCAGGGAATGGGCAGCTGTGGCTTCACGATACAGGTCACATCCCAGAGAGGTATGTTTCGGCAATCGACTTATTTGAGTCTAAATCGGCGGTCCAAAAAATTCGTGGTCATATTGTCTTAATAGGAACCAGCGCCGCAGGCCTAAAAGACATCCGTTCTACGCCCATGGAAACCGCAATTGCGGGGGTCGAAGTTCACGCGATGGCGATCGAACAAATGATACTTGGGCAACATCTCCAGCGTCCTGCCTGGATGCCGGGTGCGGAAATTCTCTGGCTATTTTTCCTAGGCGCCGTGCTATCGTTTTTAATTCCGCGTTACGGCGCTTTTAAATGCGCGTTTATTGCGCTGATCGGACTCGCCATCTCTATCATGACGCCGTGGTTCGCCTATTCCGAATACAAGCTATTAGTCGACCCAGTTTATCCCTCACTTGTCATTGTACTAATTTATGTGACCGGTTCTTTCATCGCATTCCTGAGGACGGAGTCAGAGAAAAAATATGTTAGGGGTGCATTTAGTCGATATTTATCTCCAGATCTCGTTGAGAAATTAGCTGAAGAGCCTGACCTTTTAAAACTCGGTGGAGAGACAAAAGAAATGACAATTATGTTCTCTGATATCCGCGGCTTTACAAAAATATCAGAGAGTATGTCGGCGTCAGAGTTGACAAGCTTTATCAATGAATATTTGACCCCAATGACCGACATCATCCTCCAACACAATGGGACAATCGACAAATACATGGGGGATGCAATCATGGCATTTTGGAACGCGCCTATAGATAACCCCAAACACAGGGAAGAAGCCGCAATAGCAGCACTCGCAATGATGAGGGGACTGCATGATTTTAATGAAAGTCTTAATGAAAAATCTTTGGCCGATGGAAAAAAGAGACCACCGGTATCCATCGGGATAGGAATAAATACAGGGACTTGCTGCGTTGGAAATATGGGATCCGATCAACGTTTTGACTATTCGGTTTTAGGCGACACTGCCAACGTTGCCTCAAGGTTAGAGGGACAATCAAAAACTTATGGTGTCCCAATCGTTGTCGGCGAGGAGACTGTTAATTCTGCGCCTGATTTTGCTTGGCTTGAGTTGGATTTGATCCGGGTAGTAGGAAAAGATGATCCAGTGCGAATATTTGCACTCGTCGGAGACAGTGACACACAAACTGAAAATTGGTTCTCTAATGTCGCAAAAACAAATGGATTATTCCTAAAAAATTATAGAAATCAAAAATGGGATGACGCTGTCATGATACTTGAAAAGCTTGAAGAATTAAATGAGATCGATTTATCGACCTTTGTCGATTTATACCGCAACCGAATCAGTGTTCATCGTGAGCAAGACCTGGGACCAAATTGGGACGGCGTGTATTCGGCGACCTCTAAATAATCCTTATTTTCCTAGTGAACTTATCTGATCTTTCAGCTCGACGTATCGAGGGCTATTCGGATCCGACACTGAAAGTAAGTTCGACCAATGTTTTTTAGCATCTGCATTGCGCCCCTCAGATTTTGCCAATAAACCTGAATACCAAAGGGCGGTCGGATTTCGATCATCCCTTCTCAGGATACGAACCAGTGTCGGCCCCAATTCCTCAGAGCTAGGGAGTTGAGGGGATGCCGATTCTACCACTACAGTTAGATAGTCCAGTTGAGCCTGCACATTTTTCGGTTCAAGGCCGGCTATTTTTCCGAGTGCTACTTTTTCCTCAGCTTTTTGACCGAGAACTTTGCGAGCACGCGCTAACCTCCTCCAACCGGCTAGATCACCTGGGTTAGTCTCTAGCCTGGTTGCAAGCCGATCAACCATTGACCGGATCATTTCCTTACGCTCTTCAGGCGAGAGTTCTTGCGCTGCAGCAATGTCTTCGCGGCTCGGGCCAGGGCTCGCGCTGTCAATCTCTGTCCGAGCGTCTTGATCACTATTTGTGTTTAAAGGAGCGCGATCCGACGTTTTCCCGATTTGCTCAGAAAGAGAGGCGATCCTTGCTCTCAAAGTATCTTGCCAAGGCGCATCTGGCGGAGAATCCGCCGCAAGTTTTTTCCATTTTCTTAGCGCCCCTTCGAGGCGTCCATTTTGCTGATCTCCCAATGCCAAGTAATAACGGCTTCGCGCATCATTCGGCAAAAGCTTCAAGGATCTCTTGAAAGCCAGCTCAGCTGCCGGCACCACCACACCATCTGAGCCATAGACAAGCGCCTCGCCGGCTCTCGCAAAAAGCTCGGCATTTTCTGGAAAAAAAGTAGTTGCCTGCATGAAAGTTTGCGCTGCACGAGCGAACTCGTGTGATCTGAAGAGGGCGCGACCGAGGGCAACCCAAGTTGCTAATTCATTGGGGTTTTTTTCTAACCTATCCCGCAGCTCGGTGATCTCAGCCCTTAGCTGAGGAGTGATTTCAT
>Ga0181575_10003770_pt1 | contig 10664 bp, 10 predicted proteins | sample 101ome_23_FD_145599 | JGI IMG/M metagenome (GOLD analysis project Ga0181575, IMG submission 145599) | Coastal salt marsh microbial communities from the Groves Creek Marsh, Skidaway Island, Georgia - 101411CT metaG (spades assembly) | ecosystem: Environmental > Aquatic > Marine > Intertidal zone...
CCTCGGCCTGCTCCACATGGAGATCGTGCGCGAGCGCCTCGAGCGCGAGTTCGGCCTGTCGCTGATTTCGACGGCGCCGTCCGTGGAGTACCACATCACCAAGGGCGATGGTTCGGTGATCGAAGTCTCCAACCCGTCGGAGATGCCGTCGGCTGCCGAGATCACGGCCATCGCCGAGCCGTACCTCAAGGCGAGCATCCTCACGCCCACCGACTACACGGGCACGGTCATGGATCTCTGCCAGACCCGTCGCGGCGAGATGGTGAAGATGGAGTACCTCTCGCCCGAGCGCGTCGAGCTGCACTACCGGCTGCCGCTCGCCGAAGTCGTCATCGACTTCTTCGACCAGCTGAAGAGCCGCACGCAGGGCTACGCCTCGCTCGATTATGAGCAGGACGGCTACACCGAGGACGCGCTGGTGCGTGTCGACATTCTCCTGCACGGCGATCCCGTCGACGCCTTCAGCACAATCGTTCACAAGGACAAGGCCTACGACTACGGCAAGAAGATGGCCGACAAGCTCAAGGAGCTGATCCCGCGCCAGAACTTCGAGGTGCCGATCCAGGCGGCGATCGGCGGCAAGATCATCGCCCGCACGAACGTCAAGGCGTACCGGAAGGACGTCACGGCCAAGCTCTACGGCGGCGACATCACGCGAAAGAACAAGCTGCTGAACAAGCAGAAGGAAGGCAAGAAGCGGATGAAATCCATCGGACGGGTGGATATTCCCCAGGAAGCCTTCATCTCTGCGCTTCAGCTCGACGATTAGCACTCGGTAGAGTCGGCAGATGCTCGACGAGCGAAAGGCCGCCATCCTCTCGGCGGTCGTCCGGGAGTACATCGAGACCGCCCAGCCGGTGGGTTCCGGTCGTGTCGCCTCTGCGCCCGGGATCGATGTCTCCCCGGCCACCGTGCGCAACGAGCTGGCTGCCTTGGAAGAGGCCGGGTATTTGATCCAGCCGCACACGAGTGCCGGACGCATCCCCACCGATCGGGGCTACCGATTCTTCGTTGATGCGCTGCGCGAGAGCCAAACCGAGTTGGCCACCGCCGACCCGTCGACCCTACGGGATTTCTTCGCCGGGACCCACGGCCAACTCGAATCGATGATGCAGCGCACGTCCGACATGCTCACGTCGTTGACCGACTGGACCGCCGTGGTTGTCGGCCCCTCGATCGATCAGGCGACGATCCGCAGTGTGCAGATCGTCGATCTTGCCAGCCACATCGCCATGGTTGTCGCCGTGCTCAGCAATGGTGTCATCGAGAAGCGCACCGTCGAGGTCGCCACCGAGCTCACCCCCGAGATTGTCGAGGATGCGTCTCGGCGCTTGGTGCAGGCAGTGGAGGGCAGGACGCTCGCCGAACTCGAGCAGGCCGCGCCGGGCGACCGCCCCGACCCCCTGCTCGATGCCGCAATCGCCGCCCTCAGCGCTGCGGGTCGCCAGGCGGAGCTCTACGTCGGTGGGGCCTCGCGTCTCGCCGGCGCGTTTGATGTGGCTGCTCAGCTGCAGGAAGTCCTTGCCCTGCTCGAGGAGCAGATCGTGGTCGTGTCGTTGGTGCGCGACGTTCTCGATCGGGGCATGCGGGTTGCGATCGGCAACGAAACCGGCGTGGAGCCGCTCGCCGAGTGTTCCTTGGTCGTCGCGCCATTCGCGGTCGATGGCATCTCGGCTGGCACGATTGGCGTCTTGGGTCCGACCCGGATGGATTATTCGCAGGCATTGTCCGCCGTGGCGGTCGTGAGCAAGCGCCTCGAGCGTGAACTGAACGAGGGCTGATGGCCGATCACTACGAAACGTTGGGGGTGTCTCGCGGCGCTACCGACGATGAGATCAAGCGGGCCTACAAGAAGCTCGCTCGCACCTACCACCCCGACCTCAACCCCGGCGATCCGGAAGCCGAGGCTCGCTTCAAGGAAGTCGGTGCCGCATACGAGACGCTGCGCGACCCCCAGCGCCGTGCCGCCTACGACCGTTATGGCGAAGACGGCCCGCCCGCCGACCCGTTCGGGGGCGGCCTCGGCGATATTTTCGAGGCCTTCTTCGGGGGTGGCTCCGTGTTCGGCGGTGGCGGTCAAGCCCGGAGCGGGCCCCCGCGCGGCGAGGACCTCGAAGCTCATGTCGATCTCGATCTCGAAGAGGTGGTGTTCGGCGCCGACCAGGAAGTCACGGTCCGAACAGCCGTGCGGTGTGAAGACTGCGACGGTTCGGGTGCCCGCAACGGAACTTCGCCGACGATCTGCGAGGAGTGCGGCGGCGCCGGTCAGGTTCGGCGGGTCCGTAACTCGGTACTCGGGCAGATGGTCACCGCCAGCGCATGCGGCTCGTGCGGCGGGCTCGGTCAGGTGATCCTCGACCCGTGCCCGACATGCGACGCGTCCGGCCGCACCATCGAGCAACGCACGTACGCCGTGGAGATCCCGCCGGGCGTCGACGACGGCACCACGCTGCGCCTCTCGGGCCGCGGCGCAGCCGGCCCTCGCGGCGGCGCCCATGGCGATCTGTACGTCCACGTCCGAGTCCGGCCGCACCCGACGTTCCGTCGCGAAGGCAACGACCTCGTCCACGACTTCTACATCCCGTTCACCCAAGCGGTGCTCGGTGCCGAACTCGAGTACGAAACACTCGACGGTAGCGAGAACTTCGTCGTTCCCCGGGCGACTGAATCAGGCACCGAGTTCCGCATGAGAGGCCGAGGTGTCCCCCATGTGCGCGGTCGTGGCCGTGGCGATCTGCGGGTGCGGGTGTTCGTCGACGTGCCCGACGAGCTTCCCGAGGCGCAAGAGCATTTGTTACGTGAGTTTGCGGCCCTGCGGCAAGAGGACGTCGCCGATCCCGGACAGGGCCTTCTCGGGCGCATCAAGTCCGCGTTCTCCTGAGCCGCGTATGACGGGCGTTTCTCCGAACGGTCAACACGGCCCGCACGTCTTGGTTGCGTCGGTCGAGGTTCCTGTCGTGGCTGACGATGATCGCCATCACCTTGGCCGGGTGTTGCGTCTGCGCGACGGTGACCCGATGACCGTCGGTGATGGGGCCGGCCGCTGGCGACCGTGTCGTTGGGGGCCAACGGTCGAGCTAATCGGCGACATCGTCGAGGTCCCGGCGCCGTCTCCGCGGCTCGGTGTTGCGTTCGCGTTGATCAAGGGGGGTCGTCCCGAGCTGGTCGTGCAGAAGCTCGTCGAACTCGGTGTTGATGACATCCGCCCGTTTGCGGCCGAGCGGTCGGTGGTGCGGTGGGACGATGCCAAGGCAATGAAGAATCAGCAGCGGCTCGAACGGGTGGCCCGCGAGGCAGTCATGCAGTGTCGGCGGGCCTGGGTTCCTGTCGTGCATCCAGTCGTCGCGTTCGACGATGTCGCGCGCCTGACGGGAGCGGCACGCGCTGATCTCGGTGGGGCCCCCGTCTCGCTTGACCACCCGGTCGTGCTGGTGGGCCCCGAGGGTGGCTGGACAGACGCCGAACAGGCGGTCGATTTGCCTGTTGTGGCGCTCTCTGGAGCGGTGCTGCGGGCCGAGACGGCCGCCATCACGGCGGGGGCCCTCTTGGCTGCTCTACGCGATCTTGAACCCTGATCCCGGCGTGCCCGTCGTTCTTTGCTTGCTCCGAGACAGCTGACCTAGGGTCCCACCACGGTACGTATTCATTTTCTCTCGAAACGTGAGATTTGGGTCGTGCCGGCGCATTGGAGGGGGAGGGCGGCGTGTCAGAACTCAACGGGACACAGGACTACAGCAAGCGTGTCGGCGAGCGAATCCGCGCAATCCGGCGGCAAAAGCGACTGTCCTTGCAAGAGGTCGAGGCAGCGTCCAGCCAAGAGTTCAAGGCGTCGGTGCTTGGTGCCTACGAGCGCGGCGAGCGGGCGATCTCGGTACCTCGTCTGCAGCGTCTGAGCCGCTTCTACAACGTGCCCGCCGATCAGTTGCTCCCCGCCGATGCAGGCCCGAGTTTCGGTGTAATCACAGGCGATGAGGGCGCGGTCGGTCTCGACGACCGCGCCGGTCGGCCCGCCGCCGATCCGATCACGATCGACCTCACCGAGCTTGCATCGCTCTCCGGCCCCGAGGCCGAGATGCTTACGCAGTACCTCACGATGATCCAGGTTCAGCGTCAGGACTTCAACGGTCGAGTGCTCACCGTGCGGGAGCAGGACCGGTTGGCGCTCGCCGCCATCCTCGGCACGGGTCTCGACGGCGTTGCGACCCGGCTTGAGGCACTCGGGCTCAACTACCGGCCGTAGTCGGTGGCAGGGTCAGGATCTGGCCCGGCACGATCAGATCTGGATCAGCGAGGTGTTCGGCATTCGCCGCGAGGAGCGCGCCCCAGTAGGCGGCAACCGAGCCGCGGGTTGTCGCCTGGGTGCTGCGTTGGGCGACGACCGTCTCAGCGATCGCCCAGAGGTTGTCGCCTGGCTGCACCAGCCAGGTGGAGGCGGTCGACGACGCCGTGACATCTCCGGGCGGTGTGGCCGGAGTGGTGGCGAGAGACTCGAGTGCAGCCGTAGTCGGGGGGACGGGACCCAGGTCGTGGAGCACGATCTCTGCAACCGAGGGCGGGGCCGCCCCGATGTCGGAGACGACGATCGTCGACTCGTCTGCGATCGCGGGTACGGCCGCCGAGACCGCAACGACGGCACCTGCCGCGAGTGTGCGTCGAAGTCTTGGTGTCGCCGCCCGCAGCACCGCGTGTCGGAGACCTCCCAGCCGGAAGGTGTCGGCCAGTGTCACAAGGCCAACCACGGTCGCCACGTAGGTGAAACCGGCGATCGCGAACAGTTGGACGATGGTGATTGCAGCTGAAGCTGTGCCGACCGAGTTCCACCATGCCAGGAAGGAAATCGGATCCGACAGGAGTCCACCAGCGGCGGGCGGGATCGCAGCAACCCCGATCGCACTGGCGGCGGCGAGGACGGCGAGGCGGAGATTGTGCAAGGTTCAGCCCTCCGGGAAGTCGATGAGTCGGGAGCCTCCGGTGGTGCGCACCCGGATCTCCGGACAAGGGCGGCTGTCGGGCACGAAGCTCTCGGCGCCGTTGACGGTCGTGACGACTGCGGGCTCGATATGAGCACCGGGCGCGGGCCACGCACCGAAGATGGCAACCTCACCGGTTTCTGGTCGAAGCACAGCAGGGGTCGGCACACCGTCGCAGGTCCAGTCGCCGAGAACGACGACATCACCGGCCTCGCCGACGGCATAATGACGGCCCGCATGATCGATGGTCGGCGCGTCGGGGGCCGGTGGCGGAACCGATGGCAGCGGGGACAGGGCTGCGGTCGTCGTCGGTGTCGTCGTCGGGGGAATCGTTGCGGTGACGGAGTCGTCGTCGCCGGCGAGCTGGGTGGCGCCCATGCCGAGGAGGAGCGCAGCTGCGATGACAATCGCCGGTGCAGCGAGGCGTCGGAGTTCGGAGGTGGGCAGCGCCAACCGTAGGAAGCGGCCTGTGCTCGAAGCCGGGGCGCGGGACTGTGAGTCGAGTCGGCGGACGACGGCCCGTAGCGAGACGGACGGATCCTCAAGGTCGGCTCGTGCTTGGGCGAGCGGTATCTCGTCGGTTCCGAGGTGACCGATCAGGGCGGCGAGTGCGCGGCGATCACCGGCGAGGCCGGCGTCGGAGGACGTGGTCGCGTCGCCAAAGCCACACAGGATGGGTCGGTGCTTCTCGCCAACGAGAATGTGTGCTGGCTCGAGCGCACCGTGGGCGATACCGGTCTCGTGAAGATCGGCAACCGTGGCGATGAGCGCCGCGAGGGCCGGAGCCCGCAACTCGCCGACGTGAGCGTGGCGCATCCAGGTGTCGGGACCGACGAACACCGTGCGGAGGATGGCAGGCGGACCCTCGGTGAAGTCGACGATGCAGACGACGCCTGGGTGATCAAGGCGGGATAGGAGACCCGCTTCGTGGCAGAGACGGGCGATGCGTGAGGGGTCGTCGGTCTCTTTGGCGGCGACGAGTTGATCGTCGTGATAGCCGACCGTGATGTCCGTCATGAGATCGCTGCAATCAACACCATGAAATATGAAACTACATAAAAAGGAATAGAAAGCAACCGGTGCGCGTCGGCATGGGCACGAACGGATAGCCTGACCAGGTGAGCACTCCGCAGGTGGTGGCAATCGAGCCCGACTCACCCGCCGCTCGAGCGGGGCTTTTGCCCGGTGACGAAATCCTCGCCATCGCAGGGGAAGTCCCGCGCGATGTCATCCGCTGGCAGATCTTGACCGACGACGCTGAGGTCGAGCTGGCGGTGCAGCGCGACGATCGGCGCTTCGACGTTGTCGTCTCGAAGCACGTTGGCGAACCACTTGGGGCTGAGGTCCATGCGGCGCTGTTCGACAAGGTGCAGACCTGCGACAACCACTGCGAGTTTTGCTTTATCCACCAATTGCCCAAGGGCATGCGGCGCTCGCTGTATCTGAAGGACGACGACTATCGGCTCTCGTTCCTCTACGGGAATTTCACCACCCTCACCCGCTTCACCGAACTCGACCTCGAACGGGTCATCACGGAGCGGCTGTCGCCGATCAATGTCTCGATTCATGCCACCGATCCCGATATCCGCGCCGACATCTTGAAGAACCGTCGCGGCGCCGTGTCGTTGCGCTGGCTGCGGGCCCTGCTCGACCATGGCATCGAGGTACACGGGCAGATCGTCGTGTGCCCGGGCGTCAACGACGCCGATGTGCTCGACGACACCCTCGCCGGGGTGCTCGAGCGTTTCCCCGAGCTCGCAAGCGTTGCCGTCGTGCCGCTTGGCATTTCCAAGTTCTCAACCCAGGAGCGCATGCGCGAACACACGCTCGCTGAGGCGCAACGGGTTGTCGACCTGATCGAGCAGTGGCAGCAGATCTTCCTCGAATGCCTGGGCCGCCGGATGGTTTTCGCAGCCGACGAGTACTACCTGATGGCCCAGCGGCCGTTCCCGTCAGCGGAGACCTACGGGGGCTTCGAGATGCACGAGGACGGCATCGGCATGGCCCGCGCCCTCGAGCGTGAATTCCACGACGACTCGATCACCGAGCCCACTGGCCCCCGTGCTGGCTTCTTCGCATGGGTCGACGGTGCCCCCGCCGACGGCTACCGGGCGCCGCGCCAAGGTTCGCCTGCTGAGGTTGTGTCGGTCGGGGAGGGCGGCGCTACCCCCACACCCGTGAACCTGTCGCCGCGCAAGACCGCACCGATCGCCGTCCTTACCGGCACCCTCGGTGCTCCCGTCATTGCCCCGCTGGTCGAGGCGAGCGGTCGCGGTGATGTCCGCATCGTTCCGGTGCCCAACGACTATTTCGGCGGCAATATCGGCGTTACCGGTCTCATGGTCGGCGAGGACGTCGCTCGGGTACTCGAAGGAGAACCCGAGGGACACCGCTATCTTCTGCCGGACGTCTGCTTGAGCCGTGGGGTCTTCCTCGACGGTATGAGCGTGTCCGATTTGCCCCGCCCGGTCGAGGTCATCTCCACCGACGGCGCTGCCCTCCGCCTCGCCCTGGAGTCGTCCTCATGAGCCTGCCTGTCGTCGCCATCGTCGGCCGCCCCAACGTGGGCAAGTCCACCATGGTGAACCGCATCATCGGGCGCCGCGAGGCGATCGTGGAGGAGCGCCCCGGCGTCACCCGCGACCGCAAGGCGGTCGACGCCGAATGGCTTGGCCACCACTTCACCCTGCTCGACACGGGCGGCTGGATGGCCGATGGCGATGCGCTCGACGAGAAGGTGTCTCAGCAGTCCGAACAGGCAATGCGGGAGGCCGAAGTCATCCTGTTCGTCGTCGACTCGACCGTTGGGGTCACACCCGAAGATGAACGGGTGGCGTTGCTGCTTCGTCGACTCGAGACGCCGGTGCTCGTGATCGCTAACAAGGTCGACGATGCCTCGCATGAGGCCGCCATCTGGGAGTTCATGGGGCTTGGTCTCGGCGAGCCGTTCCCGGTGAGCGCACTGCACGGCAAAGGCACCGGCGACCTCCTCGACGCACTGATCACTCACCTTCCCGAGGGGAGCGATCGCGAGCCCGAGGATCCCGTCAGCGATGATCCGGAGTTGTTCTCCGTCTCGCTCGTCGGGCGGCCAAATGTCGGCAAGTCCACCCTCTTCAACCGCCTGATCGGTGAGGAACGGGCGGTGGTGCACGACCGCCCCGGCACGACTCGCGACGCAATTGACACGATCGTCGAGACGCAGACAGGTCCCATCCGGTTTGTGGATACCGCCGGGATGCGTCGCAAGGCAAAAATCGACGAAGACACGGAGTACTACTCGCTCGTGCGGGCCCTGAAGGCCGTCGACGAGTCCGATGTTTCGCTCCTCGTCATCGACGCCACGATCGGTGTCACCCATCAGGATCAGCGGCTCGCGGAGCGCGTCGATGCAGCCGGCTGCCCGATCGTGATCCTGCTGAACAAGTGGGAGCTGCTCAACACCGAACAGCGTGAGAAAATTGGTGACGACGTCGAACGTAAACTCGGCTTCCTCGGCAGTCCGCCGGTCCTTCGGATCTCGGCGCTGTCCGGCAAGGGGGTCAACCGGCTTTGGCCCGAGTTGCAGCAGGCGGTAGGCGACTACCGCACCCGCATTCCGACCCGCGACGTCAACAAGTCGATTCGCTCGGCCCAGTCGGCGCAACCCGCACCGGGTGGCGCTCGCGTGCTCTACGCCACCCAGGGCGCCACCGACCCGCCGACGTTTACCCTTTTCGTCAACCGCGAACTTCCCAAGACGTATCTGCGTTACCTCGAACGTTCGTTGCGCGAGGACTTCGGCTTGGGCTCTACGCCGATCAAGCTGCGGGTGCGGAAGCGCAACGACTGAGTTCGTCCAGCTACCATTGGTGGACCCTTGTCCACGGAGGTGACTCCCGTGATCACGTATGTTCTCGCCTCAGCAGCGCTTCTGACGCTGCTCGCGACGCTTGTCTACATTCGATCCGCTCGTCTCCGTTTCCGGGTGGTGCGGCTCATCGACGACGACCTCAACCGCGATGTGGAGGCCCACTCGCTGGCGTTCTCGGCCTATCGCAAGGAAGCCCACTCGGCGATCGTGTATGGCCTCCTCACCGCCGTGCTGGGTTCGTCTGCTGCTATCGATAACCCCGATGTGATCGTCGGGTTTGCGGTGCTCGCAGCACCCGCCGTCGTGTCGTTGTGGTGGGCCCGCCTGTCTGTGCCCGAGGCCCGTATGGCCCGCAACCGCTGGGATATTGAGCGGCGTGCCGGCGAGGCCCTTGAGCAGGAGCAGCTCGCGCCGAAGGCGTGGGCGGCGCGCCTGGCCCCTGAGGAGGTGCCGGATTTCTCCGGCTTCGAAATCGGCCGCGTGTACCAGGCCGGCTCGGGCCTGATGGCGGGCGACTTCTTCGACGTGCACCGTGTCGGCCCGACCCGCGTTGCCGCTGTCATCGGCGATGTCGCCGGTCACGGCATTGAGTCCTCGATCACCGCCTTCCAGGCCAAGTACCTGCTCCGGGTGTTCCTGCGCCAATTCCGCGATCCGGCCCAGGCTTTTGAGGAGCTCAACGAGCAGCTCGCCGCCGGTGACCGCCACGAGGAGTTCATCTCGGCTGCTGTCGTCGTGTTTGATACCGAGGCCGGCACGCTGCGGTACGCATCGGCCGGTCATCCGCCGTTCTTCTTGTTCCAGGAGGATGGCGTGTTGCCCTTGCGCTCCACCGGCCCGCTGCTGATGCTCGATCCGAAGGCCTCCTACTTCTCCCGGGAGATCCCGATGGAGTCCGGTGATCTCGTCGTGATGTACACCGATGGTTTGGCCGAGGCCCGCGCCGGCGGCTCGCTTTTCGGCGAGGACCGCATCATCAAGGCAGCCGAACGGGAGCTGGCGGCACCGCCCGATGTGCTCTGCAAGGCCCTGCTCGACGCGGCCAAGGACCACGCCGGCGGCATTATCGACGATGACACCGCCATCATGGCGATTCGCCGGGACTAAATCCGGCGCCCATGCCGCAGGAGTTGGCCGCTGTCGACTGCACGAGCTCTAGCCTCAGAGTCGTGCCCTGGTGCGAGTCGTGCGATCGCTACTTCACCCCGACGTCGGTCGATGGTGATGGTGCGTGCCCAACCTGTGGCGTCCGGCTCGAGATAGCGCCGGACGCCGACCACACCCCACCGAAGACACCATGGCACTTTTGGGTTGGGGTGGTCGCTGCGGGTGGCTATCTGATCTGGCGGGCGTTCGAGGGTGTCTTCCTGCTCTTCTAGACCGCTCGCGAGTGAAGGGGCTCTAGCCCCCGGGTCAAGGTGTTGAAGGCTGGCGGCACGAGCCCGGCGAGGTCGGTTTCCGGCGTGAGGCTCGCAGGTGGGAGCGACGCCGACCGTCCGGTACGATCCACCCCTCACACGGGCTGTGGCGCAGCTTGGTTAGCGCGTCGGTCTGGGGGACCGAAGGTCGGAGGTTCAAATCCTCTCAGCCCGACCCCTGAGAATCCCTGCTTCAGCAGGGATTCTCGCCGTTTTGGGATGGGTTGATCGAGGGCTTCCCGAAGGTGGCGCCACCGGCGTGGTTGGTTTCCGAAAAAACTGTCCACGGCGGCGCGGTCGATGACCTGGACGGCATCGACACCACCTGATGGGAGAATACCGACGAACGGAACAACACGACTGCTCGTCTCAATCACCGCCCTTGCCTTCCTGGTCTCGGCGTGTGGACGCTCCGATGACGAG
>Ga0181575_10003786_pt1 | contig 10647 bp, 18 predicted proteins | sample 101ome_23_FD_145599 | JGI IMG/M metagenome (GOLD analysis project Ga0181575, IMG submission 145599) | Coastal salt marsh microbial communities from the Groves Creek Marsh, Skidaway Island, Georgia - 101411CT metaG (spades assembly) | ecosystem: Environmental > Aquatic > Marine > Intertidal zone...
TATAAAGGGGATTACTTTGCGAAGATATTCCTCATTATAAAGAAGATTACGCAGGATTAGAATTTCAACTTTGTCCATGTGGTATGTCAAATACAAATGTTATTCTGGTTTCATCCCCCAGATTCACTGTTCCGTGGGGCAGTTTATTATTGAACCACAATAGAGTTCCTGGTTCCACAATGACGGATTCACCGCCACAAAAATACTGATACTTACCCAAAATAGAAAGATGATACCTATTTCGTGTTAAGTAGTACTTTCCCTCATCTATATGAGCACCAACAATCTCTCCTACAGGAAGTGAAAGAAAACCGCATCTATGAATTTCTGCTTTCTTAAAGTGCTTGCGTATGATCTTTCTGATTTCGCTATGATGAGCGTATGCTGGTGTCTTTACGTTTATCTCAGAGTCTCCCACAAAATCATCTTTGTGATTGACACCTCCCATTATAAGTTGAAGTGCGCTGACTGGCAAGTCAGAGAACCCCCTATCAACTAAGGACTGAGAATCCTTCAGATGTTTCTGATGGTCCCAGTCCAGTGGATACTTCTTTAGTTGTTGAACTACTCTATCGACATTAATTCCAGTCTTAAGAACCTTGATCATGCTTTTTCCTGTTTGGTTCATTGTCTTTTGGAATCACCCAACGCAGATTATCTACATGATTATTTGAAGGGTCATCATCTTTATGGTCAACCAAGGCAGTATCTCTTACCCATTGTCTGGTATTAGGAGGAATACGTGGTTGGCCAACCATGTCTGGAGTGATTACTTCAAACCACTCTTCCTCTAACTGCTCTGGAGGATATTCATCTATCGGCCTCCATGTCTCCATAACAACTCGATGAAGTGCGATGCTAATCAGTTCGTTACTATCAGTTTCTCTCCGTTTTCTGAAAGAGTAGTCTGAGTAGTATCCAGAGGGAATATCGAAATCAACCTTCAGTTTGACTAATGTTTTTTCTCCAGATGCACTATATCTCCACACCGAGGAGGGAGATCTAAACTTATTAGTTTTTTCACTAAAAACTTTGGCATCTTTAGAGACAAGATATTCAGGAATTTCCTTGCAATATCTAACTATTGGTCTAAATTCCTCCTCACCAAAAATGTTAATCATGATCCGTAACTAAACTCTTGTTTTGCAATCTCGTCAAGTTTCTCCATCACTTCAGGAGTGAAGTATTGTTCTGGATCTTTAAGGATTGCTTTGGCATAAACTTTCTTTCCATCAATTTCATATCTACCTGCGACATTTTTCCAAAGTCCGCCAACCTCACCGAGTTCAAGAAGACCATAATAACGATCAAGACCACGCTCATCGTAATAAAGGCGCACTGTAACATCCTTATTCTCCTTACTCAGACGCGACTTGTGAGTCTTAGCTTTGATAAGATTGCCGACCACTTCTGTTCCATCTTTTTCTTTTTTCTTGCTGAGATAGATGATCGTAGACGCTGCATACTTGAGGCCGCTGCCTCCTCCCATTTCTTTTGTAGGGACATAAGAACCGATGACATCGTAGGTGTGGTTTGTTACTAGGAGTGGAATGTTTGCTTGCCCCAACTTTAGAGTGAGCATTCTGAATGCACCTTTGACCAGTTGGGATTTGGTCATGTCGCGAACTTGTTTATCGTTCAGAGCATCGGTAATCTCCTTCTCGGTGGAAAGCATTCCCAAAGAGTCTAACACAAACATACAGGGTTTGCGCTCGTCTACAGATTTTTTTAAGTATATGTCTACTGCTCTCAGTGCCTTGCTACGAAAGTCCTCAATGGTGACGACATTCACAACAACTAATCTATCTAGGTCGATTCCACGACTTTCAATAAGAGACTTATTAACTGCTGCTTCAGTGTCAAAGTACAGACAGTAACCATCAGGATTACTATCCAGAAAATTCTTAACCACAGCGAGACTAAAGAAAGTCTTGCCAGTAGAAGACTCCCCAGCAATGGCAGTAATCTTATTCCCAGATACACCACCAAAAATACTACCTGATACAAGTCCGTTAAAAATGTACGAACCCGTGTCAACATACTGTTCAGTCTCGTCGATGTCTGCTGCGAGTTTTGTGTACTCACCACCAACCTCCTTTACAATCTCTTTTAAAAAATCCATTATCCAAAAAATAAATCAAGGTTTACAGTTTTCTCAACATTCCATCCAATCGCATCGAGAATAGATTTGAGTGGAGCAACAAAACTTTTCTCAAATTGTAATTCATAGTCAACGTATTTGTCAAGGTTGAGTTCCCTTGGAAACTCTTGAATGAATGAAATTACATCCTCTCGGATGGTATTTGGTTTTTTGAGATAAACAAATTTAATCTTTTCACCATTATTGATTAGTGAATACTTATTTGTTAGTTTGTTCTCTTTTATATAATGATTAAAGAGAAGTGCTCCACGACAATGAATAGGTGTTCCCTTCACATAAATGTCAGAATGAGACCTATACTTTACAACATCAGAAACTGAACGAGGGAAGGCAATCTCTTCTGGTGGAAGTTGTTTAAACTTCTTACGAGATTCATCAATGAAGTTAATCACATCCTCTTCTGTTCCATTCATCATCAACTTCAGACCATCTTTAATCATCTGACGACAAGGTGCGGGAGTGGAGGATTTAACTGCCTCAATACCCATCATCTTGAGTTTAGGTTCAGTGTATTGAACACCTTCACTATTCCATACGTTGAGAATGTATCGTTTCTTTGCAGTCCAAATACCACGTTCTGCGATATTCTCACGTTTCATAATCATCTTCTGCTCATACGCCGAAACATAGTTCGCAAGTTCTTCATATGAACTCTCAATAAAAGGTTCCAGTTTCTCCTGGCAGATCTTATCAAGTAAAGAAACAACTGCTGTTTTATCGTTAGACTTATTACTAAGAAATTTATCAACAAGAGGTCCAAGATTAAGATAGATCGAATCAGTATCAGATGCGATAACATAATCTGTGTCTTTTGTTTGCAAAATCTTATTTAGAAATCCGTTCATCTTATTCTCAATCCAGCGGATTGATACTTGACCCGAGAGCGTAATCGCTTCCGCATTGGCAAGCTTGTAATACCTGAAATACTGATTCCCAATAGCACCGTAAGCACTGTTAAGTTGAATCTTACGCGCCATCTGGATATTATTGCATCTAGCAATCTCTTTCTCAAGAGTTTTGGTAGGAGTTTTTTCATAGTCCTGCTTTGCCTGAAGCATCTTCTTTTTATAGATGGTGCGATCCTTATAGATCTTCTCCATCAACTCCGGCAAGAATCCACGGACATCTTTACGGAACATTGCACCATTGGCACAGACCGCATTGTCCTTATACATCTCAAATGTTAGTTCCTCATTAAGTATCTTATCAACGGTAACCGATGGATGTCGTTCATCGAGTAACGTCTCCGGTGAGATATTGTACTGCATAATAAGATGAGGATAGAGAGAGTTGAGGTCAAAACTAACAACCCAATCATACTTTCCCGGAATCGGTTCTTTAACATACGCACCCGCATACTTAGAATCCTTGTCTGAACGTTCTTTGGGTGGAATCACAATATCTCTTTTCTTGAGATAGTTGTAAATGATCGCATCCCACATACGAACCTGATAGAACACATCAGTATAGTTTACTTTGGCATCATATGCCATAGTAATTGCAAGTTCAATCAGTTTCATCTTGTCTTCCATGCGGTCAACAAGTTCTACGTCAATGATGTTATATTCTACAAACTTCTGCCACCCGTTTGTATAGAAATCTTTAAATGTATCAAACTCAGAGTGATCTAACTTCTTCTGTCCAAGTTCTACACTAGCTATGTAGTCAAGACGATATGATTCTTGTGCCTTATATGTAAACTTTTTATATAAAGTCAGATAATCAAGTTGAGTAACACCACCGACATCATATGAGATCTGCTTGCGACCCATCACGACTTCTTCTCTTTCAGTCACAAGACCCCAAGGAGACATACGTTTCTTTAACTTTTCTCCAAGGATTCGATCAATACGACGAACCAGATATGGAATATCATACAGTTGACTGTTCCAACCAGTCACAACCTCAGGAGTATTCTCCTCAATCATCCACCAGTTAATAAAGTCAGTGAGAAGTTCATACTCAGTTCTGAATCCCTTATAAAGAACATTCTTCTGGGTATTATTAAAAGAACCACGACCCCAAGTGCGAATCTGCTTGGTATTGTAATCCTGAATTGTAATCAGCAGAACTTCTTCCGCGGCAGATTCTACATCAGGAAATCCATTCTCTGATGCAACCTCAATATCAAGGGTAGCAATCTTAATCTTACTAGCATCAAACTTAATCTCTTCTTCGGGATACATCTCAGAAATATACTGATAGATGTATCGGTCATTGCCATAGATTTTAAAGTTCTCTACACCCTCATACTTCTTGATAAAATCCCTACATTCACGAACAGATCCAGGTTCTACTGATTCAACATATTCTCCCTCAAGAGTTTTATATTTTGTCTTCTTTTTAGAGGGGACAAAAAGTGTTGGAGAAAACTTTTCCCTCGTTGCAAAGTGCCTACCATTCTCATAACCACGAACCAGAAAATGATCCCCGATCATTTGAACATTGGTGTAAAATCTCATTATGAATCCTTTGGTGACGAATGTTCGTTTCAAACTTCTCTGTGTATATTATAGCACCCTTTCCCGTAAACTCCTCACATGCACTGACAAACATTGAAAAGTAATGCCAGTATTTTGGAGGAATATACTGAGGAGACATACACACAAAGATGTGATCAAAATTATAATTATCAAACTTATAATCTTCTTTCTCTACGTTTCTATAATTTGGAACAACTTCATCATTAAATCTATTTCGAATTTTGTTCCCACTATTACTATTGCCAATCCAAGTAAAAGAATTTAACTTTCCTTTACCACCTAACCAGGCACCCCAGTTTCCTTCGTGAATCCTATCATATTTCAGTAACTCATAAAACTCAGTTTTATAAGCGTCCTCATCAGGCATTTCTCCAGTATAATCTCCACCAAAAACATCATCGTGATGATCTATATTGATTAGATCAATGTTTTCGCAATTAGCAATACTGAATAAAATAGAATCGTGCTCATATCCAAAAGAAACACTATCACAATTGCGAAGTGCTTTCAGAAAAGTATTGTAGCAAAATAAAAGATTTGATTGATCAATATTGAAATGACTTTCCTCAAAGTCAGTTTCACTAAAAAGTTGCTCCCACCTTATTCCTGGATTATCATTGAACTTTAATCCATTATAAAGTTCAATAACTGGTCCCATAATGTAGTCCAGATCAATACTAAGAACTTTCATTAGTAAGACTATTGTATTTTTTCAAAAGTTCTGGGTTTGGATCGGCAAGAGTAATGATCTTATCAGAACTGATCATAAACTCTTTTTGATTGGTATGATCCATCATCCAAGAGCAGAGATTATTCCCTTCCCAGATTTCCATAGGATTAATAAGTTTGCAGTCTGGTTCACCAATATCGGCACCAACTTCATCAATCTCACTAATCAGTCTTTCACTGTTCGTCAGTAGAATCAGTTTGATCACTTTGTCCATTTAATTTCTCCTCATACAGTTCTTTCAATTGTTTGACAGGTTCAACTATCGTAATTACTCCATCGGGACGAATTGGGATTTTTGTATCCTTAGATAATACTAACCAAGGACGAAGACGTATCTGAAATTGTGGTATATGATCATTATCTTCTTCAACAAAAACCATTTCTTCTTCACATAAAACAGAGTGTGGATTATCTAGTAGATATCCGACTACATTATCTTCGGACATAATTTCTTTCACATCGGCAATGATGTCTTCACCAGATTTTAATACTGCAAGTTTGATCGACATTTTTACTTTTTACCTCATCTAATTATAACAATAAAAAAGAGGGGTGTCAACTGGATTTTGCCAGTCGATCCCCTGCGGCGACGATACACCTTATTTAGAGATAATCCTTTCTTTGATGATGCTCTGGAACAATCTTACCAAGTGTAATACTCAGTAACCCATCCTCAAAAGTAACTGATCTAACTTCCGTTTCATCTGAAAGTGTCCAAGCTCTGGTGAAAGATCTCTGAGCCACTCCTCTATGGACATATTCTGTTCCAGTTTCTTTATCCTCTTTTTGTCCTTCGACAAAGAGTTTACCGTCTTGTGTGTAGACATTGACTTCTTCTTTTTTGAATCCTGCTAGTGCTAGTTCTAGTCTCGATTCTACGTTACTAACCGTGACTAGATTATATGGAGGATAGTTTGACGTTGTTTCGTGAAGGTTAAACAACCGATCAAAGTATTCATCCATACCAATACTGTTTCTATTTATACGTTCTAGCAACTGATTCATGTTTGCAGCGTTGTACCTTGTTAGGTCTCCCATTGTAGCTCTCCTAAAAGCGAGATTGCGTTGTGTGGACCCCGAAGGCATCCATAGTATATATTAGCATAAGACATAAAAAACGGGGTAGTGAACCCCGTATTTTTTTATTCGGTTTTACTTAAGATCAACACGAATTGCTTCAGTCTCACCTTCAATTTGAGGAATCCAATAGAGTTCCAAAGGTAGTTTTGCAAGTTCAACTTTAGGAAGGTCAATCTTCATTCCAACATTAGCAAACCGTTCTTCAACCCAAGAAATGTACCAGTTGATAGTGTTATCAAGAATGTCTTTGATAGTATCAACCATTTCTTCACGTTCTGCTTCAATCTGATGTTCGCATATTGCATAACTGGAAGCACAAACACGAACCTTAGATCCTGTGGCAAATGCTTTCCAAGTCCATCGGAGGATATCGTTAGCATATCGATAATAAAATCCTTCATCAAGAACCTTGTGGTAGCAAAGCACACCATCAGCAGCTTCTTTGTTCTTTGCAAAATTTGGTTGGTTTGCAATCCAGTGCTTTACTTCTTCCTTAGAAGTGTTGAAGACACGAAGTGATTTTACCTTGGTCTCAAGAATAGCATTACGAATAGCACCAATTGTGCTTTTGTGCCCGCCTTTGGGGTATCGTTCATTTACACCAGCAGCATTAAGGAGAATATCCACATTCTTCTTGGTGACGGGAATACCATCATCATCCATCAAACGTCGAATGATGTGAAAATCCTTTGTTCCAGCATTTTCACTATTGTCAGTGGCATTAGCACGAAGTCCCATGAGGGACATGGCACTGTTATCAGATAATTTATCAAGAACTTCAACACCAGTCACTTTACGAACATATAGTGCAACAGGAGCATGAAGCCAATTATTTTCAATCAGTGCTCTAAGAAGATGTCGATGATCGAACTGAAATTCATTTTCAGCAGCATCAACGAAAATACTTATCGGCCAACCAAATACCATCCACATGAAGTTGGTAGTAGATGCAATCAACATCTCCAACTTACTTTGAATCAACTCACTTTTTCGTGGATAGTTTGCAGTCGTTGCCTTGATCTCACTAGTGGGTCGAGATCCAAACCCTTTGAATTCATATAACGGATAATTAGGTCCATCCGTGCCTTCAACTCCCAAGAGATCTAGTGGAAACTCTCGGTCTTGAGGGACTTGTTGCTTTTTATACATACTCTTAATGGTACGGAGGTCAGTGTGTCCAGACTACTGCTGTTCACCTCCATATCATAGAACACAAAAAAGGGGGCGTCAAGCCCCCCAATTTCATTCGGTTTCCTCTGTTCGTTTCTTCTTAGACCCAATATTATACTTAGTCTCAAGAATCCAATCTTGCTTATCCTTGTAAGCAAGAACTTTGATTTGATTGAGTGGTGCGATATCTTGAATCTTGTCTGCATCAACAATGCCAATAAGACCCCAATCAACAAGCAGTTGAGCAATACGGTTACGACGTTGGACATCGTTCTGTGTCAGGTTTGCATGTTTACCATCAAGAGCAAACAGTTCTTTAAAATGCACTAAGAAATATCTACCTTGCTTGTGCAGAATATGACAACTCTGATAGATTTTCTTTTCCTTCCTAGATGCAACTCCGATACGAGTCAAAGTTTCACGGACTTTCAAAAAGTCATCTGGTTCACCAAGAAGAACTTCCACCATCTGATCTGGTGACCATTTTACTTCACTTTCTCTAACAACACTCATTTCGATCCTCCAGTATCAAATTTTGATTTAATAAATGCAAGTTGTTCTTTTGTCAAGATCCGTAATGCTTGTTTTGCCTTCTCATTACTATAACCATAATAACGTTTGACATAATCAAGGTCTTTGATCTTATCTTGTCGGAGCCAGGGAGAGAACCTCTTCTTTTTCCTCACAATATTTATAAAGAAATCATATTGTAGTTTCTTTGAGAGAAAGTTATACTGATTCATCTCATTGGCAAACATCAAAGTATCGATGTGTCCGGAGAAACAACGGTTGATAATATAGGGAGGATATTCTTTTTCGAGTGATGGGTCTTCATCAATCAAATGCTTCTTAGTTTGATTAATGGAATTAAGCCAGTCTTTCAGTTCGGTCATAGATCAAGAAGAAGATTAAGGATTACACTATTATCACTACCAGTAATATCGTAATTTGTTACCAGAAGTTCAGTTTTCACATTATCCTGGGTATTCTTATCACCACGATGAACCATTGAATAACGAAGTTTCCATTCGTTGAGATAATAATCTTTATACAGTTCTCTCAATCTCTCATTATCATTATAGGTGATCATGAAATTGTGAGGACACTTATAAACATCTTCGGCAAATCTATCGTGATCAAATGACTTGTGCATCTCACGATCCTTTCCATATAGAAAATCTTTGATATCATAAGGAGGATCAAGGAATACAAAAGTATTATCTGATCCCTCAGCATTCATAACCTCAGAGTAATCAATATTAGTAATCTTCCAGTTCTTAATCAAATCAGAAAACATAGCAAGTTTATCTGCTCCAACCAGAGAGAAGTTAGCATTAGCAGCAGTTCGTGAAAATGTGCTGTTCTCTGTCAGTCCAGAGTAACTGCACTTATTCATGATAAAGAATGCAACTGCCTTATGAAAGTCATCATAGGTATCGATTTCACTGGCATAACGATCAAACAGATCTCTGGCAAACTTATCCTTCTCATCCTGTGTGCCACTCTCAAGCATCTTCTCTTTCTGCTCTCTAACACTCTCAGACAGGTCTCTCCCATTATCCCTGAGTTGCACCCAGAAGTTATAGAGAGGCACATACAGGTCATTAATCCACACAGGGATATCCCTATTTGCCTTAGTCACATCAATAGCAATAGAACCACCACCAATGAATGGTTCACGATACTCAGTGATTACTTTTGGATACCACTGAGAGAGGGTTTTAATTGCCTTCGACTTCCCTCCGGGGTATCTCAACGGAGTCTTCAATGATTTTAGAGTCATAATCTTTAGGATGATATTTCAAATATTCAAAGAAGGTCAGTTTCATTTCCTTCTCAGTCATACCACAATGCTTTGCAGCAGCAGGTAGATTCATTTTAGCACGATATAGTGCCTCGTTTGATTCCTTTACATTTTCTGGTGTAGTCTTGACTACTGGGTCTTTCAATTTAGACTTATCGATTTTTAGTAATTCCATTAACGTACAAATCGAAAGATACGATTGATGCTTCCAGTCAATTCGTTTACACCAACTGCCATTTCACGGTATCCAATACCGACATAAACCTGTCCAAGAACAACTGCAGTCGTGCAGATACCCCAGAAGATATAATAATGTGATGATTTCATCTGTGCTAACTTTTTAGTTTTTTTGTTTTTCATCTTCCGTGCTCCATAATGTAAATTCAAAGTCTTCAATGACATCATTGGAAAGAAACCTTTTACAAAGTTTTTCGATTTCTTCATTGGCATACTCTTCATTGTCTGCCTCAAAATCAATCTCAATCAACTTACCAAGACGCAACTTATTAAAAGTCATATTAGACATTCTACCACATGCTGCCATAACGGCATTACCGGCAGAGTCACTCACTGCCTTACGCAGTCTAACATAGATTTTAGTCCTGAACTTCATTTTGAAATTTAGTAATCAATTTTGCAACTTGCTTTTTATCAGTGCCACACGGCGCATTATTTAGGCAGATAAGAATACATTCTTCATCAGAGATAGGGTCTCTCTGCCACCATCCATGTTCATCAATCATGAGAATTCAACATAAGGTGATCGTAAAGGTTTGTTAGTTTTATACCATTCCATTGGTGCTCTTTTTGGTGAGAAATGAGACCACAATTCTTTAGCCTTTCTCCTACCAATGATGTGCATCTCTTCCTCCTGAGTCAATTTCATTTGAATTCACACTCCATATCATTATTAGGTGTAGTAGGACGATTGCCGACAGTGGCATATGCACCATCATCATCCTCATAAACTTCAATCACTTTGCATTGATCTTTGAATAGATTTAGAAGGTCTTTATGGAGATCTTCAGAAGAAGATGATTTGACATAGTTATTATCAAATTCATCATGATAAGCAATATTATAATTCATTTGAATTCACACTCCACCATAATTTCAGTTAGACACGCAAGCATATTGATTTCTTGGTCTGCTACAAATGCAGCCTGGTATTGATACTTAGCCAGAACAAGAACAGCAGCAGGGATACTGCCAGGAACAA
>Ga0181575_10003798_pt1 | contig 10627 bp, 11 predicted proteins | sample 101ome_23_FD_145599 | JGI IMG/M metagenome (GOLD analysis project Ga0181575, IMG submission 145599) | Coastal salt marsh microbial communities from the Groves Creek Marsh, Skidaway Island, Georgia - 101411CT metaG (spades assembly) | ecosystem: Environmental > Aquatic > Marine > Intertidal zone...
GGTTGCGTTTCTGGATCTGCGAGGGTGCAAAAAACATCGCGGGCTGCGCGCCCGGCAGTGATTCAGGCGCTTCGCCATCGCGAGACTCCCAGTGCGTGATGCCTACACCACAACTGCAGACGAGGTTATCGCCGAAGTGATGGTGTACCTTGCCCAGCAGGCTGCGATTCCCGGCCATGTCGACATAGGCCGCCCGGCTGCCGGCATCCAGTGACTCAATCTCGTCATAGGTGAAGACTTCGTTGTAGAGCCTGAGGGACTCGACAAACGCCCGGTTGCCGGCAGACGTGAGGCCAATGCTGTGCGCGCCCCGCTGTTTCAGCATAAAGGCGAGGCTGATCGATGTTTTGCTCGAAGCGCTGGAAAGGATGACTTTGTCGGCACCGAAAAAGTCGTTGTCGAACAGGTAGTCGTCGAGGACAAAGCCGGTGATGAAGAGCGGGTAGTAGACCATGCGATGACTGTCATAGCGCCGGTCGAAACCGTTGTCTGCGGTCATCAGGCTGTACTGGTTGTAAGCCGGTGGCAGGCTCGCCCGGTGTTCTGCGCCGTCAACGAAACCACGGGCAGAGACATTCTCGGGCCTGACCTGCAGGTAGCTCGACATGGGGAAATAACCGTAATACTCGCTGCCTTCGCTTAAACCGGTTTCACCCGCTGTAATCACAGTCCCCTTGCCCCAGACGGGAATGCGGCCCCAGTTGCCCTCCGCCGGGAAGAACTGCCAGTAGCCAATGATGTCACCAGCAACACCATAGGTAATGTTGTTGGCTGTCAGGGCAAAGCTGTCGACCCGGAGCAGGGCCGTGCCGGCCTCAAGTGTCACCTCGCTGGCAGGCGGGATGTCGACAATTCGGGTCGTGCCGAGATCTGTTCGGTCGACTTCGTGACTGTAGCTGCTCATGCGGGCTCCTCAATTCGTAAAAGCATCCAGCCTAACGACGTGGACCAGCGAAGGCAATGCGCTGACGGGTCGGCTACAATGTGGGCTGACTGGGAGGATCTGAGAGTTTATGAGCGATTCGTTTGATGGCGTTATCGCCTTTGCCTTCATGGCATCCATGATTCTGCTGGGCACTATCCTGCGGGCGCAGTTCCGCTTCCTTCAGGCAGCACTGGTGCCGGCAAGTCTGCTGGGTGGCCTGATTGGTTTCATCCTGGTGTCACTGGATCTGTCGTTTGGTTACACCAGCGAGGACTTTGTCGCTTTCGCATTCCATGCCTTTACCTTGAGCTTCATGTCGCTGGTGCTGACCGGACGGCAGGCCGGCGGCGCAGAAAAATCCATTCAGCCCGGAGGGCTCTGGTTGTCGATTGGCTGGACTATGAGCCTGGCGCTGCAGGGGTTGGTGGGCCTGGCCGTCATCCTGGTCTATAACGCGGCAACCGGCGGCGAGATCTCACGCTATCTTGGCATGCTGGTGACCCACGGTTTCACGCAGGGACCCGGCCAGGCGGTGGCGACGGGCTCGATCTGGCAGACCGAGTTCGATGTCGGCAACGCGGTGAACTTTGGTCTGATTTATGCCTCCATGGGCTTTATCGTCTCCTTTGTCGTTGGGGTGCCGGCCGCCCGCTGGGCCATCGCCCGGGGCATGAATCACAACACGGCGGCCCGCCTGACCGAGGAATTCAAACGCGGTCTGCATGATACGCAGACACGGCTCAGCGCCGGCCAGCAGGTCACACATTCTGCCAACGTGGATTCGCTGGTGTTCCATATCAGCATTCTTGGGCTGGCCTACCTGATTACCGACACTTACCTCACTTATCTGCAGACCAGTTTTGGCCATGTCACCCTGCAGGGACTACCGCTCGGCGTATTCCTCAGCCACAACCTGTTCTTCATTCACGGTTTGATTGTCTGCCTGATTCTGCGCTCGCTGCTGAACCGTTTCGGTTGGGGCCATTACATTGATGATGAGACCCAGAAGCGAATCACAGGGTCGTCGGTTGACGTGATGATGGTGGCGACGGTGATGAGCATCAAGTTCACGCTGCTGGCGGCTTACCTGGCGCCAATCCTCGCGGTCTGCCTGGCTGCCGCTTTATCGACCGCGGCGCTTTGCTTCCTGTTTGGACGTATGCTCAATACCGTACCGGCCGAGCGAGCACTGACGCTGTTTGGTTGCTGTACGGGCTCGACCGGCAGTGGTTTGCTGCTGCTGCGAATCCTTGATCCTGACCTCTCGACCCCGGTCGCGCGCGAGCTGGCCTACTTTAATGTCGCGATCCTGTTCCTGGCCGGACACATCCTGATGCTGATGGCGCCGGTATTGCCCGCGCTGAACATGCTGCTGGTCTGTGGCGTCTATGCCGGAACTCTGCTTGTCGGTGGTGTGCTGTTAAAGCTGCTATCGGCCCGTACTTGAGGCCCAGGCTGCATCCAGCTGTTCGTGCAGGTTTTCCTCGCTGCCCTGGTTATGCAGGGTCCGGTCAGCTTTTGCCGCCCGTTCCTCATTGCTGAGCTGGGAGTTCAAACGGTTCTCGACCGCTTCGCGGGGCACATCGTCCCGTGCCATGGTGCGTGCAATCGCGGTCTCACGATCAACAGTGATGACCCAGACCTCGTCGCCGATATCATCCCAGCCGGCCTCGAACAGGACAGCGGCTTCCAGCACAATGATCTCGCTGGCATCACTGGCCTGCACCTGATGGATTTCGGCCTCGGCGAGGCGGCGAATCTCGGGCCAGACAATATCCGTTAACTGTTTCAAGGCGTCGGGCTTGCCAAAGACCTTGCCGCCCAGCACCTTGCGATCAATCTGACCGTCATCGGCACGGACATCTTCACCGAAGGTGGCAATGACCTCTGCGTGGGCACGGGTGCCCGGGTCGTACGCCCGGTGTCCGAGTACATCGGCATCAATAATGTGCGCGCCCTTGCCGGCCAGGTACTTCACCGCGGTGGATTTACCGGAAGCGATACCACCGGTGAGGCAGATAATCATGGTTGATTCCCCGGTGATTCAGGCAGGCAGGCGAATGACGGCGGTACCGAAAACACGGGTTTCGCCTTTCTCGTTGGCAACCGTCAGGTCAATCTCGACGGTCCCGGCCGCTTCGTCGATATCGGTGACGACACCGGTGATGCTGTGCGCATCATCTGCGATGACTGGCGCCCGGAAGACGGTATCCACCGAGACGACCTCGGCGGGTGGTGCCCAGTTGTGGATCATGGCAACCAGGTAGCCCTGGTTCAGGATGCCGGGAATCATGGCCGCTGGCAGGCCTTCCTTGCGGGCGGCCTCGTGGTCAGAGAACCGGCCAGCCTGCCAGCCCCAGGCCAGCTCGGCAAACCGACTGCCTGTGGCGAGTGAGGTGTCGGGGACAAATGCTGGCAGGTCGACGCCGAATTCAACGTCAGAAATGTGCTGGATACTCACTGGCTTTTCTCCCTCTGGACTGAGCGGCTGTCGGCATTCGCGAGGTGGTTGCCGGCCTCGTCGTAGAACTCGATACGCATGACGACGAAGACCATGCGGCCGGAGCGACCGGTCTTGGCGTAGATATCGTGGATATGAGATTTGCCGGTGATCGTGGTGCCGGGCCTGACTGGGCTGAAACACTCGACCCCTTTACCTGCGTCCATGCCGATACCAAAGCGGGGGAAATCCTCCGGCAGCATGCGGCGCCCGCTCAGGCTGGCCACCCAGGTCGACGGCGCCTGGAAGTCCGGGTCCTCGGGGTTGAGGAAGCGATCAGCGGTCTCGCCGCAGAGTCGGGCATATTCGACGGTTTTTTCAGGGTCGACGTAAAAGTCGTTCTGGTCAAAATCCAGGTTCAGGTACTTTTCCCGTACCTCGGCGATGTCGGCGTCCAAGTGCTTCGTCCTCCTGTGCTGACGGGTCTCTGCGGGACCTCGGTCTGTTAATCAGTGCTTGAAATTGATCGCTTTGAATTCACCGGCCTGCAGTGCGCCCACCAGGTCGTCCATATTGCGGATATCCTGACTGAACTCTGTGGCGCAGCGGCCAATGTGGCTGACAATATGCGAGTCGCTGCCGCCGATACCTTTGTAACCGAGTTCCTCGGCGTTATCGATGGCGATCTGGTCCTCGTTGTCGCGGCTGCCGCCGTTGTAGATCTCGACAATCCTTACCCCCGCCGGAATACCGAGCTCCTCGGTATGGGCGAACATGCCGACGCGCGGGCGGCCCGGGTGACACGGCGCAGCGACGGCGCCGTGAGCCTCACAGGTCTCCAGTACCATCGCGAGCGGCAGGTGTATGTCGCTGAAATCAAAAGCCTGGGTCAGCGCTTCGGTGACCCCGAATACCAGGACATGGCCGTACTCAGTCTCTACCTCGCTGCCCTTCATGATCACGAGGCCGTGTTTCTCGGCCAGCGCCGAATAGTCGGATTCGAAGTCGTGCTGTCTGTGTTCTGTCAGCACAAAACCGTCAATCGGGATGTCCTTGCTGCGAATCCATTGACAGTAATTTTCGACCTTGGCGCGGCCATCATCTGATTTGATCGAGTGTGTATGGAGATCGAGTATCACGGTTACTGGGTAAGTAATTCAGAGGCGGCAAGTATAGCAGCACTTCCACGAACTTAGCGTGGTCAGGCGAGCCCATCAATTTGCTGAATAATTCGCGTTGGCGCGGCGGCCCGCAGCCTTGCTTGAAAGTAACCCAGGGAGTAGGGTAACCGGGACGGCAACGGGCCGAGAAAATCTAAAATACAGCCTGGCCAGGAAGGCAGGTTAGTTAGCGTAGTTAATAACTAGCGTAGGTAATAAAGAGAACACATATGAAGAAGGTAGACAGACGATCATTTCTCCGCCTGGGAGCAATCACCGGCGCGTCGGCAGGACTGGCCGGCGGACTGGGTGTCAGCGCTGCCGCCTCGGCCAGCACCGGGAGTCCATCGGCCAGCCCGGCAACAGGGGTCAAAGACTATGTACGACTAGGCCGCACCAACCTCCAGGTTTCGGATGTCTCGCTGGGATCTTATCCACTGCAACCCGGGGACGAAAGGATCGTCCACCACGCTCTGGATCTTGGTATCAACTATATCGATACCGCAGAGGGCTACGGCGACGGCCTGTCAGAGACCGTCATTGGTAATGCGCTGAAGGACCGACCCCGCGATCAGCTGTATCTTGCTACCAAGATTTTCGCTGGCGCCAGAACTTCCGCTGACACCATGATGTCACGCCTCGACGGTTGCCTTACGCGCCTGCAGACGGATTATGTTGATGTGTTCTTCAACCACGCGGTGAATGATGTTGAGCGCCTGCAGAATCCCGAGTGGCACGCGTTCGCCGAGAAGGCCCGGCAGCAGGGCAAGGTGCGTTACTTCGGCATGTCAGGCCATGCCGGCCGGCTGACCGAGTGTGTCGAGTATGCAGTCGAACAGGACATGTTTGATGTGCTGCTGCTGGCGACCAACTTTGGTGATGATCCGGCCTTCTACGAGCGCTTCACCCGTTCTTTTGACATGGTCGCAAACCAGCAGGGTCTGCAGCGGCTGATGGCGGAGGCGAAGAAAAAAGACGTCGGCATCATTGCCATGAAGGTGCTGCGCGGCGCCAAGCTGAATGACATGCGCCCTTATGAAAGCCAGGGCTACACCTATTCACAGGCGGCCTGTCGCTGGATCCTGAACAATCCCCATGTCGATAACCTCATCATCACCATGCGCAATCGCGACGAGGTCGAGGAGTATGTCGCGGCGTCCGGTTCAGGCGAAGTCACGGCGACGGACATGGAACTGCTGAAGCAGTATGCGAAGATCTCCGATGCGAGCTATTGCCGCAATGTCTGCAACGACTGCGAGGGCGCCTGCCCCTACAACGTACCTATTCCTGACATTCTCAGGATGCGCATGTATGCCACTGACTACGGTGACTATTCTGTCGCCCGGCAGGAATATGCCCGGCTCGAAATGAATGCCAGTCCGTGTGTCACTTGTGACGGCAGCCCGTGCCGCGATGCCTGCACGTTCGAAATACCCGTTGCGGATCTCTGTGGCCCGACACATCAGTTACTGAGCTAGAACGCTCGCCAGTCAGGATCCACTGCAGCAGTATGGATAAATTGCGCCATCTTCATCTCGACCTGGTGGGTGGTCTCTCCGGTGATATGTTTATCAGTGCCACGCTGGACGCTCTGCCGTCCCTGGGCGGTGACCTGGATCAGGTCATTGTGCAGGCAGGTTTCCCTGACCTGGTCCGCCTGGAACAGGCACCCCACAACGACGGCGTCCTGACCGGCACGCGTTTTATGGTCTCGGCGACAGCGGAGGAGGGACATCACCACAGACACTACGCCGAGATCAGGGAGCGACTGACAGGCTCATCGCTGCCGCCTGCGGTGCGCGATGCTGCACTGGATATCTTCCACCTGATAGCCGAAGTGGAAGCCGCGATTCATGGCAAGCCAGTCGATGCTGTGGCCTTCCACGAGGTAGGAGCCTGGGATTCCATCGCTGATGTCGTCCTCGCGGCACATCTGATTACTGCCGCCGATGCTGGCTGGAGCGTTTCTGCCATCCCCGCGGGGCGGGGCTTCGTTGACACGGCGCATGGCAGGCTGCCCGTCCCGGCGCCGGCGACGGCACGCCTGCTGGAAGGGTTTGAACTCCTCGATGATGGCATTGACGGTGAGCGAGTGACGCCGACCGGTGCTGCGATCCTGAAATACCTTCAGCCCAGACGCACGGTGCCGCCGGGCCATCGACTGGCAGCGACAGGCTATGGCTTCGGCGTCAAGCGTTTCCCTGGCCTGTCCAATACCGCGCGTGTCAGCGTTTATGAAAGGGTGTCGAGCGATATCACCTGGGAGGAAGACCGGGTCACCCGTCTCAGTTTTGATATCGATGACCAGACGTCAGAAGAACTGGCGTTTGCGCTGGAGCAGTTCCGAGCGCATCGCGGTGTAGTTGATGTGAGCCAGCAGCCGTTGTCCGGTAAAAAAGGACGTCAGGCGGTCACGGTTTCGCTGCTCGTCAACGCTGACGATGTCACTGCTGTCACTGCGGCCTGTTTTGACCTGACATCAACGCTGGGTGTCAGAAGGGAAGAAATCACCCGCTCAATTCTTCAGCGCGAGGAAGTGACGGTACATGTCGGCGAGCAGCCCTACCGGGTCAAGGTGGCGTTTCGGCCATCAGGGCCAACGGCCAAAATTGAAATGGATGATCTGGCGGCGAGCGGCCTGCCCCTGGCCGAGCAGAAACAGGTCAGGCAGCTGGCAGAAGCCAGGGCGCTCCAAATGGTGGTGCGATGAACAGTTTGCGCGGCAGCCTTGAGCAGTTTTTTGCCGACAGGCCGCCAATGGCGATCGCGGTCAGCGGCGGCGTAGACAGTATGACACTGGCCGTCGTGGCCTGCCGGGTCAATCCGGCGACACAAGTGTTTCATGCGATTTCACCCGCCGTGCCGGGCCAGGCGACGGCCCGCGTGGAGCGCTATGCCAGGCAGGAGAACTGGCAGCTGACGGTGATCAACTCGGGTGAGATGGAAGACGAGAACTACCTGGCCAATCCGGTGAACCGGTGTTATTTCTGCAAGAGCAATCTTTATGATGAAGTGCTGCGCCAGACAGACCTGGTTGTTGCGTCCGGTACCAACCTGGACGACCTCTCTGACTATCGACCTGGCCTTGTCGCCGCAGAAGAACGGCAGGTCTGTCACCCCTACATCGAGTCGGGTATCGACAAGGCGGGGCTGCGTCTGATCGCGGCAAAGCTCGGCCTCGATGACCTGAAGGACCTGCCAGCGGCACCCTGCCTGTCGAGCCGGGTGACAACCGGGATCGGTATCGATGCGCAGCTGCTGCCGCTGGTGGATGAGGCGGAGCGCGGTGTCTGGCGGTTGCTTGACGAGCAGCTGGAGATGACGGGCGTGCGTTGCCGGATACTCGAGGCGGCTGTCGCCATCCAGATTGAAGCGCCGGCTCCACTCGACCTCGCGCACCCGGCGCTGGCCGAGGCCGAAGCCTTTGTGAAAAACCTGTTTGTCAGTCGCGGCTATGCCGACCAGGTGCTGAAAGTTTCCGTTGAACCCTATAAAAAGGGTAGTGCCTTTCTTGTTGATGTCGTGGAAGTCAATGTATGAGTGATGTCAGGGATGTGAATCTCGATTTCGAGCGGCAACAGCGCACGGGTCTTGCCGAGGCGGTCTTCTGCGAGGGTAAAAGCACGGAGCAGCTACGTACGATCTGTGACACCATCATCGCGGAAGAAAAGTCGATGTTGTTCACCCGCCTGTCGCAGGATCAGTACGATGCCCTCGGCCAAGCTCACGCGGGCGTGCTTGATTACGATGCGGTATCCCGGACGGCGTTCCACCGCCATGGCGGCAGTGCGAACCGGCTGCCGCTGGCCGTCGTCACCGGCGGCAGCTCTGATGTGCCGATTGCGATGGAGGCCGCGCGTACGCTTGAGTTCTATGGCTATGACGCGCTGGAGGTGCATGATGTTGGGGTCGCTGGACTCTGGCGTATCACCGAACGACTGGAAGAACTGCGTCAGTGTAAAATCATTATCTGCGTCGCCGGCATGGATGCTGCGCTGCCCACGGTCCTGGGTGGCCTGGTCTCAAGCGTTTTGATTGCAGTGCCGACCTCGGTGGGGTACGGCATGGTGAACGGCGGCGAAACAGCGCTGCGCTCGCTGCTGGTCAGCTGTACGCCGGGGCTGACCGTCACCAATGTCGACAACGGCTTCGGCGCTGCCTGTGCAGCGATCCGGGTCCTGAATACCTTTGCTGATTAGACGATCACGTCGTCAGTTTTACCTCGAATAAATAGCGGCTCGCCCTCAGCGGCATTGTCTGCCGCAATGTCTGCTGCCATGTCTGCTGCGGGGTCAGTGGTGGTGCCTGCGGTGAAGGCCTCTGCGGCAGCGACGAGTTTCGGCAGCAGGGTGGCATCGCTCGACGTATTGAGGAACAGGTTGTCGCGCGATAACACGAAATGCACGGCCCGGGCGATGACGGCATCGTCGCGGTGTGGTTCATACCAGCTGAACTTGGGTGACGCATCGTCGTCGCGCCAGCGTCGCTTGGCAATAGACTTGATGGTCTGCATCGCCACCCCCTTTTCGGTACACAGCGCATAGAGTGCCTCAAACTCGCTGCGGTAGCGGTCTTCCTGCAGCTGCAGGTAGTTGTAGGGCAGCAGCACTGAGGCGAAGTCAAAGCGCTCGAGGCTCCTCAGGTGCATTTCGGCAATCCGAGTGCCATGGCCGGTGACGCCGATAAAGCGCACCAGACCTTCCTCTCTGGCCTGGATGGCGGCAGCAAGAGCGCCGCCGGGGCCCATCACCTGGTCCCAGTCGCCGTCCTGGGCGAGGTTGTGAAACTGGATCAGGTCGACCTGGTCGATCTGCATGCGGGTCAGGGATCGCTCGATGCTGGCCCGGGCCCCGTCGCCATCGCGGTCGCCGGTCTTGGTGGCGAGAAAAACATCGTCGCGGTGATCCTGCAGGAAATCAGCGAGGCGGAGTTCAGAATCGCCGTAGCTCGCTGCCGTATCAAAGTGGTTGATGCCGGCATTGCGCACCATCTCGATGGTCGCGTCGGCTTTCTCCTGGCGCATGCCGCCTAGTGCTGCAGCACCAAAGATGAGTCGTGTGCTCTCGTGACCGGTTCTTCCAAAAGGCAGTGTCGGCAGCATGTTACTTTTCCTCAGACAGATTTAATGAAATTTACGCACCGCTCAACACACCAGTCAACCCGGTGTGGTGCGGTGATATCGCCGACAAAGACATGCTGTGGGTTGTCTGCGTCGAGCGTGACTGGGAGCAGGTTTTTATGCTTTGCCGCCCAGGCTTCGTGAAAGGCAACCGCGGCTTCGTGGCTGATGGTGGGGTCACCTTCCATGTACAGAGTGGCGAGTGGAATATTGCGTGCATCCAGTCGCGTCTGTTGGACCCAGTCGACCACTTTCTGCATTTCGATGACGGCGTGAGATGAATAGCGATGAGTCCAGAAACGTGCGGCGCGTTCGTTTTCCGGCTCCCAGCTGTGCTCGCCCAGGAGTTTAGTCAGCCAGATCGGTGACCAGGGCCAGGTCAACAGGAAAGCAAAGGGGTTCCTGACCTTGAAGTTGGGTGCGAGGAAAATGAAGCTGTGCACCTTGTCCTGTGCGGCGACGTAATGATGGAGCCAGATGGACAGCGGCGCACCGGTCGAAACCGCAACAATGATGACTTTTCTGCCGATGCGGGAGGCGATTTCCCAGCTGTCGACCATGGACTGAAGCCATTGCTCGGCAGTCGCTTCCATCGCCCCGGTTTCAAGGCCATGGCCGGCCAGCCGGGCGAAGACGGCGTTGGCGCCAAGCTCAGCAGCGATGCGTTCTGACAGCGGGCTGGTCTCCTGCCGGCTGGCTGAGAAGCCATGGACGTAGAGCAGGCACAGGTCCTGCACCTCGGCACCGTCGGCCCACTCGATCGAGGCTTCGGTACCCTCGATCACAGTGCCTTGGTCGGCCTCGTGCTGAGCCAGCCAGGTCGCCAGCTCGGCTGCTGACAGATCGGCCGGCACGCGGGTGGCTGGGACACTCGGGTCCAGGGTTGGCCGTGGCCCGAACAGCACAATGAGGATCGCCAGCAGGGTGAGCCCTGTCAGCACCGTCACTACTAATTCCATCGCGTCGGCCCCCTTCTAGACTGA
>Ga0181575_10003801_pt1 | contig 10618 bp, 8 predicted proteins | sample 101ome_23_FD_145599 | JGI IMG/M metagenome (GOLD analysis project Ga0181575, IMG submission 145599) | Coastal salt marsh microbial communities from the Groves Creek Marsh, Skidaway Island, Georgia - 101411CT metaG (spades assembly) | ecosystem: Environmental > Aquatic > Marine > Intertidal zone...
ATTACCCTTCAATTCCTGAGACAAATACTGAAACACCATACCATTATGACGAACCGCTTCCATAATAAAATTTGAATCTTGCTTCAGTTTATTAGCCGCAAACTGAAACGCGCGCTCATTATGCTGCACCGCTTTCAGCATCACCTCACGATCACCACGCAATTCCTCGCCCGCATACTTCAACATCATGTCATTATAATAAACCGCTTCCATAATAAAATCTGAATCTTGCTTCAGTTTATTAGCCGCAAACTTAAACACGAGCGCATCATGCTTCACCGCTTCCAGCACCACCTCACGATTACCACGCAATTCTTCACTCGCCCACTCCAACGCATGAACATTCTGCCGCACCGCTGCCAGAACCACATCACGATCACCCTTCACTCTCTTACCCGCATACCGCAACGCATGACCATTGTGCTGCACCACTTCCAGAATAAAATCACGATCACACCTCAATACATTACCCGCATTATTCAACGCATGTTCCCAAGTCTTCACCGCTTCCAGCACCAACTCACGATCACCACGCAATGCCTCACTCGCATCCTCCAACGCATGACCATTTTGCCGCACCGCTTCCAGCACCAACTCACGATCACCACGCAATGCCTCACTCGCCCACCGCAACGCACCTCCCCAATTCTTCACCGCGGCCAGCACCACATCACGATCCCCACGCAATGACTCACTCGCCCACTGCAATGCACCCGCGTTTCGCTCCACCGCTTTCAACACAATCTCACGATCACCATTCACTTCCTCACTCGCCCCCCGCAACACATGCTGATTTAGATTCAGAGCTTCCAGAATAAAACCACGATCACTACGCAATCTGTTACTTGCATACTGCAACACACGATCACTCCACGTCACAGCTTGCAGAATAAAATCAGCATCATCAAGCAATTCCTCACTCTCATACCGCAACGCCCCCGGATTACGACGCACCACTTCCAGCACCTGACTGTAATCCTTACCCCCTACATGATTCACAGAGCCCAAATTTCTAGATGAAGACCCACACCGATACGTGCTACCAGACGAACTAAACGATCCAATATTCATAAAAAATCTTTTTTAAAATTAAAAAATAATTGAAAAAAATATTTTTTAATTTGTTTATTATTATAAAACTAACATTATAATAACAAAAAAATATTTTTGCAATCACTTTTTTACCCCCAATTAGATATTTTAAACCCACACAGAAAACCACTTATACCCCTATCCCCCTGGGCCACTAAATACCCTAAAAGCCCCCTAAATCCCCCTAAAGGGGGACTTTTGTGCATTTGGATTGTTGAAATTACTTTATCTAAACTTGACCCAATGCTATGGTGCCGTCTAAACGTCACACCCCCATGCCTCTTTATTGAGATTATCCGTATCACAAGTCCCCTTTAGGGGATTTAGGGGCCTTAGGGATTAAGTACCTAGATGTATTTATTGGCCTAGCACACTGGCACCCGTTAAGAAATCTTTTTGATTAGGAGGGGGCACTAACCGTGAACTAATTACCACCCCATGACGCTAGATACGATGGCTGTACTAACAATAACTGCCTGATCCTGGCTAAAACCTTGGGTCAGCAATGGGATAACCACCGACTTGGCTAGGCAGTGCATACGCCGGCTCGCCTACATACGCCGGCTGGCCTATAAGGAATTCACGAGCATGTCCATATGTTCCATTTAACCGTGTGACGGTCATCGGCTCATTCTTCACGCCATCACTCGCATACTGCAACGCACGCCCATCCTGCATCATCGCTTCCAGCACTACCTCACGATCACCACGCAATTCCTCACTCGAATGCTCCAACGCATACCCATTCTGCTTCACCGCTTCCAGAACAAACTCACGATCAGCACGCAATTCCTCACTCGCATACGCCAAATTATTCGCATCCCTTCTCACCGCAGCCAGAACCACATCTTTGCTATTTCTTAATCTTTCAGATAATTCATTTAAATTAAAATTAGTATTAATAAGTTCTATAATGTCTTGCAAGTTAGCCAATGCCGGACCCAAAGCCCATTGAGAAGCATCAAGATTCTGACATATAGCAGCTATAACCACCTCAAAATCACCACGCAATTCCTCACTCGCATACTGCAACGCATCCCCATTCTGCATCACCGCTTCCATCACTACATCAGAATCATTCTTCACGTCATCACTCGCATGCTTCAACGCATTCCCATTCTGCCTCACCGCTTCCATCACTACATAACGATCATTCTTCAAGCCATTACTCGCATGCTGCAACGCATGCCCATCCTGCTTCACCGCTTCCATCACCACCCAAAGATCACGCTTCAAATCTTCACTCGCATACTGCAACGCATACCCATCCTTCTTCACCGCTTCCATCACCACCCAACGATCACGCTTCAAATCCTCACTCGCATGAAGCAAACGATGCCCTTGCTGCCTCACCGCTATCAGAACCAACTCACGATTATCCTTCAATCTTTCACTACAATGAAATAACATAGCACTAGACTTTTTCACCGCTAACCGAGCTAACTCATAATTGTCACGCAATTTATAATCCATAGTCCTGAAATTATCCGCATTGTTCCCTATAGCTCCCTTAAACCTGTCAACGTTACCCTTATCTTTAAATCTAGCCAACTTAGCAGGTTTATTAGCATAAATAGTAGGAGCAGCGGATCGATTCTTACATTTGGAAGGCCCCTTTGATGATGGCGACACAACAGGGCCTTGACTAGAGCCTGGTATAGAAAGGCCCGGGGGTGGTCCCACCTCAGGTGGCGACACAACAGGGTCTTGACTAGAGCCTGGTATAGAAAGGCCCGGGGGCGGTCCCACCTCAGGTGGCGACACAACAGGGTCTTGACTAAAGCCTGATCCAGAAAGGCTCAGTTGCCCATTTTCTGATCCACCATGCGAATTCTGCAACCCACTCTCCTTACTACCCGGTGCAGGTCTAACCAGCCCCGAGCTAGAACTTTGCCCACCTACATAACCTGATATATTAACCACAAAATCCTCCTTTTTAAAACTAAAAAAAAATCAAAAAAACTATTTTTTATTTATATAGAAAAAATATTATAATAACAAAAAAAATATTTTTGCAAGCACTTTTTTACACCCAATTAGATATTTTAAACCTACACAGAAAACCACTTTGTGAACGAAGTGAGTATGCTACGGCATACTATTAAATACGATGATACAAAGCACATTCGAAATTTTTGCATTATTGCCCATATTGATCACGGTAAGCCCACCTAGGCCACTATCCCCCTGGCCCAAATCCCCTAAAAGCCTCCTAACCCTAAATCCCTAAAAACCCCCTAAATCCCCCTAAAGGGGACTCCTGTGCATTTGGATTCTTAAAATCACTTATCTAAATTTGACCCAATGCTATGGCATCGCCTAAATGTCACGCCTCATGCCTCTTTATTGAGATTATACGTATCACAAGTCCCCTTTAGGGGATTTAGGGGCCTTAGGGATTAAGTACCCAAATGCACAGGAGTCCCCTTTAGGGGATTTAGGGGCCTTAGGGATTAAGTACCCAAATGCACAGGAGTCCCCTTTAGGGGATTTAGGGGCCTTAGGGATTAAGTACCCAGATGCAACAAGTCCCCTTTAGGGGATTTAGGGGCCTTAGGGATTAAGTGCCCAGATGCAACAAGTCCCCTTTAGGGGATTTAGGGGCCTAGGGATTAAGTGCCCAGATGCAACAAGTCCCCTTTAGGGGATTTAGGGGCCTAGGGATTTAGGGGCCTAGGGATTTAGGGGCCTTAGGGATTTAGCACCTAGAGGTAAACTGGGGGCACATAAAAAACCAGTATGTAAACGAAGTGCGTATAATACGGTATACTATTAAATACGATGAGTGATACAAAGCACATTCGAAATTTTTGCATTATTGCCCATATTGATCACGGCAAGTCTACCTTGGCTGATCGATTAATTGAGATGACCCATACCGTTGAAAAACGGGATATGAAAGGGCAGCTACTCGATTCTATGGACTTGGAACGCGAACGGGGCATCACCATCAAAATGCAGGCCATTCGCATGACCTATCAGCCCAAACCAACCGACACCCCCATTACCATGAATTTAATTGACACACCCGGCCACGTCGATTTCAGCTATGAAGTTTCCCGATCCCTTGCAGCGTGTGAAGGGGCTCTGTTGCTGGTGGATGCCACCCAAGGCATTGAAGCCCAAACATTGGCCAACTTCTACCTAGCTCTAGACCATGATTTAGACATTATTCCCGTGATTAATAAAATTGATTTACCCTCCGCCAATGTTGAAAAAGTGGCCCAAGATATTGAACAAGTCTTGGGCATTGACGCCGCTGATTGCCTGCCCTGCTCCGCCAAAACCGGCGAGGGCGTTGACGCCATTCTTTCCGCCATTGCCAACCGAATATCACCGCCAAAACCCAGCCAATCCGATGCATTACGCGCCTTAATTTATGATGCCCATTACGATGCCTATCGTGGCGTCATCACATATGTTCGAATCATTGATGGCACCCTAACGCCCGGTGACAAAATTATTTGTATGGCCACACAAACCACCTATGACGCCTTGGAAATTGGTGCCTTTCAGCCAAAAATGGTCAAGCGAGATCAACTGAATACCGGAGAGGTTGGCTATTTAATTGCCAATATTAAAACAATCAGCGATGCACAAATTGGCGACACGATTACGCATGTAAAAACCCAAAAAGACGTAACGCCACTCAAAGGATACGCCAAAGCCAAGCCCATGGTATTTTGCGGGTTTTACCCTGTAGATACCGCCGATTACCCCCTATTAAAAGATGCGCTGGACAAATTAAAGCTCAACGACTCTGCCTTGCAGTTTGAGCCCGAATCCTCTCAGGCCTTGGGGCATGGGTATCGGTGCGGATTCCTGGGCTTGTTGCATATGGATATTATTTCCGAACGCTTATCCCGAGAATTTAATATCGATATTGTGAGCACAGCCCCCAATGTCACCTATCGGCTCACCTTAAATAGCGGCGAATCCTACACATTTGAAAACCCGTCCGATTACCCCGACCCACAAAAAATAGCCATTACCGAAGAACCATTTATGGGGCTCACCGTTATGGTCCCCAACACGTATCTGGGTGCTGTCATGACGTTGTGCCAAGAGCATCGCGCTCATTACAAAAAAGCCGAATATTTGGATGCCGAACGTCAACTGCTCACGTTTTCAATTCCACTCAATGAATTAATCACTTCGTTTTTTGATCAACTCAAATCCAGAACCCGGGGCTATGCCTCCATGGACTATTGGTTTGAGGACTATCAGCCCGCTAAGCTAGTAAAAGTGGACGTGTTGATTAACAAAGACCCCGTGGATGCCCTATCGTTCATCTGCCACCGAGACAAGGCTCGGGGAATTAGCTTAAAACTAACCAAAAAACTGAAAGAACTTATTCCTAGACAACTATATGAAGTTGCCATTCAAGCGGCCATTGGAGGCAAGGTCATATGCCGAGAAAGCATTAGCGCCATGCGAAAAAATGTTACCGAAAAATGCTACGGCGGCGACATCAGTCGAAAGCGAAAACTCATTGAACGGCAAAAAGAAGGCAAAAAGAAAATGAAGAGCATCGGGTCCATTTCTGTGCCCAAAGAAGCGTTTATGGCCGTTCTTAAAATCGATAGCTAGATCCATGGTTGATATTTCCCATATTGCCACGCAGACCCTGTTTGAAGGCCTGTCGGGTCGCCATGGGTTTTATTGGCTAGACAGCCAACCGGGCGATTACAGCTACATGGGGTTTGACCCTATTGATACCTGCCATCATGGCAATTTAATGGACCGTTTAGGCCAATATACCGCCTTTATTCCCCAGGGCGACCCACCACCCTACTTTACGGGCGGCTTTGTTGGGTTTTTGAGCTACAACTATACCCAAGGCAATTCGGGCGAATTTCCGGCAAGTATGTTTGGTGTTTACAACAAAACGGTTGTGATTGATCACACAAACAACAAAAAATATTGGATTCATACCCCAGCACCCGGGTGCCCGAAAATCACGTCGATTGAATCCTTGTTTGTCCCCTATGCATCATCTTTCAAAACCAGCCCCATTCATAGCGATTGGCAGTATGAACAGTATCAAGATGCGTTTGCCACAATTATTGACCATATTCAACGTGGGAATGTGTATCAGGTTAATTTAAGCCATCGGTTTCATATGGATTATGCGGGGAACCCAGCGGCACTTTATGCCAAACTGCGGGCCCAAAGTCCTGCGCCGTTTGGCTGCTATATTCATATGGACCCCTGGGTCATCTGCAGTGCCTCCCCGGAACGGTTTTTCAAACAATCTGGCGGTCAAATTGTGACACAACCGATTAAAGGAACGGCGCCCCGAGGCCATACCCCTGCGCAAGACCGTGCGGCTAAGGTGGCCTTGCTGGCGTCTGAAAAGAATAAAGCGGAGTTGCTGATGATTACGGACTTGTTACGCAATGATCTGGCGATGGTGTGTCAGACGGGCTCCGTAACGGTTGATGCGCTGCGCACCGTGCATGCATTTTCAAATGTTTTTCATACCGAATCGGTTATTCGTGGAGCGACATCCGCCCCGATTGCGGATATTTTAAAAACACTATCCCCGGGTGGTTCCATTACCGGAGCACCGAAACAGGCGGCTATGACACTGATTGACGAATTGGAAACGGCACCCCGAGGGTTGTACACGGGCTCGATTGGGTTAATTCGATTTGATCAACAATTGGCCGATTTCAATATTGCCATTCGCACACTATACGGCACTCAAAGCCGACTGTATTTTCACAGCGGCGGGGGCATTGTGGCGGACTCCACACCTCAGTCTGAATATGAAGAATTACTCAAAAAAGCGGAGTCTATGGCCCAAGTTGTTGATCGTTTATAGCCACTCGTTTTTCTAGTGCTAAAATTGCTACTTCTGATTATTCGATACTCGCTCAATCAACAAGCTCCCAATTAACAGGCCCCTGCTTCGGGGGGATTTCACTACCACCCTCACTACCATCTTCACTCAAAGACCAATCGCTAAAAGCAGGCCAATCCGCACAAGCATGCCCATTGCTTTGAATTGAATCATTATAACGATTAATTATTTTATTAGCTACTGCGTTCAAAATATATTGTTGATTCGAAGCATTATATTGCTCATGGCTTACTTCTATAACTGTATAACCACATTCACGAAGAAAATCTCGCAACGACTCATCGTTTGACTGCTTATATTCATTAACAGGTCCATATAAAAACCCTAACATTTTGTTTCCCTTCTTATCCTCTAACATAAAGTCGGGCTTTGTACCTAAAACATGACCACTAGAATATATATCTAAGTTATGTTGATTCAATAAGCGATTAAGCTCTCCCATAAAACTACTGTTACCTTCTAGTCCAGCGGTATACTTAATATCCCCATTTTCCTCAAAATCATCTAATTTTTGATCAAATAATCTTACTTTTTCTATGCGCTGTTCCTTTTCGACAGTAGATTCTGATGACAGAACATACTCTTTTACCGAAATAACAATGTTTCCCGTCTCATCGACACACTTCAAATTAGGATATTGTTCAGAATTTATACAACCGATTATACGTCTTATTTTTGGGGGACGCCGAAAATTACGATTTACCGGTCCTCGCCAAAGAATCACTTCACCAGTTTCACACGATCTTAGCCCAACCTCTTCGAAGCGGGCGTTTCGTCTGCACTCACTAAAAACATAGCTAAAATTAGGCAATTTACTATTAACATAATTACATCTAAGTAACTTTACGTCTTCCCCATCTAATCCAGTAAAAGTATACCACGCATTAGGATCAAGACGTGATCTAAACACTTCTTCTTGATCCTCTTCACCTGTCACCCCATGCGTACGCGGCAAAATCTGAGGCAGATATCTTGATGAACCACCAAAATCAACTAAATAACTCATAAAAAAAACCCTCTGTTTTAAAACAAAAAAAATAATTTAAAAAAATTAATTTAACTGTTATTTTTTATAAAATAAATACTATAATAACAAAAAAAACGATTTTTTACAAGCCCTTTTTTTACCCTCAATTAGCTATTTCAAACTCACACACAAAACCACTATGTGAACGAAGTGCGTATAATGCGGTATACTATGGGACTATTGAAAATAAGTGCTTTGACTTGAATCTAGAAATTTTTTGATTCATTTGAGTTTGTATCGCTTCGATGAGTCAAGAAACAATCTTTGCATCTCCTTCCGAAACATGTTTTGGCATGGCTTGGAAGCATATTGTAATGCCCGACCATCGTTTTTCACCGCTAAACGTACAATATTTATGTCATTTCTTAATCTAAGTGAAGCAAACTGTAACGCCTGAGCATTTTGCTGAATCGCTGCCACTACAACTTTACGATTATCTCTTAATTCAGGTGAAGCATACTCCAACGCAAGCCCATTTTGCTTCACCGCTTCCATTACCACATCTTCATCACCCTTCAATTCTGAGCTCGCATACTGCAGCGCCCGACCATACTGACTTACAACAGATAAGACAACAGCAAATTCATTCGACCTCTCGCCCATTAAAAGCTTGTATTGAATGTCTCGGATTTTAAGTGCATTTTGAATATTTTTAGAATAAAGTGAACACACACTATCCCAAAACTTAGAATTGCGTTGCAAATCAGAACCCACGTAATTCAAAACATCCAGTTTAATACATGCCGCTTGTTTCATAAATTCAGAGTCATTTTTTAAATCTGGCGCAAGATTACTGCAAATGCTAAAAAAACTAGCTAATGAACGACAATTGCGTAGTTCTTGCAACTGAATGTCAGCATCACTAATTGGGGAAACCCGTTTAGGCCTCTGGCCATAGAACAGCCGACTTGCTGGCCCCATCTGTGACACTGCTAGAGGGGATATTGGATGAGGACTTACCGGCTCGTTAATACCAATGTCGCTAAAGTTTGCATTCTTAGTACTAGACTCACAAAACCGTGGCACTGTTATAAAACGCCTGAAGCTACAATTAATGTTTGGAATAAATTAACTGTAGCATAGATCAAAAAGACAAATCAACGATTTCTATTGACCTGCTGCACCCCCCTTCTCCTTCACTCCTTCCATCAAAATTTACAAATAAAAAACTTTAAAAAAGAAACCAGATACCGCCAGCGTTTTAGCCGAACAGGCTCTCGAATCGCTCGGCATACCCATTCCAATCCAATAATCTGAACCCACCGAGGCGCTCGGCGACACGCCCCCGATACCACATCAAACATCCCACCCACACCCATCGCCATGCCAAACGGAAGCACATCGGCCAGCCGCTGAATTACCTGCTCTTGTAACGGAAACCCCATTCCAACCAAAACAACCGTCGGCTGCTGCTTGAGCACAGACACCATTGAATTCCAATCATCGTCCAACGTATACCCACTGGAATACCCTACAATGGTTGCAAACGGATATAAATCCCGGCACCAATCAACCGTCGCCTGTATTCGCGCTGCCGTCGACCCCAAACAATAAACCGGAACCCCGCTTTGAATGATCTGCATAGCCAGATCAATGCCTGTCAGCCGAGGCACCCGAATGCCAAACCGTCGGGCCAGTATGCAAACCCCAATGCCATCGGCCACACACACCCAGGATTGTTTCAGCCAATGAGCCATATCCGATTCTGATCGAGCCATAATTTCAGGATTCAGCGTGGTAATATGCACAAATGGCTCCCTTACCGCCAAACGATCGTGAATCTGCTGAATCAACACTCGGCAACTCTGCTGCCAGACCGAATACCCCATCATCGTTACTGTATTCGCCACGCAGCCTCCAATGCAACCTCAGTCAATTCAATAAAATCGTTGATATTCTTTTTACTTAAAAAAACCAAGCTTATCTTGACCCAACAGAAAATGATGTGCGGTTGGTAATCCCCAATAATAGAGACGATCCATTGCGGTAGCATCATCACTACGAATTGGCTTACTTCCAAATCCAAACACAAAGTGAATAGCTATGTTATAAATTTCTGCATACTCGTCCGGGTTGCTTGACACTGGCGGCTTCACATATGAAACAGTCAGTTTAGTTTCTAAATTTAAAAAATGGCGCTCTGTTTCATAAATCCATTTTTCCATCGAACCCTGCACAGAGACTCCCGATAAATAGGCCCCTCCATTTCCACCTTTTAGATAAAATCGCTCTCTGTCTTTGATTTTTACATCCATATGAGAAAAAACGAGACCAAATCCAGGACGAACGGTCAGTTTATTATTCGTTAATACCCGATTTAAGTACAAAATATTGAAACCGTCCGAAATGCTAAAACTTTCTACGGGATGCTTGGGGTTTGCCAGATAAATTTTGTGATGCATCCATTCGACGCCCCATCCGCGATGATTACGAATTTTATCAAATCTGAGTGAATAGTAAGGAGAGTCTTCAAATGAACGCCCCTGCCATTTTGAATGATTATTATAGCTAGACTGATCATCTAGTTTTATTTTTAAATTTGACGGTAAACTTATTGAAGATCCTAAAAAGCTGGTAAAATAAGTACCGTCTTGATCGTAATCTGAAAATACTGCGGGCGATAAAAAAAAGCT
>Ga0181575_10003803_pt1 | contig 10615 bp, 11 predicted proteins | sample 101ome_23_FD_145599 | JGI IMG/M metagenome (GOLD analysis project Ga0181575, IMG submission 145599) | Coastal salt marsh microbial communities from the Groves Creek Marsh, Skidaway Island, Georgia - 101411CT metaG (spades assembly) | ecosystem: Environmental > Aquatic > Marine > Intertidal zone...
GTCACATGCAGTGTGACAGCATATGATGGCACCTCAGCAGGAAACACGGCAACGGGTACTGTTTTGGTCTTCTCACCAGGATCTGGCGGAGGTTCGACACCAACAATCGGCGTTCTAGGAACGCTTGCCGTCTTGAGTGTTGCATTCATTCTCGTATCTCGAAAAGAGCTCGACGAATGATGCAGCTGCATCTGGTCAACCAAACCTGATGCTCCTGCTTTGACTGGCCTGTTCAATCGTTCGGTGAATTCATGTGGTTGCACGGTACCCGTTTGTCATGGACGTCGACCTTCATCCCGAACGTTCAGTCCTCCACGCACAGGTTCGTAAAGCGAAAGCGAGTCATTGCGTTGATGAGGCGGGACGATTCCTACGGCCTTCGACCTTCCAAGGCCCTTCATCGAAAGTCTACCTTGGTGATGTCGCCGAAACGCTGCTTCGCTGTTCCACCGGTGCTGAAACTCCGACGTTTACCCAGCCTCCGGGTTTTGATGAGCAACGATGGATTATGGAATATACTGCTGGATCAATTCACGTCACGATTCAGTCCATTCCCTACTGGGGCTTTGGATTGTTGACCTCAGGGTATCGAAACGAGGTGGTCATCCGAGGGCCGGTCGAAGAACGAGCGCGCTTGGTTCATGATTGGGTTGCAGCGTTGCAGCACAACCCATGGGAATTTGCGCATCGAGGTTCAGCCAAGAAAGCACTCCATCTTGCCAGCAGTTCGCTCAAAGCCAACGAAGACACTTGGCGTTCTCATCAGATACGAGCCCGAAGTGTTCTATCTGAAGCCATCGCATCGCTTGATTATCATATCGAACGAATGGAAAAGAAGGGCAGTGTTGATTCCAATATGATTGAACTTGCACGGCTTGAAATCGACCTCGCCCAACAAGCACTTGCTGAAGACAACACCCCTGCAGTGGAACGAGCTCTCTCACGAGGAGAGGCTGCCTTGCTGGTACCAATCGAAGAAGAGGAGAATGATGCACACGGCTCTGTTCTTGTCATTGAAGAGGACATCCCATTCGTCGATTTGACCGATGATGCCTCCGAGTGACCGCGCGTTGCGTTCATAAAGGGAAGGCAACTCGGAGGGATTGGTCCACATGGCAAAAAAGTCGGAAGGAAGCGGAATCCAGCAAGCAGCAGGATTGATTCGATACTTCGACGAAGAATCGGAAGAATCGATGAAGATTTCACCGTTCCAAGTCTACTTTGCTTGTTTCGTCATTGGTGGCTTCTTCTACCTCGTCAACGAGGGTGTTGTCCAAGCCATCATGAACTTGTTCTGAGTCCTTACATCGGACGAATCAGAACGATTTTTTGTTCCTGTTCAGCCATGCATTTTGCGACATGCATTGCTGATGCGAGATTCATTGTAGCACCGATGGTTCGCGTCCCTTGTTCTTCATGAAGGACCAATCGATGTGTAAGTTGATGCAAGACCTCTTGATCAATACGCTCGAAGACCCATTTCTCATCTTCAATTCGAACTAGAGCTGGGACGTCTACAAGTGGACCCATGCCCTGCTCAACGGTCTTTGTACGGGCTTCTAAGCCTGCAAGATCTCGAAGTGGTTGCCAGCGACGTTGCCGTGTTGGTGCTTTGATTCGTCTTTTGTTGTCAACGCCTGCGCGAAACGCTCTGCTCATTCCCATCCCATCCAGAAATCCGAAGATTTCTATTCGTTGCATCGCCATCACGCATATAACAAGCGCGACAGGTTTGTCCATGAAACTGTCAATTTCGAACGATTATTGTATCAATCCACACGGAACAAACATTCTGTTGGACGTTTGAAGAACTTATGGCGGTATTTGGCGATCAAACGATAACCGATATTTCGCAGCGGTAGAGGAATCAACCAAAGCACTGGGAACCACATCTTGTAGTACCATCGCATATACAACACACATCGAATACCTGCTGCTGAACGAATGTATGGCTTACCATTACGAATCAAATATACAGAATCAGCATCCCGTAGTTTCGCAGGTAAGGTTTGGATGATGCGTTGTGAATCCTCATGAAGAATAGGGCGATAGCCCAATTGCTTACCTTTACCCAAACGCTTGTCGATGAACGTAGCAAGACGATGACAGAGGCCGCAATCACCATCCAAGAACAGGAAATCACGCTGATCGTTCACATCAATACGTTCAGCCACTTCAATCGACCACGTTTTGACGGGAAGGCCCTCTGAGACATGAATCAAATCAGGGGCAAGAACATCCACACCCAAGTCATACGATTCGAGTAATGAATTCGCCTCAAGTTCAACCTCTCCATCTTGGAACAACCAAGGCTGGTGATGAACATATGCGCGATGAAGACAGCCTTTGTGTTCCGTGTAGAGGCAATATCGTTCAAACAAGAAAGATTCCAACGTTCCTTTGTCAGCTGTTCTCGGCGCACCCTTTGTATTTGAGGTGCCTCGTAATTGTGCACCATCGCTTGAACGTCGAGATTTCCATTGGAAGGTATCTTCATTACGTTTCACATTGGCTTTAGCATAGCGATAAGCAAGACCGTAGGCGCGGGGCGCATGAGTGCAGGTAACCAAGCTCTTTGCGTCCAATGTCAGGAAAAATACGCCCGGTTGTCCGTCTTTAACCACGTAGGTTCGCACGTTGAATTCAGCAAAGGTCGAAATTCCTGGAACTGCGGGTAATCGGCGTGGCCTCACATTCTTCATGATGAATGGAATAACGCCAACGTAGGTTTGACCTTCAAACAAATCAATCTCCAATCCAGAAGGAAGGTGAGGTTTGAGTCGCTCAGGATCGACAACCCAATGCATGAACGTCAGGTCACGCCACTGTTGTGAAATGGCAAAAGGGCGATTTGGCATCGGAAACGGAAGGTGACCGTCCTCACGTGATGCGCCCATACCTTTCCCAGACCATGCTCATGTTTGAACATCATTGACGGCTCATTGTAGCATGACGCAAATCAAGCATGGATGAAAGCACGCAGAGCAAAGCACCAACTGGAAGGGCATAGCGCAGACCTTCCCCACTGGCTACGACCAGAATGAAGGCTGCAAGCCCAATGAAAGCCATAGCTGTGCGTTGAACCATCGAAGGTGATACTGCTGATTCCTCCAACGTCCAGGAGAGGGGGGTTGTTGCCATGACAGCCAACCATGAACCGAAGACGAGGAAAGGAGCGTGTTCGAACATGAGGAACCACAACAACGGTCCAAACATCAACGCCCAACGAACCCAATTCAATTCCGGACGTGACCCGTCATCAAAGCCAAGCAATGGAAGCAATAGGACTGTTGCCATCAAGGCACTCATCCATCCGACCAACCACAGTGATGTACGTACCGAAGTCGCATCCGGTGTTTGTTGATCATGCATCAAGAACGTCGTCACAAGAAGGAGGAGGCCAACGGTAACACCGATGCTCCAAGCGAGCGCTTTGCTTCGACCGTTTCCTGCACCGAGATGAGGGTCAATCTCACGATGGGGCGCAGCAAAGATGTGGAGATTGAAGGCGACAATTATCCACAACCACATCGTTGCAGAAGGATCATCTTGGCGAGGATCACTCCACCATGAAGGATCAAACACGCCCGAGGCCAGATACGCCATGAACAGATAGACAAAGGCGGTGAGAACAAGAGGCGAAGCGGGTAAGAAGAAACGTTGCTGATAGCGACGAAGCCCTTCCTGTGATGCATGTGATCGAAGCAAACCTGAGACTACAACGAGTTCAACAAGAACGAGGAACACCACACTCCAAACTTCAACCTGTGGAGCGGGCATGGAAACCAACGGTAGCGTCTCAGGGGCAATGTAAGCAGAATCATCGAACAGGAGCGTCGAAGAGACCAACAACATGAGGGCCAAGGTTCGTTTCATTTTTTGCAAACCTTCACTCGTCCATGAACGACGCGAACCTTGGCCGTTCCAAGCAAACAGATAGACGAGAGGCAATACCATCCATTCAACCAAGCCATCTCCTGCAAACAAAACATGCAAACGATCGGTTAGGGTTGAATCACTGTCCAAGTACGCTGCAACTTCAATATGGGCAGTATCATGGGAAAAGAGAGCAGATATGCGCAACGAAATGATTACCGCGAGGAGTGCAAACGGAAGCCATCGCAACGCTCTGAGCAACGACTCACTCTTGTTGCGAGCGAAGGTTTCCACAGACTTAGGGAACATCCAGATGGCGATGGACCCGAAGAAGAGCGGGACCAACCAAGGCATGTCATCGCCCAGCATGTCACGACCACACATTCTCGCGCTATGATGCTAACGGCTTCGTAAGACAAAAAGGGGCGCGTCTTCAGGGAGAGGTATGGGCGAGCGGAGTGGCGAGGATGGACTCCTCGCACAAGCAGAAATTGCACCGCTTACAGGTCTAGCAGAATCACTCGGTATTGCCCGAAAAGAGTGGATTCAAACAGCAACCAAGCCCCTTCCTGAAACATTGCGCTTGACCATGAATCATTACGATATGGATTGGACGCGAAAACAACTCTTGGGCATGGGGGCCAAGCCCTTGTCGTGGTCCGTCGGTAATGAGGCCTACCAACTTCCATTCGCTCGAGGACAAGCCCCTCGAGATGGAACGAGAGAGTTGCTCGCCCTGCTTCACGATACTGGACGCGTGACGCGTCAAGAAGCAGCAAGTATGCTTCCTATCTTGGTTCTCAGCCCTCAGGGGAATGAACTCCTCTTGGATCTCTGTGCCGCTCCTGGTTCGAAAGCAACCCATGCTGCGGAACGTATGGCACCGAGTGGGGTGGTCGTGGCCAATGAACCGATTTCAGGACGAGTCAATATGCTCGCAAGCAATCGAGGGCGTTTGTCCCTCCATAATGTCATCATAACACAACACGATGGTCGCCACGTGGGACGCATTCCAAAACCAGGCTTTGACGCAATCGTCGCCGATGTTCCGTGTACTGGAAGTGCTACCTCTCGTAAGAACAAGGACGTGTGGTGGAGTTGGTCTCCAAGAGGAGGACGCACAATGTTCCAACTGCAGGTCGATATCGCATCAAGAGGGGCACAATTGCTTCGGCCGGGTGGAATGATGGTTTACTCCACCTGTTCCATCGACCCCGTGGAAAACGAAGCTGTCATTGCTGAACTTATTCGCAAATGTCCGTGGATGGAAGTTGTCGAAATCGATGAATCGAGAGTGGATGGTTTGGTTTGGCACCAAGGACTGACCTCATGGTCGCCACTTGATGAGGAGGGAAACGTTCCGATGAACTCCGAGGATGTTCCGTTCTTCGATAAGCGGTATTTGCCACCAGAAGAGCAGGAACTGCTCGAGGGTTTACCAAGGACGCGACGCTTGTATCCTCAAGACAACAACACTGGAGGATTCTATGTAGCATTGCTTCGACATCGAGAGGACGCCACACCAGAAGGTGTAGCGAAGACCTTCATCGATAAGTTGGCAAAACGGCGCGAGGATTCAGGGTGGGAATCGCGACTTCTTGACCGACCAGGAACCAACCGTCACACCATCCATGGAGCCAGTCAAGAGGAGGCTGCACTTGTCATGGAACAGTGTCAATTGATGGATTCAGGCTTTTCATGGTGGAAACGTGGAAAGCGAATGGCCGTTGCTCCAAAACTTGTTCATGATCGCATGTGGGCTCAAGAGACCCCGAACAAGCGTGGTGATCGATGGCCAGGTGGCACCTTCCATCCACTGCAAGTGCTTCACGTTGGCTTGCCCGCATTCGTCTCAAAAAACGGTAACTGGCGAGCCCGTCAAGAATCCATACCGCTTCTCTACTCGCAACTTTCCGAGAACATTACGCACATCGAGGTTGATGTGTTGGTGCGCCTCCTCAGCGATGAAGCCTTGGAACCAGATGTGATCTTCGGCCAACAACAACCGCCCCAGGGCGCCCTCTTGTTGCGATGTTTGCATGAAACTGGATCGTTGATCATCAACGCATGGTGCGGTACCAGAATCACGCTCATGCTCGATAAGGCAGAACGTCGATTGTTGTCGATTCGATTGGGTTTGGAGGAAGAGGAATGAAGGCTTACGCAGCACTGTTTCTCGTTGTTCTTCTCCCACTCGCCTCTGCAACGACAAGCATTCACATTGAGTGGGATCTAGAGAAACCTGTCAACGATGACCGTCGCTACGTTGAACACTTCCCAAGTTCATCGGTCGAATGCATTGATTGTGTGGAAACCACTGGCGATGACATCGTCGTTCAATGGTGGAGGTACAGCGACCAAACCGGTTCGTCCTGGCCCGATGATGATGCCAACCTACGCGCCGGAATCATGGGCGTTGAATTGAATCAGAGTCGTTCGATTGTAAACGGGAACAATTCCGATGAGCGACAGCATCTCATCGATGTCCATGGCACACTTTCGATTCGCTCTGAACTTGAGGACCAATACTTCCTCGTAGCCAATTTGACGGTTGAGCCGATGGTTGATCTTCGTAACGATGTCATCATGCAATTCCTGTTTGTTGAAGAACAGAGCACCGACCAGCATGGACGAGAACTGTCCTATCTTGTTCGAGATTTGACATCCGAAGTGGGCTTCTATCGAACCGGTGGCAACGTTTCTGAAGTCAATGTGACCATTTCCTACGAACACCTCTTTGCTGCAGGAGTTGATCTTGTCGATGAGCGCTACGGTTGGAAGGTGTTCATCGTCGTGATGGGCGCAGAAGCGAATTCTGTGGATTCACCAGGCGTCATCGCACTCTACGAAACGACGGTACCAACATCAAGTGAGAAACTTGGATTCATCGATTACCTACCACCAATCGTCTTCATCGCTGTGGCAATAGTCATCGTTTTCTCTGTGGTTCGAAGCTCCTTCAATCAAGAACATGGTTTGCCTGAAATTCGAGCCAGATGGAAGGATGGAAAAGACCCAGCCATCGTTATTGACATCGATGCCAAACGACGCGATGTTGCCATCCAAGGCTGCGAAGCAACCGAGCCGTGGTCGATGCGAGGGGGCGTCAAACGAAGCACGGTCGAATCTGGTTCTTCCATGAGTTTTGATGTTCGATTCAAAAAATGGCACGACCAAGGACTGGTTTTGAAATTGAAGATGGACGTGGATACGTTGGGCGGATGGACACAAAACATTCGCCTGCCGCTTCGCAGCAAAGCAGAACGAAGCGTTGAAGATGAGCAGGACTAACGTCCGCTCATGGACCTTGACGCAACCGACCGTGCCCTCTTAGCAGCCTTGCTTGAAGATGCACGAATCAGCCAAAGGGGTCTTGCAAAGCGTGTTGGCGTTGCACAGGGGACCATCACCAATCGTCTACGACGACTCGAAGAGATGGGCATCATCAAAGGATACACCGTTCTTCTTGACGCGGAAAGCATCGGATGGACCATGACAGTGATTACTGGATTACGAATTCAGAAAGGTTCGATGATCGATGTTCAGCAAAAGATTGCTGCAGATTCTCGTGTCTTTGCTGTCTATGACGTAACTGGTGATTACGATTCCATGGTCCTCGCACGTGTTCGAGGACGACGAGATTTGGACGATTTGACGAAGACTGTGTTTACCTTGAAGGGTGTTCAACGCTCCTTTACACAGGTGGTTCTAAACACGGTCAAGGAAGACGGTCGAGTCGTTCCACCGAGCGAGTGATGTCTCAATCAAGCGTTTTGACTTTGATTCTCCAACTCTTGCTCTTCTTGTTGTACCGAGACAAGGTGACTTCCACATTCCTCGCTGAATTGATCGGGAACAACATGTCCTTGTTCTCCCATTCCATCACCGACATCTGATCTTTCCAAAGGACGCCTTCGTTCTTGTCGTCCAAGCGAAAAACGATGCCTTCGTGAGGTGCTTTGTTCAGATGCCTTAGGATTCGAGCCTGATTGATGACATCACCTTCTTGCGGAGTTGGTATAACAGGTTCGAAAGCTTTGTTTTCCGACTTCGCTGATTTCATGAGTTGGACTTTGTTCCAATCTGGGACCTCCGTGTAACCAAAGGTGAGAATGGCAACATCTTCGAAGGTGTATTCTTCGTCCTCACGGTCATGCGGGTTATGCAAAACAGCCAACTCATGTTGGTCAATCTCCACCGTTTGGACATCGTGCCCAAGACGCGGAATCAATTCGCCGACAAACTTCGGGCCACGGAAGAATGTCTTCCACCAACTTCGATCATTTCGGACTCGGAGTTCTCTGTACTTGACTCGCCATTCTCGAACCGAATCGCGTGGATGAATGAGATCACCCTCATGCCGGGCCTCGTTTGGAAACTCGATAGCATCCCATGTACCAAACATTGAAAGCAATTTTTTCAATGCTTTGAGGGTCTCCTCATCGAAGTCAGTTTGGTATTCTTGTGACGTAGAGAGGAGGGTGGCCAACTCGTTCTTTGAACTTGTAACAAATGAACCAGTGAGGGCTCTTGGTTGCACGCTCTCATCAACATCAGCATAGCCAACACATGCGAGTACTGTCTCGATGACATCGCGTTGGATTTGGATTCCTACGTGTCGGCTGATCTCATGGAAGCGTCCGACGGCTTCTTCGAGCTTTGCAAACGTCCATCCACGGGATTGTCCATTCTGATGCAGGACATTCTCAACCATCGTCACTTCGCCCTTGTAATTCTTAACTTCGATAAACACAATGCGATTGTTCATCAAAACGATGATGTCTGCTTCTCTACGGCTCTTGCCACTGATAATTTGGTCGATACGAGCCGAATGATAGACCTCGACGACCCCCTCTATGTTGCGAATCATCTCACAAACTTCGAGTTCGGCTTCCGTTGCTGCTTTCTTTGCGAAATCTGGCTTGGGATAGGATTTGAGGTCGAGGGCTTTCAACCAACGATAGTTTCGCAGAAGGCCCATGGTTGAATACAGAGTTGGAGGGTATTTTAACTTCGACCCGAGAGGTCACTCGTCTTGACGGATGGTTGCCTCGAGGTCCATGTACGGAACCAACGCACCTGCGAGACCACCGAGACTCTCAACCACACGCGTCTCTGGTTTTAGGGCCCTCATCAGTACCTTTCGGAGTGTTTCATCGATCATCACATCGAAGGATTCGAGGCGCCGGCGAAGGTTGGATTGCAATTTGCCTCCTGTTCGATCCCAATCCATCAGCAAGGTCATTGTCGAGCGCCGATCATCGGTTCGCGTCCCGTACGTTTCGTAGAGATAGGCTGCAAGTCGGTCCATGCCCCAACCACGATTCACGACCTCGATGGGACCCACGAAGCCGAGTTGAAGCAAGGCTGCTTTGTCACGTGGACCTTCGACAACAATGGCGAATCCTTCCTCGCGGTTGCGATATCTCGCTTCACCGAGGGCTTTTCCTGCGGATTGGAAACGCTCGATGGTGTTGGTTGGGTCCATCCTTGCACCTGTTTGAGGGACAGGGGAGGCTCTTCTTGAAGATGTGTGAATTTGATGAAGAACATACATTCATATGAAAGAAAATTGGAGGAAAGAATTTCACTCTAGTGCTTGCTTTACGCCAACGCTTAAAGTGGGCCTTCTCGCCCGATTAAACAGGGTGCAGCCATGCCAGCGGAAGATACCGTTTTCTACGTCCTCTACGACAAATACATGTTCTGGTCAATTCTTGTAGGAATTTTCACATTCGGTTGGCTCTTTACAGCCATGCTACGCTACCGCGATGGTGTCGAACCGGATACGAGTGAACTCGATCACATCGAGGTTGGAGCCTTCCCTGTCGACCGGCACAATACGAAACTTGAGGCCATGTTCTACATCCTTCCAACCATCCTTGTTGTTTGGCTGACCGTTCTCGCCCTTGGTTCCAACACAGCCGTATGGAATCCTGACACAGAGGATTCTTTCGAAATCAACATCAATGCTTACCAATGGTACTTCGAATTTGACTATGCTGAGCAACTCACATGGGAAGACACCGATACTGGAATCGATGTCCAGTGGGATCAAGGGACAATGCAAGTGGATGCCTCAGGCAATGCCAATGCAGCAACCATTGAAGTCAAACTTGACAATCAAAAGACGGACTATGAAATCAACAACGGCTCCTCTCTTATGGCCATCACCGCAACCTACGACCAAGGTCGACACACCTACGTCAAGGTGTTCGATGCAGAGGGCGCACTCATTCACACATGGGAACACATCCCTCGTGGCCACACCTTCATCACACCATCCGAACCGATGATCGTTCCATGCGACCAGCTCGTTGATGCGACCATGAAGTCGAGAGGAATCGAAGGCGATGAGCGCAACGTTGGTGTTCAACACGCGTTCTGGGTTCCAGAATGGGGAATGAAGGAAGACTTCGTCCCTGGACTCGAAGCTGGTACGACGCTCTACTTCATGCCAGACGATGCGGGAACCTTCCCAATCCGCTGTGCTGAGTACTGTGGCCTTCAGCACTCCGTCATGACCGGTCAGGTCATGGTCGTTGCTCCGGAAGGGACAACCTGTGATTACGACTCTGGCGTCAAGAAAACCAACAAGGATGCGTCAGGCGACAATTATGGAGGTGAAATGTGATGCGACGACGCGTTGTCGGTATCCTTTCACTGCTTCTTGTAGCCCTGATGCTCGTTCCACAATTTAGTGCACTTCCCGGCGGAATTGGGGCGGCTGGAAACGCAG